>JACCEC012606524.1_pt1 | contig 18569 bp, 18 predicted proteins | sample 7450121 | NCBI WGS metagenome assembly JACCEC01 (sample SAMN15323455, study PRJNA562643) | freshwater metagenome | isolation source: river surface water | place: USA:Blue River Watershed | collected 2017-08-18 | reverse complement strand
AGCCAAAGGCCGAGCCGCCGTTGCCACCCTGTGTGGTGCTGTCCACGCGGAACACGGCTTCGAGGTTCTTGGTGGGCTTGAACAACAGGCTGCCACGGAAGTAGCGCGTGTCTTGATCGAACATGCCGGCTGCCGGGTTGAAGTCGTTCTTCACCCAGGGGTTGGACTTGTCCTTGACGGCCACCAGGCGCAAGGCGGCGGTGTCCCCCAGGGGCAGGTTGAAGATGCCTTCTGCGCGCACCTTGCCGTAGTTGCCGACCAGCAGGCTGGCGGTGGTTTCGTTGGACTTCAGTTCGGGGGCATTGGTGGTGATGGCCACCGTACCGCCAAAGGTGTTGCGGCCGAACAGCGTGCCCTGTGGGCCGCGCATCACTTCCACGCGGGAGACGTCCACGAAGCCCATCATGGCCTGCTGGGCGCGTGACTTGTAGATGCCGTCAACGAAGTAGCCGATGGTGGTGTCGGCGTTCACCGCCACGTTTTCGGTGCGCACGCCGCGCATCGCGGGGCGCGCATCGGCACCGGAGCGGCCGAAGGTGAACCCCGGCACGACGGTGTCGAGCTGTGAGACGTCAGACAGGTTGCGCTCGGCCAGCGCTTGGTTGTTCAGGCCGGTGACCGAGACATTGACCTTTTGCTGGTCTTCCAAGCGGCGGTTGGCCGACACCGACACCGACTGCAGTTCACCAGAGTCGGCCGGGCGGGCGGCGCTGCCCTGGGCCTGTGCATGCGCAGGCAAGGCGCCCGCGGCTGCCCATGAGCCAACAGCCAGGGCCACCATGGCCACCAGGGGATTGCGGCGGAAGGTCTTCATCGTCAAGTCTCCAGTCGTGATTCAAAAGGCGCACCGAGGTGCGGAAACGGGATGTTGATGCCAAGTTTGGACGGTCCCCAACGGCAGTGCAAGCGTATGCAATCTCTATGCAAACCCTCTAGTAAAAGTACCTAGCCCCGGTGCAGCGACTGCGCGACAACCTGGGGATCAGTACTTCAGTTCTGCGCGCCCCTGGCGTGCGGCTTGTTGGAATGCCCTTGTGATCAGTGAGGTGGTGACCGTGGCGAAGTAGCGGCCGCCCCAGGCCGCGTAGCGCTCTTCTTCCTCCGGCGTGAGGGCCAGTACGCCCGCACAGATGCCTTGCGCGCTCACCGCGCGCAGCGCTCGCTCAATGGCGGCTTGCACCGGCGCATCGCCATAGCGGTTTTCATGCCCCATGGCGTGGGCCAGGTCGTTGGGTCCTACGAAGACCGCATCAATGCCCTCCACGGCCGCAATGGCACCGGCTTGCTCGATGGCCTGTGGCGTCTCCACCATGGCCACCAGCACGATGGCCTCGTTGCTCAGCCGGGTGTGCGCGGGCCCACCAAAAGCGCCGTAGCCCGCCGCACGGGTGCTGAAGGCACTGCCCCGGCGCCCCCCGCCCCCGCCGGGCAGCGGGTAGCGCACCCGCTGAACCAGGTCGCGCGCATGATCCGCCGACTCCACCATGGGAATCTGCAGGCCCGAGGCCCCCATGTCCAGCACGCGTGGGATGTCGTGCTCCAGGCAGCGCACCAGAGCCGGAATGCCACTGGCGCGGGCTGCCCGCAGCAGGTGCTCGGTCATCTGCAGGTCTGCGCTGCCGTGCTCGTTGTCGATGATCAGCAGGTCAAAGCCCGCGTAGGCGCACATCTCCACAATGGCCGGACTGGGCAGGCCGTTGAAGATGCCGCGCAGGCGTTGCTGGCCCCGCATGCGCTGCGCCAGGCGCAGGTCCAGCGGGTGGTGTTCGGCAGCAGTGACGGTGGGGTTCATGGTCTGCTCTCCAAGGCGCAGGGGTTCTGGTCGGATGCTCAGCGCTGCGCGCGCTCCACAAAGCGGCGCTCGGCGACGCAACCATCGGCATCATGGGCCCAGCCGCTGGCATGGGCAGCGGTCAACACCGGTTCGTCCCACTGAATGCACTTTCGGTGGTCGCCCGCGGTCATCAACAGTACCCACGCCTCTTGAGGGCCGGTGTTTCGCAGGCTGCGCCATACATCGGCCGGAACGGCAAAACTGTCCCAGCCGTCGGGCGATCCTTGCAAGGCGTACTGCGCGGGGCCCTCATCGGCTTGCACGGTCAGCTCCACCGCTCCTCGGTACACCGTCATCACCTGCTTGTCCTGCAAGCGGTGGCGCAACACACCACAGCCCGGCGGAATGCGCAACCACTCCAGGCTCACGCCATGAGCCTTGGCCACGGGTGGCTCGGCGTGACGGTCTTCGGACATGCCCAGGCCAACCACAGGTGCGAGTTGTGCACCGCCGCCAGGAAGCACGGCATCGATGAGGCTGTGGGCCCCAAACTTGAGGTCGGCTGCGCGCACCAGCCTTCGGCTCATCTCGGCCTCGGTCCAGTCGCGCAAGGCGGCAATGTCGGCAGCCTCCATCGGCTGCAGCACCTGCTCACCGGCCTGCAGCGCATCGCCCCGACGCGTGTCCACGATGCGGTAGCCATCGGTCAGTACGACGCCCTGCGCCTGCGCGGCTTGCAAGGTGGCCGGCCCCCACAGGATGCCGCCCGTGTGGTCGCGCCCCAAGGCGGTGAACAGAAAGCCGTCGTCCACGCCGATGTTGGTGAAGCCGCGGTAGATCCAGGTGGGCACGGAGACGATGTCAAGCTCGCCGATGTCCACATGGCGAGCCTGCGGGTTGAAGCCCCACTGGATGCGCCACTGCCCCTTGGCGCAGATGAACACCTCGCAGCTGAAATGCAGGTGCGGTGGATTGACACGGCCGTGCGGCATAGACACGCCGCCCACCTGAAAGCCGTGGGGCTCGCGCAGGCTCACCGGCTGCTTGGCGTTTTGCGACACACCGGGCCCCACCAACGCGTAGTTGTACTTGGGCGAGCACTCGGGAATGGCGTAGTCGATGAACGCTTCGGTGGAGTAGCGAAGGCTGGAAAAGGGAATGTGGCGCTCGTTGAGCTGCTCGGTCTTCATCTCGTAGACACTCCAGAAGAGATTGGCGTGAGCCTTGGCGTCTGCGCCAGCCAGCGCTGCACGGCCAGGGCCAAGCGGCCTGGTGCTTCCAGCGGGATCATGTGGCCACAACGATCCCAGGCCTGTGCCAGCGCATCGCGCCGGGCGGCCTTCATGCGCTGCTGCTGCACCGGGGTACACAGTTGGTCGTCCAGGCCCGACAGCACTGCCACAGGTCCTGCGAAGGTGGCCAGTGTCTGTAGGGTGTCGCCGCGCTGCGCGGCCAGCAGCATCTGTTTGCGGGCGGTGGTGGGGGTTGTGCGTCGAGCCATATCGAGCACCAGCCGGGCCTGCCAGCGCGCCGGTCGCCCGGCGAAGTAGGACCCCTTTGCAGCCCTGGCCAATGCAGCCGTTCCCCTGCGCCGAAGCAGCCGCTGCTGCTCCTGACGGCGCCGTCGCTGCTGCTGCCCGGCTCCGTCGGCGTTGCTGCCCACCAGAGCCAGGCGCTCCACCGGTGGGGGCGCAGGGTCGTCCAAGCCCGCCTGCAGGCGCTGCAAGGCCCAGATACCGCCCAAGGAAAATCCCAAGAGGCTGAAAGGTTCACCCTGGCGCCACCACTGCGGCTCACGCGCGCCCAGGAGGTCGCGCCAGCGGGCCACCTTGACTGAAACCGACGGGCGCAGGCGGCGCGCCAAAGCCGCAAACAGCCGCTGATCACACAAGGTGCCGGGCACCAGAATCAAGCGGGTGGTCATGCCGTCCTGGGGCTGAGCAGCTGCATCCAGTTGGCCACCTCATCGATCAGCACCCACTCGCGCACGATGACCCCCGATTCAATCTCCAGGTGCGTGATGCCCAAGATGTGCACCGGGCATCCTGTGGGCGCGCCATAGCGGCCGGGACCCGTGTGCACGGCCGTGTAGCGCCAGCGCATGGCCACAGCCGTGGCACGCCCTGGGCGGGGCACCGACACCAGGTGTTCAATCTCCACCTGCGGCGCGGGCAGGGCCTGCAGCAGGCCACGCCAGAACGCCTCGCGCGCGGCCGCACCCACGGCCACTTCGCCACCCGGAAGGCTGCTGATGACGTCGGGCGCCACACCAGGCTGGGTGAAAGCGGAACGGCGCAAGCCCTCCAACCAGGCCTGCGCCACATCAGCGCCGGCTCCGGCGGCTTCGATGTGGGATTGGTAGGGTGCCGGAGCGGGCGGCATGGGGGGCTTGTTCCACCCGCCGGCCGCATCCAACCAGTCCTGCGCCACATCGCGCTCGTGGCGGCCAATGGCCCGTGCAATGGCAGCTTGGTCCCGCACCAGCCACTCGTGGATGATGCGATTGTTCAGGCACACGCAGTCGGCCACGGTTCGCACATGCACAGGCCGGTGGGTGGCCGGCCCGAATGCGCCTGGACCTGCGTGGGTCATCGGGCTGAAGATGCGGTGCGAAGAAAGATAGCCCTGCTCGTCGTCGCCTGAGATGATCACATCTTCAGCCAGCAGCCGGCGGTCAGGAAAGGCCAACAAGGTCTTTCGGGTGCCCTCGATCACAGGGTCGATGCCGATGCTGACCGAGGACGGCGTTTCCACTGCGCAATCCTGGCCGTAGTAGCGGCGTATGTCTTCCAGGCGACGGCCTTCCCAGATGCGGTCGGTGATCACGCGGATGTAGTGGTCGAGGTCGTGGAACTCGGTGTCAAAGCCCTTCATGCCGTCTCCTGCAACTGATGAAGCTACGCGCCGCGCGAGGACGTCACCCGGCGTCGCCGCTCGCCGGCCTGAGCCGAGGGCGCCTGGCGCACCGACTCGCGAATGATCAAGTCCCCCGGCACCGTCACGTTTTCGCCAACCGAAGCCGACTCGCGACGCAAGTGGCGCTGCAGCAGATCCACGGTGGCTTCGATCATCGGCCCCAGGGGCTGCTCGACGGTGGTCAGGCGGTAGCTGGGCCACTCGGCCTGCGGCACGTTGTCAAAGCCCACCACCGACACGTCTTCGGGCACCCGAAGTCCCAGCTCGTGGCGCAGCGTGTCCATTACCGCAAACGCCATGTGGTCCGAGGCCACAAACACCGCATCGGGGCGCTCGCCCTTGCCCGCAAACAACTCCAAGGTGGCCTGACGGGCCTGTTCCAGGTCGTAGTTGCCCACCGCCCGCGCCCAGATGCGCAGGCCACGGTCGGCCAGCCCCTCCCGAAACCCTCGCTCCCGCTCCAGGTTCGTCGAGGACTCTTCGTTGCCAGCGATGAAGGCGATGCGCTGATGGCCGCTGTCGGCCAAGTGGCGCGCCACGGCACGGCCACCGGCGATGTTGTCTGAACGCACCGAGCTCACCGCACCAGCGCTGCCCTTGGCCATCACACGGTTGAAGAGCACCACGGGGATGGCCGCGTCGGCGCAGCGTTGGGCAATGGACGAAGACAGGGTGGTGGCGGCCAGGATGATGCCGTCGACGTGGTACTGAAGAATCTCGTTGACCACCTCGTCGGAGTTGGGGTTGTCCGACAGAAACAGCAGCACGTGGTAACCATCGGCCTGCAGGCGCTTGGACAAACGCTCCAGAGCCACTGGGTGGAAGAGGTTGCCCAGGTAGGACAGCACCAAGCCAATGATGCGGCTGCGTTTGGTGGTGAGGCTGCGCGCATGGGCGTTGGGCCGGTACCCCAGCTTGCGCGCGGCCTCCATCACCTTCTCTCGCGTGGCCTCCGAGACGCTGGCGCCCGGCGTGAAGGTTCGGCTGACCGCCGACTGCGAGACGTTGGCCAGACGGGCCACATCAATGGAGGTGACGTTGCTTTTCACGGTGCAGCCTCAGATCGCGGTCCATCCGCCGTCGACCATCAGCGCGCTACCGGTCACAAGCCCAGCAGCCTCCGAGGCCAGGAACACCACCGCCCCCATGACATCGCGCACGGTGCCGATGCGCCCCAAGGCAATGCGCGAGCGCACAAAATCCTCAAAACCGGGCTCCTTCAACATGGGCTCGGTCATCGGTGTGCGGATGAAGGTAGGGCACAGGGTGTTGACCCGAATGCCGTGCGGACCCAGCTCCCAAGCCAAGGCCTTGGTCATGCCTTCCACGGCATGCTTGCTGGCGCAGTACACCGTTCGCTTGGGGCCACCCACATGGCCCATCTGTGACGACACGGTGATGATGCAGCCAGCCCGGCCGTGCGCCATCATGTTGCGCGCGGCTTCGCGTGACAGGAACAGGGCCGCCTTCACATTCAGGTCCAGTACCGTTTGCAGGTCGGCATCGGCTGTTTCGGTGATCAGCGCTGGGCGGTTGGTGCCCGCACTGTTGACCAGGATGTCCAGAGGGCCCGCGGCCTGCAGCGCTTCGGAAACAGCCTGGCTGTCGGTGACATCCAGCACCAGCGGACTGGCTTGCCCACCCTGCTCGCAGATGCCCCGAGCCACGTCGGCCACCTCATGAGCCGAGCGGGCGGCCACCAGCACCTGCGCACCGGCCAGCGCCAACGCCTGCGCGCAGGCCGCCCCGATACCCCGGCCCGCACCGGCCACCAGCGCCCTTTGGCCATCCAGGCGAAAGCTGGGCAGGCTGTGCATGCCGCTCAGTCCGCCGAGACGGGCTGGTACCAGGCCACATCGCGTTGGCCGTAGCGGCGCACACGCAGGTTGGCCTGCTCGCCGTGGCCCGCGAAGTTTTCCATGTGGCACAGGCGCGAGCAGTAGGCCCCGATCTCGGCACTGGCTTCATCGGTCAGCACGCGTTGGTAGGTGCAGGTCTTGAGGAACTTGCCCACCCACAGGCCGCCGGTGTAGCGCGCGTTGCGGTTGGTGGGCAGGGTGTGGTTGGTGCCGATCACCTTGTCGCCAAAGCTCACGTTGGTGCGCGGGCCCAGGAACAGGGCGCCGTAGTTGCTCATACGGCGCAGGAAGAGGTCGGGGTCGGCGGTCATCACCTGCACATGCTCGAAAGCCAGTTCATCAGCCACCTGAATCATCTCGTCGATCGTGTCGCATACGATCACCTGGCCATGGTCGTTCCACGCCTTGCGGGCGATCTCAGCGGTGGGCAGGATGCCCAATTGGCGCTGCACTTCAGCCAGGGTGTCGCGCGCCAGCTTTTCGCTGTTGGTCAACAACACCGCGGGGGAGGTCGGCCCGTGCTCGGCTTGGCCCAACAGGTCCACCGCACACATTTCGCCATCCACCGACTCGTCGGCAATCACCAGGGTTTCGGTGGGGCCGGCAAACAGGTCAATGCCCACTCGGCCATACAACTGCCGCTTGGCTTCGGCCACGTACTGGTTACCCGGGCCCACCAGCATGTCCACCGGCTTGATGGAGCCCGTGCCAATGGCCATGGCCGCAACCGCCTGCACGCCGCCCAGCACCAGGATCTCGTCGGCGCCGGCCATGTGCATGGCCGCCACGATGGCCGGGTGCGGCTGGCCCTGGTAGGGCGGAGCCGTGGCAATCACGCGCGGCACGCCGGCCACCTTGGCGGTGAGCACGCTCATGTGAGCCGAGGCGATCAGGGGGTACTTGCCGCCCGGGATGTAGCAGCCCACATTGTTGACGGGGATGTGCTTGTGGCCCAACACCACGCCCGGGCGGGTCTCCACCTCTACATCCTGCATGCTCTGGCGCTGGATTTCAGCAAAGCGCCGAATCTGCGCCTGTGCAAAGCGGATGTCTTCAAGCTCGCGCGCGGACAGGCGGCCCATGGCCTGGGCAATGGCATCCTGCGACAACAGGAAGTCGGCCGGGTCCCACTGGTCAAAGCGCTTGGAGTACTCGCGCACGGCCTGGTCGCCCCGCTTTTCGATGTCGGCCAAGATGGTCTCCACAGTGGCCCGAACCTGGCCATCGGCCGCAGCCAGCGACGCTGCGTCCTGACCCTTCTTCAAATAACGAATCACAGCAGATGCTCCCATCAAACTTGCATACGCTTGCATTCTAGTGTTGATTCCGCCTGTGTTGGATTCATGGTTAACACCAGGGTCAATTTACAGGCTTGAACTTTCGAAGATGCTTGCCTAGACTTCTTCCAATCCCCTCATAGACGACAAACTTTGCATACGAATGCATAAACCATGAGCAACACCAACTCATCGCTCAAGAGTGCCAAAGACACCGCTTGGCTGGGTTTGCCGGCACTGCTGGGTCCCAGCTCGGCTCAGGAGGCGGCACGGCTGCTGAGCCCCAGTTCACAGTGGGTGGTGTCGCACCCGGTCAATGAGCTCATCGGCGCGCAGCAGGTGCTCACGGGCTTTCTCAACCCCCTGCGCCAGGCCATGCCGGATGTGGAGCGGCGCACCGATGTCTTTTTCGCGGGCCATTGGGATGGCCGTATTGACGGCGGTGCAGGCACCTGGGTCACCTGCACCGGGCACTACTTGGGTAAGTTCCTGGCGCCCCTGTGGGGTATCCCGCCCACCGGCGAGCCCGCCTGGCTGCGCTTTGGCGAGTTCTACCGGATCGAAGATGGCCGCATCGTGGAAGCGCGCATCCTGCTGGACCTGATCGACCTGGCGCGCCAGGCAGGGCAGCGCCTGTTGCCGCCGTCCTCAGGCCTGGAGCTCTTGGTGCCTGGGCCGCAGAACGCCACGGGCATCCTGAACCAGGCAGCCGATGGCCGTGCGCCCTCGACCTGCCTGCCCTTGGTGGAAGCCATGATCGGCGGGTTGGGCCGCTACAACCAACAAGACCTGCGCAGCATGGGGATGGAGCAGTACTGGCAGCCGGACATGATGTGGTACGGCCCCTGTGGCATCGGCACGTCGCGCGGCATTGATGGCTTTCAACGCCACCATCAGAAGCCTTTTCTCGTGGCCTTTCCCGACCGCAAGGGTGGCCACCACCGCGCACGCTTTGGAGAAGGCGACTACGCGGCGTCTACCGGCTGGCCCAGCGTTCGGGCCACGCACGCCGGGCCCTACCTGGGCACACCGGCCACCAACCGGCCCATCACCATGCGGGTGATGGACTGGTGGCGACAGGAAGAGGGCCTGCTGGCCGAGAACTGGGTGCTGATCGACCTGCCCCATCTGTTCCTGCAGATGGGCGTTGACCTGCTGGCGCCGCTGGCCGCCGAGGGCCGCCGCTGATGGCGGTCTCGGTTTTCGACCTCTTCAAGATCGGCATTGGCCCCAGCAGCTCGCACACCGTGGGGCCCATGCGGGCTGCACGGCTTTTCATGCAGCGCCTGCTGGCCGAAGGCGTGCTGGCGCGCACCGCGCGCATCCGCTGCGAGTTGTTCGGCTCCTTGGGCGCCACGGGCAAGGGCCATGGATCTGACAAGGCCGTGATCCTGGGCCTGGCTGGCCACGACCCCGAGACCGTGGACGTGGAGGCCATACCCGCCTTGCTGCAGTCCGTGCGCAGCCAGGCACGGCTGCGTTTCGTGCAGGGCTCCATCAGCCATGAGTGGGGCTTTACAGAGGCGCAGGACCTGGTGTTCAACCGGCGCACCGCCCTGCCCTTTCATGCCAACGGCATGAGCCTGACAGCCTGGGCGGCAGACGGGCAGGAGCTGTGCACGCGGCGCTACTACTCGGTGGGGGGTGGTTTTGTCGTCAGCGAGGAACTGGCGGCCGACGGCACCCGTCACGCCCGTGTGGCACCGGACACCACGGTGCTGCCCCACCCCTTTCACAGCGGGCAGGACCTCTTGGACATCACAGCCGCACAGGGCCTGTCGATTTCCGAGCTGATGCGGCGTAATGAGTGCCATTGGCAAAGCGCGCTAGCGGTCGACGCCGGCCTGGACCGCATTTGGCAGGCCATGGTCGACTGTGTGGAGCGGGGCTGCCGGACGGAGGGTGTCCTGCCTGGCGGCTTCAAGGTGGCGCGCCGCGCCGCCGCGTGGCACCGCGCACTGGTGAACCAACAGCCACAGGCGCTGCAGGACCCCTTGCTGGTGATGGACTGGGTGAACCTCTTTGCACTGGCCGTCAACGAAGAGAACGCCGCCGGTGGCCGCGTGGTGACCGCGCCCACCAACGGCGCGGCCGGCATCATCCCGGCGGTGCTGCACTACTACGACCGCTTCGTGCCGGGCGCCAGCGCGCAGGGCCGGCGCAACTTCCTGTTGACCGCTGGGGCCATCGGCATCCTGTACAAGGAAAACGCCAGCATCAGCGGCGCCGAAGTGGGCTGCCAGGGTGAAGTGGGCGTGGCCTGCTCGATGGCTGCAGGCGCCCTGTGCGAGGTCATGGGCGGCAGCCCTGCCCAAGTGGAGAATGCGGCCGAAATTGGGATGGAACACCACTTGGGCTTGACCTGTGATCCGGTGGGTGGCCTGGTTCAGATCCCCTGCATCGAGCGCAATGCGATTGCCGCCGTCAAGGCCATCAACGCCGCACGCATGGCGCTGCGTGGGGACGGAACCCACAAGGTGAGCCTGGACAAGGTGATCCGCACCATGCGGGAAACCGGCGCCGATATGAAGACCCAGTACAAGGAAACCGCGCGCGGCGGCCTGGCGGTGAACGTGGTGGAGTGCTGAGGCCCCGCCCTAGGCTGCGGGCGCTTGTGTTGCAGCGTGCACCTCGAGCACCTCACGCACCTCTTCCACCGCCTGTAGGCTCAGGGCCACCAGGGCCGCCTTCTTCAGGGAAGCCCGTGCACGCAGCCGCACATCGCGCCCTGGCTCAATCACCAAGCGGCAGTGGTACTCCAGGGTCTCCGTGTCGCCGGGGGTGCTGCCGGCAATGGTGCGGGCCCATTGACGGGATCCATCCACTTCCAAGCTCAAGCCCAGTTCCGCCTGGCGCGCGGCGTCGGGCAGGCGGGCCAGCAGTTGCACATCCACGTCGAAGGTGCGGGTGCGGTCCAAGGCGCCAGGAATGGTCAACTGAGCCACGTTGCTGTCACGCAGGCACACGTCCCAACGCTCGGGCGTGGGCAGGCCTGCGGCGGCCTTGATACCAGGGGTGTGCGTGTGCATCGCGGCAGTGTCCCCGAAATGGTGCGGGTGGTAGAATGCTCGGGTTTGTACGCACCTGACCTCGTTGAAGGTCATGCCGCGGCCCCGTGGGCGCCAGCCGTCTGCATCACACCACTAGAACACGCGGAGCGAGGACCCCATGGCCAAGGAAGAGCTGATTGAAATGCGCGGCGTCGTTGACGAGATGCTGCCCGACTCGCGGTTTCGCGTCACCCTGGACAACGCGCACCAGGTGATCGCCTACACCGGCGGCAAGATGCGCAAGCACAGCATCCGCATCCTGCCGGGCGACAAGGTGACCCTGGAAATGTCGCCCTACGACCTCACCAAGGGGCGCATCACCTTCCGCCACATCGAAAACCAGGCGCCCCGCGCGGCTGGCGCACCAGCCTTCAAACGCAAGCGCTGACGTGCAAAGCGGCACCCACCGCCCCGCCGTTGCCGCAGCCTTCTTCGGCAACCTGGTGGTGGGGTGTGGCGTGCTGGTGGTGCCTGGCATGCTGGACTTGCTGGCCCGCGACCTCTCCGTCTCGGTCCCCGTCGCCGGCGGTCTGCTGAGCCTGGCAGCCCTCGTCATGTGCGTGGGCGCGCCGCTGATGGCCGCCCTCACCTCGAAATTCGACCGGCGCAAGCTGCTGGTGGGGGCGCTTGTGACACTGGCCGTGGGCCATCTGGCCTGCGCCCTGGCACCCGACTTTGAAACCCTGTTCTGGCTGCGCCCCTTGTCGGTGTTGGGCGCGGCGGTGTTCACCCCACAGGTGGCCGCCACCCTCACGATGATGGTGCCCGCCGAGCAACGGGCCACCGCCGTCACGAGTGCCTTCATGGGCTGGTCGGTGGCGTCGGTCTTGGGCATGCCCGTGGGCAATGTGCTGGCCGACCTGCTGAGCTGGCGGGCCACCTTCGCCGCCGTGGCCGTACTGGGGCTGGTGGCGGCCGCCGTGGCCTGGCGCGTGTACCCACCCGGGCTGAAGGTGGCGCCGCTGTCGCTGCGCTCCTGGGGCCAGGTGCTGGGCAACGCGCGGCTGCGCTGGACCCTCTTGGCCACCATGGTGTGGTTCAGCGGACACTTTGCGCTGGGCGGCTACATCACGGCCGCCCTGCGCGAAGGCCTGCAGGCCAGCCCCAGCACGCAGGCGCTGCTGATGGTGTTGATGGGCGTGGCCGGTGTGGCGGGCAACCTGGCGCTGACGCGGTCGGTGACGCGCATCGGAGCCGACCGCGGTGCGCGCATCTCGCTTGGGCTCGTGATCCTGGGTCTGGCCTTGTGGATGCTGGCCTATTCGTGGCTGGAAAACGTGTGGGCCGTGGCGGTGGCCATGCTGGTGTGGGGCCTGGGCTGCTTTGCCTTCACCTCTTCGCAGCAGGCGCGGCTGGCGCAGTCGGAACCCACCTTGGCTTCGGCATCGATTGCCTTGAATTCTTCCAGCCTGTATGCCGGGCAAGCCCTGGGGGCTGCACTGGGCGCGGCCCTGGTGGCAGGCGCCGGCTACGACAGCTTGGGGCCCACGGCCCTGGTGGTGGCCAGCCTGGCCCTGGGCTGTTCGCTGCTGGCCGACCGCGCCTTGCGGCAGCAGGCCGCGGTGGCGCATCAGTAAACCAGCAGCACCGGCAAAAAGGCCAGGCAGGCCAAGCAGGCGTGCACCACCAGGCGGTCGGGATCGGCGTAGAGGGATTGCAGCTTCTTCATGGGCGTTCTCCAGTGTGGTGAACCCAGCGTAGATCCCTACAGGCTCATAGAGTGAGCCTGCTGCGGCCAAGGGCGGCCGGGGTACCGTCTGCATTGACCCCACCCCACCAGGGCCAACACCTGCGGCTTAGCATCGCGCCATGCCCAACGATGCCTCATCCTTGCCCCTGCCGTCTGCGCCCGGCGCACCGCCCACGGTGTACTTCGACGGCGCGTGCCCGGTGTGTTCGCGCGAGATTGCGGTCTACCAGCACGGGCCTGGGGGCGACGGCATCCGCTGGGTGGATGCCGCCCGCTGCCGCCCTGAAGAACTGGGCCAAGGCTTGAGCCGCGAAGCGGCGCTGGCGCGGCTGCACCTGCGCAGCGGCAACGGGCAACTGGTCAGCGGCGCCGCCGCCTTCACCCAACTGTGGAAGCAATTGCCGCGCTGGCGCTGGCTGGGTCTGGCCTTCGGCTCAGGCCTGCGCCTGGCGGCGCTGGAACGGGGCTACCGCGTCTTTCTTTGGGTGCGGCGGGTTTGGCGGCGTGGCTGAAGGGTTGGCGTGTGAGCGCACGGATCACATGCCAAGCCACACGCCTAGCCACACGCTATAGTCTTTTTGCTGCCATCAAGCACGCTCAACGCACACCCACAGACCGGCTGTTGGGTGGTCAGCGCATAAAGGCTTGGATTCACTTGAAGCAAGTTCTCCGTGAGGAGCATTCAGTGCCCAAGGACATCTTGGTCCCTGCACGTCCCCTGGCGCTGCTCGCACGGGCCAAACGCCGGCTACACCGCTGCGCCGTGCACCTGGCGCTGCTGTTCCCGCTGCTGCTGCCCCTGCCGCTGTTGGCAGCCCAAACGACCGTCGCGGTCGCGTCGAACTTCACCGCACCCATGAAGGTGCTGGCGCAAGCCTTTGAGCGCGACACCGGCCATCCACTCACCCTGGCATTTGGTGCCACCGGGCAGTTCTACGCCCAAATCAGAAACGGCGCCCCGTTCGCCGTGCTGCTGTCCGCTGACGATGAGACGCCGCTCAAGCTTGAGCGTGAAGGCTTGGCAGTGGCCGGCACGCGCCTGACCTATGCCACGGGCCGCCTGGCGCTGTGGAGCCGGCAGCCCGGTTTGGTGGATCCCCAAGGCCAGGTGCTGCGCACGGGTCGCTTCGACAAACTGGCCATCGCCAACCCCAAGCTCGCACCCTATGGCACGGCGGCCCTGCAGACCCTGCAGGCGCTGGGCCTGCACGAACGCCTGACGCCCAAGCTGGTGGAGGGCGCCAATGTCACGCAGGCCTACCAGTTTGCCGCCTCGGGCAATGCAGCCCTGGCCTTCGTGGCCGTGGCGCAGGTGTTTGAAAACGGTCAGCTGCGCGAAGGCTCCGCTTGGGTGGTGCCCGATACCCTGCACGAACCCTTGGCGCAAGACGCGGTGCTGTTGAAGGTGGGGCAGAACAACCCGGCAGCGGCCGCCTTGCTGCAGTACCTGCGCACAGAAAAAGCGCAGGCCATCATCCGCAGCTACGGCTATGGGGTGCAGCCGCCCCCTCGTACACGATGAACGCGGCGCTGACCCCACAGGCCTTGCAGGCCATTTCGCTGACGCTGCAGCTGGCTGCACTCACCTCGGCACTGTTGCTGGTGCTGGCCACCCCGCTGGCCTGGTGGCTGTCGCAAACCCGGTCTGGCTGGCGCCCCTGGGTCAATGCGCTGGTGACGCTGCCCTTGGTGCTGCCGCCCACGGTGCTGGGCTTCTACCTCTTGGTGTTGCTGGGCCCACAAGGCTGGGTGGGCCAGGTCACGCAGGCGCTGGGCCTGGGCGTGCTGTCCTTCTCCTTCGCGGGGCTGCTGATCGGCTCCATCGTGTTCTCACTGCCCTTTGCGGTGCAGCCCATTCAGTTTGCGTTTGAAGCCATGGGGCAACGGCCCATGGAAGTGGCCGCCACGCTGCGGGCCCGCCCGGTCGATGCCTTCTTCTCGGTGGCGCTGCCCATGGCCAAGCCCGGTTTACTCACGGCCACGGTACTCACGTTTGCGCACACGGTGGGCGAGTTTGGTGTGGTGCTGATGATTGGCGGCAACATTCCGGGTCAAACGGGCGTGGTGTCCACACAAATCTACGGACACGTCGAAGCCATGGAGTACACGCAGGCCCATGTCTTGGCCGCGGGTATGGTGCTGTTCTCCTTTGCCGTGCTGGTGGCCTTGGCCCGGCTGCAGCGCCCGCGCCATCGGGTGCTGCCATGAGCACCGTGGCCCCGCACGAGCTGAACCTGCAGCTGCACCTGCAGCGCCCCACCTTTGCGCTGGAAGTGAACCTGAACCTGCCGGCCAACGGCATCACCGTTCTGTTCGGGCCTTCAGGCTCAGGCAAAACCAGCCTGCTGCGTTGCGTGGCCGGTCTGGAGCAGGCCACAGGGCGCGTGAGCTGCGGCGGCGAAGTGTGGCAAGACAGCGCGCAGCAGCGGTTCACGCCGACCTGGCAGCGCGCCTTGGGCTATGTGTTCCAAGAGGCCAGCCTCTTCGAACACCTGGATGTTCGGCAGAACCTGCACTACGGCCTGCGCCGTGCGGGCAACCGCAGCCCAGGCGATGTGCTGGGCGCAGCGCTGCAGCTCTTGGGAATTGAGCACCTCTTGGGACGCGCCGTGGGCAGCCTTTCAGGTGGTGAGCGTCAACGCGTGGCCATCGCCCGCGCCCTGGCCACGCAGCCCAAGCTGCTGCTGTTGGACGAACCACTGGCTTCGCTGGATGTGGCCCGGCGCAGGGAAGTCTTGCCGTGGCTGGAGCGGCTGCGCGCCGAGCTCAAGATTCCCATGTTGTATGTGACGCACTCGGTAGACGAGCTGGCCCGGCTGGCCGACCACCTGGTGATGTTGGAGGCGGGCCAGGTGCGCGCCTGCGGGCCGATTGCCCAGGCCCTGGTGTCCCAGGCGGTGGCCCAAGCCATCGGCGAAGAGGCCGGCATGTTGAGCACCGGCGTGGTGCTGGAGCGCAGCGCACTCGACCACATGGCCCAGGTGGACTTGGGTGGCGGCGCCCGCCTCTGGGTGCGCGACCAAGGCCTGGCGGTGGGACAAACCGTGCGCGTGCGCATCCTGGCGCGAGACGTCAGCTTCACCCTCAGCGAACACGCCGACACCACCATTCAGAACCGTCTGCCCGGGGTGCTGGAGTCCATTGAGGCCGACGCCCACCCCTCCCAGGCCCTGGTACGGGCGCGCTGCGGGCAGGCGCTGATCCTGGGGCGCGTGACGCACCGCGCCGTGCAGCAACTGGGGTTGGCCCCAGGCGTGGCCTTGTGGTGCCAGGTTAAATCGGCGGCATTAATTCTGTAGGCGTGAAGCGGGTCGATACTTATACTTAAGTATTAGCTCAACCCGCCACCCCCTCCCCGCCCCAGCACAACCCCACTCCCTTTTTGGCAGTGGCCCAGGCGGGAGCGCAACGCCCAGAAAGGTCAACCGTGGACATTCGAACCGTTGGAAGTCTCCAGCAGTTGCACAACATCACGCGCGAGGCGCGTGCGCAAGGCAAGGACGTGGTGTACCTGGGAGACCACCAAGTGCGTGTGGTGGAGCGCAACGCGGTGTCTCGCGCACTGATCGGTCTGGTCAACCAAGACCAGCGCGAGGCCGCGCGGCTGGATGCCTTTGCCACCCAACTGCGGGAAGCGGCGGTGGCCGCAGGACACCTCGACTCGCGTTCGATCGAGGAGCGGCGCGCGGCGCTGATTGGCAAGACCATTGCGCCCGAGGTGGCCTCGCACTTGATCGGTGAGCCGGTTCGCGCCCATGGCCATACCGAAGCCTGGCAGGCCCGCATCGACATCGACCACAAGGGCGTGGTGCAGGGCTTGCCCGAAGACCTCCGGGAGTTTGAACTGCAGGAGTTGGAGCTGGCCGTCACCCAAGGCTTAGATACGAAGAACGCCGCGGGTGAGCGCGGCGCAGCCCGCACCGAAAGCGAATCGGTGCTGGACATGTTGGGCACCCTGCGAGAAGCCCAGCGAAACACCACAGACCCGGCTGCCGTGCAGGCCGCGGCCGACAGCGAGGCCGAGCTCACCCAGTTGTGGCTGTCTGGCACGATGGACGGCTACAGCGCGGCCAGGGCCCTGATGAGCTGCGCGGCCCGTCTGGAGCCGCACTTCCGCGTGAACGGCGATGATCAAAACCCGTCGCCCATCGTCATCAAGGCCGGGGCACTGGCCCATGAGTGTTTGCGCGACAAGACCATCTACCAACGCCACGACAACACCTTCGGACGCCTGTTCGAGTCGGGCCTGGCCAAAGCGCTGGTGGACCGCCCTTCGCCGCAGATGCTGCAGGCGGCCGACCGTATCAACGCCTTCATTCGCAGCAACATCACGCAAGTCTCGCCCTCATCGCTGGAGCGAATCAAGACCAGCCTGGGCGAGCAGGCCAACGACCCTCAAGCGGTGCAGGCGGCTGTAGACGCCAAGGTCCAACAACGCATCCAGGACCTGGCCAACGATTTGAAGAAGGATCCGCGGCCCTGGCACGCGGAGGTTCCGGAGGTGGCTGATTTCATCGCGGAACCCACCGCCGCGAAGCTGGAAGCCTTGCTGGGCAGTACGAGTGACGGCTGGAAGATGATCAAGACCTACTGGGTGGCCGGCAAGTACTCGGCCAGCATCAGCGGCGCTTGGATGGTGGGTGCCAATGAAAACTACCACCACTTCATCAAGGCCAACCGTTCCAGTCAGGCCACACCACTGGCCGCGGGCGGCGTCAATCAGGTGCCGGCGGTGGCCGTGCGGGCCTCCGCTGCCCTGACAGCGCTGATCGACTCACGCTCAAAGTACATGTCCGAACAGGGCTTGGCGGATGATTCCGCCCTGGGCACACGGCTGCGGATTCTGCGCGAGGCCAACACCCACATCCGCGAACACTCGGGCATCTTCAGTCGCGATGCGGCCGCAACGGTGAACCGCGACCTGTTGCTGGAAGACTTCAAGCGCGCCCTGGTGCTGGTGCGCGACGTGGACGCCGCGGCTGAAGATGTCTTGAACGACGCGATTCAGGAAATGCAGGCAGGCGCCGGTGAAGACGGCTACACCTTGGAGATGGTCTCCGACGCTGGGCCAGCCGGCAGCAAGGTGATTCAAGACCCTGACGCCAAGGACGCGCAGCGCAATGTGTGGGGCACTGGACTGCCGCACCAGCCGCGCCCGGATGTGCCGTCGAACTGGGCGCCCGCATCCAGCGTGAGCGCGCGAACCGGCGTCAACCCCAATGCCGCGACCACATTCGAAAGCAATGCGCTCAGCCGCAACCAGAACACGGTCAACGGCATATCAGGCACCACCAACATGCTCACCTTCATGCTGCTGCACATGGAACGAGAAGGACTGTTGGGCACGGGCGATACGGCGATTCGGCACGGTGATGCACTGGCCGGCAACCTGGCCTTCATCGTGATGGATGGCGGGCACTCGATTCCCGAGGCGATGGCCACCTACGCGTCCATCATGGCCGACACGCGTGTGGTGCGTGACGGCGTGGTATCGGGCGCTGAGCGCCGCCGCGTGGAGCAGGAGCGCGCGCCCATCCTGGCCGCACGCCAAGCGGCGCTGGACAGCCACGTCACCGACTACAGCCGGATGCACGAAGACTTTGGCTCGGCACCCACGCAAGCGGCCGTGGACCAGGCGGTGCGCAGCAGCTTCGAGTCCACACGCCAGCGCTTTGATGGCTTGGCGGCGGAGCGCAACCCGACCTGAGCCGCGCTGAGGGCGCCGCTCAAACCTGACCCCGAAGGCCGTGCGGGGCGGCGCGCGCTGCTGAGCCTGGGCGAACCCACGCCCGAGCACAGGACAAGTCTGCCCGAGCTTGAATATTTTCTGTTTTTCCAATATAATGGAAATATGGATGAAAAAGCCGTTGTGAGCGCACTCACTGCCCTGGCCCAGCCTGTGCGGCTCAGGGTGTTTCGAGCACTCGTGGTAACCGGCCAAGCGGGGCTCACCCCTGGCGCCATGGCCGAGGGTTTGGGCATCCCCCCCAATACCCTGTCCTT
>JACCEC010816118.1_pt1 | contig 18580 bp, 22 predicted proteins | sample 7450121 | NCBI WGS metagenome assembly JACCEC01 (sample SAMN15323455, study PRJNA562643) | freshwater metagenome | isolation source: river surface water | place: USA:Blue River Watershed | collected 2017-08-18 | reverse complement strand
GGAGTTGGATTTGAACCAACGACCTGCGGCTTATGAGACCGCTGAACTACCAGACTGTTCCATCCCGCTATGATGGAGTAAGCGTAATATATCTCATAAGGATATAACAGAGGCTTACCCTCTATCTCTGTGAGGATGATCGGACTTCACCCAGAAGGCAAAGTCCTTAAGACCCTGCCCAATCATCCCCTTACGACGCTACGGAAGATACCCGTAGTAGAAGTTGGCATTACTGCCAAAGCCCCCGATCTGATTCGAACAGACGACCAACGGTTTACAAAACCGTTGCTCTACCACTGAGCTACAAGGGCGAATGATGTATTTGGTGGCAGTTAGCACAAAGAACTTCGCACTTATCTGCTTCCAGTTTGATGTTTTCGAGAGAGTAACCACCACGAAGCATTTCTGCTACATTATGTTCTTTGTCTCTCTCATGATGAAATTGTAATGCTCTGTGGTCATCAAATCCACATCGATTACATTTGAGAGTTTTCTTCCAAGCAACATATTGTTCCCTGATGTCTTTCTCTCTTTGCTTGACTACTTTCTTTTGGCAAACTTTACAGTCGCCACGAAGGTAACCATTACCAGCAGAATGAAACTCAGATAATTCTTTTGTGATACCACACTTAGAACATGTTTTCATTTTACCTTAGAATTTGTAACTTTATTTATAAGTTACAAACGTTTGAATTGAAACGCTCCCCAATCAGATCCCCATACTTTAGCATGGTTTTCGGCATGGAGACCACGATCTAAGACTTGGTACTCATTCTCCGTGAGAACAACCTCGTTTTGAACGTAGGTCTTTATTGTACCACGCATGACCCAGCATTCGCAAGTGTCATTTTTGCCTTCGAACCGCTTCGGTCCAGTCTGTCTAATAATATTATCACACCCTGGTCGGTATGTCAAGAGGTCATCCGTAAGGAGTTCCAGATTCTTGCACTCAGCAAACTGAATCGCGTCTTTGATCTCATAATTTTTCAGGCGAAGATAATCGCCCTCATCAACTACTTCAATCACAAACTGTCTATAGGGTCTATTTAGCAAGTAATTGTATGCTTGTTCGCCATAGAAGCGATAATCGGAAATTTTCCGATGTTGTACACGAATATGAGCATATCGCGTTGGATGTGACTGAGCTTGACGCTTGTTAGAAAACGATCCTTCAAATAGTTCAAGAAACTGGTTCATCGGGTAATACTTCAGGATTAACGAGATCTAATTCAAACAAAACTGGGTGACATTCCTCAGCAATCAAATAATCAGAATAGCGGAAGATATCTTCCATAGTATATTCTTGATTAAGTGCTGCTTCTGCTAAGATCCACTTATCGTGTTTCTCATTTTCTTCAAGAATATCAAATGCAAATGGTATATTCTCAATATAATACATCAGCACAGGCTCGTTGTCAACGAAGACATGCTTTCTTGTGATGGTGTATCTGAAAATTGCCATTACATTTGATCTCTTACAAGTTCCTGTTACTATTTACACAGGAATACCCGTGGTCGGATTCGAACCGACACTGGAGGGATTTTAAATCCCCTGTCTCTGCCGTTGGACTACACGGGCAACGTGCTCCTTGAGGGGATCGAACCCACCTTAGGCGAATTATGAGTTCGCTGCATTCACCAGATTGCTAAAGGAGCAATAGGGGTGTAGGGAATCGAACCCTAACACGGGACTAATCTGGTCCACTTGGGCTTATAAGACCCACGATGCTCCATACATCACACCCCCAACGGTCAAAAATAATTGAAGTTTATAGCAACTCGTACTTTCTCATCTGTACAAGTTGCTCCTGTGTGATATTCGTACGAATCGAATATCACAATCCTATTCGATATACTATCGACTTTAGATCCTTCAGAGAATTTTGTGTAACCGTTGTTGGTGTTGACATAGTAGATTGCAACTTTTGTCTGATTAACGTTATCAATATGATAACCATGCTCGATGGTTTTGTCGGTCCTAGGCAGTAATATGCCTTTTATTCTGGTGATTGCTATTGGTTTTAGTTTTTCTATAATAGGTATTAGCAGTTTAGCAAATTCACTTTGAAATGCATAGTCTCTATAAAAACTATGTCCAAATTGGAAGTTGTACTGCTCTTTGCAAAGTAGATCTTTTGATACTACTGAGTTTGCATAATACCAGGGAAAATTAGCACTTAAAAGAGTATTGTGTATCTGAGTAAATTGCTCTTTCGATAAAAAGTTGTCAATTACTTGCATACTGCTAACTTGTTTTTAAGTGCCTGTCTACGAGCTTTCGCCTGACGTATCGCCTGAGGTTTCAGACTACGCTTCTGTTCTTTTTTACTGTGATGTTGCCAGTTGGGAAGCGTTGACATTCTTCTTTCGACCTCTGTACTTATGTATAATACCCGATCAAGCAACGATTGTCAAGGGACATGTGCCAGTTGATTTTCTGGCACTATCGTATGATTTGCTTTTCGTAGTAATTATCTCCAAATTCACCTTTTAAAGAATAATTAAATACGATATTTAATCTATCTTCATTACTCAAATTTGGTGGTGTACCATGTTGAACAAATCCTGGAAATATTACTATACTACCAGGATTTGGTTGAATATAAACTTCATTTGAAGTATATGGAGTATTTTGTTTAAGATTTGGTTTAATCGATGGCAAAATCCAAGTGTATCTCGATGGCTCACAATAAAAAGTAAGTCCACCACAGTTATCTGGCATTTTTGTATAGAAAATGCCAGACCACAAACAGTTTTCATGAGAGTGTTGCCTGGAATAATCGCCATTTTTATGAAGCATACTCCACGATCTATTGCAATCTAGCTCTATTCCATCTGGATCTATACAAAGATCATTATAAACATATTTTTTTATTTCGGAATTAATGACCATTTTAATGTCACTAAATTCTGGCAATTTTAAAATATCTTTATTACACGTTGTTGATCCTTTTGGTTCATAGTAAGGATTTGGATTTTTAACTCTTTCCCACTCCAAGTTCATTAACCTTTTATTGAGATCATCTAAATTTAAATTATACTCTTTAGCACAATCAAAATTTAAATATAAAGGTATCGCAAACAGTGGATGTATCATTATGCAGGACGAACTGGAGGACTCGACAACTGAATAATTGATTGTTGTTTGACGAATGCTTTGAGCTCAGGTGTCTCATTCCATTCCCAAATTTCTTTGTGACCCTTGCTATCTATACGCTCAAATGTTTTTTTCATTTGCAATTTCCTCGAATTTATCTAACATAGTATCAAACGAACCGATGTTCTCAATATCACTAACCATTCTAGCAATTTGAGTGCATACAATCGGTCGCTCTTGCCTTGCGGCAAACGCTAAAGCATTTCTAAGAGACGCAGCAGCTTCTTGAAGGCTATCTGCAACTGATTTTGATAAGGCCATTACTCTCCTGAAACTCGAACATAGTTATTCTACTGAGTTTCTGAGGATCTGTCAATCCCTTTGGCGCCAGTCCTCTGGTTTGTCTTGAGTGAACCACTCGGCAATATCATCAGGACCACTAAATCCAGTTTTTTGACTGGTTGGATCTGGATCTCCAATATCCAAAGCATTTAGGAAATCATCCAGACCACCCTCTGCCATATTTGGATTAGCAGCACGTCTTCTAGACTGTCTAAGCATCGTTGCAGCAGTTCTATTATGCTTTGCCAACTTTTCCGCCCATATCATGTCTTCTAATTTCACTTCCTCGTGCTTAGAAATTCTCTCACATATGAATTCCATTCGCAGACGGTAGTTTGTTGACAGCATAAAGTCTCACCACAACTAAGTTTATTTAGTTCAGTAAAATAAGAGCACCTTTGATATTAACGTTTCCTACACCAATAATATTAACTGCACCAGCAGCAGTAACGCTTGCGGCACCACCAGCAGCCATAGATGCTGCACCTCCAGCGTTTGCCGAGAATGCCCCGCCTGCCTTGATTGCATATGCTCCAGCAACATCAGCGTTATATGCACCACCTGCCTTGACATCAATAGCTCCACCAGCAATTTCGCTGATCAATCCGCCAGCCTTTCTATTAATAAAGTCAGCGGCATCATAAATTTGACCACCAATTAATGTCTTAACAGAATATGCACTATCTCTTGCCTTAATTAGTGGTATATTAATAGGATTACCTGCTACAATATGTTGTTCAGCACCACCAATCCACTGTTTATAATCACCCAGAATAGACCAGTTAATATGTCCAGGAGAAACGATGTTAGAAGATGCTCTAGGATCGAAACTTAGAGTTGTCTTTTCAGACACGCCAAATTCTAGTTTTTGTCCTATAATAATCTCCTTATCATTACTGGTGTATTTTTCAATACTACCAGCATTCATAGTGATGGTTCCGCCACCGCCTCCACCAGCCTGAATAGTAACTTGTGTTTTTCCAACTAGCATCAATTCTTCCGATGCTTCGATCACAATCTTTTGTGCTCTGATGTATCTGGTCCCACCAATTGTTTGCTCAACTACATCACCATAGGCAACCATGTTTAATGCTTGATTTTCTGTATCATCTCCAGATGAATACTCTATATTCGTTCTTCCTTCGTGCTTTTGCACTTGTCCAAATGTGTGAACATATAATCTTCCACTACCAGGACCAGTTTCTTTATCTCTAACCCCAGTAAGAAGTCGTATAGATCCTTTGTTGTCAAGTACAATTGCTCCATCTGATGGACCATCAATACGAAGAGCTGTAGATTCGCCATCTGGTAGAACTCTTTCGTAGATTTCAGATCCAGTTAAAGTTCCTTTGTACCAAGTATGAAATCTAGGTTGATCCTTCAGCTCCTGTACTTCACCAGAAGTTGTTGGTTTAAAAATATAATCAGGATATGTATATGCAGAAAACTGTGACATTATGGACAATCAACGTAACGACCCGTTCCAATCTTGGTAGAACCAATTGTGGATAGTGCTTCAGTATCTAGGCAAACTAGAGATGGGATAAGTTTTGCACCAAATCCATTTCCACCAACAACTAAGACTCTTGGAATAGAACTAAAAGTTCTTTCTCTATCCAGTATGCGGGCACCGATTACAAAACCATCTTCATTTATAATTGCTTCTGCAACTCCTAGTTCATCATTAACATATACCTTTGGAGGCTCTGTGTATCCTTCACCTGGACGAATGAGTGTAAATGTATCGATAATGCAACGTAAGTTTTTGGTTTCTGGTAGATTTACTTTGTAACCATATCCGCCAGATTTCACACGAATCTCTGTCAGTAATCCCTTTTCGTCTAGTAGAGCTGTTGCGGTTGCGCCCACACCTTCTCCGCCAATTGTGACATATGGAGGTTCTGCATATGGAGATCCAGGCTTAGAAACTGGAATTGTAATAATAGATCCATTCTCATCAGTAATAATTTCATCTGGATTTACTACTGGAGGTTCGAAGTTATCAAAATCTGTCTCTGGAGTATCGCCCTCGCTTTCATCATAATCACTCTCAGTATTATCATCAGCATCTATAATAGTTACATCTGCATATGCCGCTGTTCCGTTAATAGAAAATCTAAGAACTTCGAAATCTTCTACAACACCATCATCTTCTATTCCGACAGTTACTTTTGCTTCACCAGAATTTATTACAAAACTTCCAGTTAAAGATCCACCAATAATATCTTCTGGCTCTATTTCATTTCCGAGAAGAGTGTAATATAATACTGTTCCATTTTCTACATTTTCTGTGCTGATTGTAAAGACGACAAACTCATTTTCTCTTACAATTGACTTATCAGACAACACAGAATATCTCGGCAATCTTTCCGAAGGAGGAGTATTTGGATCATCGATGGTAATGTCAGAATCTTCACTATCGGGAATTCCATCACCATCTAAATCCTCAATATCAACTTCATCTGGTGGGAATACATTATTGAGACTAGTTAAAGGATTAAGTGCTGATCCTCCATATGGATTTCTATTGCGATCCTTAACATCTCTCTCAGTTATTGTACAAATTCCAATATTTTTAACAAACTTCGAAGAAACACCACTTCCAGAAACGGGCGAATTCGTTCTCAATACTAGTGAAAAATCTTCTGGTCCTTCCGATAAGCTATCGTAAAATGTTTTGACAGTAATTGTTTTTGTTGTTTCTCCTGGTGCAAATCCTAAAATGTCACTTGTCTTTAAATAATCAACATCTGCTTCCGCTCCATCTTCAAATGAAACTGTTTTATATCTAACAGAAGATGATGAACCAAGATATCCACTTCTTGTTACTGTGAATATAGCATCTTCACCTTCTTCTACTGTAATATCTTGAATGTCATAAGTAATTCTCTTTGTTTCAGATCCCACCGTTGTTGGGTCCGATCCAGGAATATTGCCATTAGTTCCATCAAATAAAGGAACTCCACCAACAAATCCAACTGTTGTGATTTCTAATGGTCTTCCAGTATAAGCGTCATCACATGTGTACTGAGTATAATCAGCTCCAGTTGCTGGGAATAGATTATCAATACTTCCCAATAGATCATCTAAGAAATCTCTATCATTATCCTTTTCTTTCTCTTCTCCACTTGTGCAAACTTGCTTATACTTGCTGCAAGTTTTATCTGGACCAGAGCAAGTAATGCCAAGAAGTTGCATTACAAAATTAATAGCGCCACCAATCAAATTTAATGGACCAGCAATTGCTCCAAGAATTTCTTGAAGTGGTCCGAGAATTGATCCCAGTAGTTCCTCCATCAAAGAATTCATCTTAGAGATGATTCCATTAACAAGTTTATCAATCTGACAAGCAGCTGCTCTGTAGATCTGATTAACGAAGTTCATTAAAACATTTGTCAACCACTTTGCCAGGCGATCACCAAGATCTGCCATCTGACATCCGAGGTTCTTCAATAATCTATTAAACCATTCAGTTACTGGTGTAAGTGCGTTACCAGTTTCCGATGGGAATAGTAATGCTTGGATTAAATCTTTGACACCAGCGGTCAGTTTTTCGATAATAAATCCTTTTACTTTGGCGATAAACTCGCGTACAACTGAAATGCCTTTATTGATGTAGTTTCTTGCTATACCAATTCCGTCATTTACTGCACCAGTTGCTTGACTAACAAGATATGTTCCAATATTTCCACCGCTGCTTTGAATTGCCGCTAATAGTTCTGCAAGAATGTTTCCCATCTTGCTCTTAATGTCGATATTATCACACTTCTCTGCAACTGATTGACACCACTCTTCGGAATATGGATTGCCCTTCTTTAAAGGATTGATCTTTCTCTGTGGTACATTTACTCTTGGATTTCCATCACCATCTTTAGATCCATCTGATAATCCACCTGTTGCTGTGTTCTTATCAGTTCCTTCTTGCTTTGGAATACCAGCAGTTTTTGTATTAATATTTGATGATATTGCAGTAACAAAAGGTTTTGTATCTGGAGTTCTCTCGACAAATACTTTAGTTGCACCAGGAGTCTGTCCAATAGACCCCATAATAATTGGTTTTTGCTTTTCGGTATCCATATAGAAACCGACAACCCAACAACCAACTTCTAATTGTGGATGTGCGCCTCCAGTATTGCCAGGGACAAATGGAACTGTCACAGGCATCACAACGTTAGCCCATGGCAGATCCTCAGTAGCAAGAATTTCTGGATCTCCTGGGTGATCTCCAACAATTCTTACCTTAAAACGATAACCGCCTTTGTTATTTACTTCTTCTCTGGCGGTTCCTTCAATTTGTCCTACCCACCAAGAAAAACCATCTTGACCTATTCTTGTAGTGGGTACAATACTGGATATAATTTGATCCATATTATTCAATCATCATATACTCTACACTCTAATGCTTCTGGATTGCTATCACAAAATAGTTCCAGAGAAGTTGGATCTTTTTTTTCGTTTGGATGATTTGCTTTATAAGTTTCGAGCTGTTCTAACTCTCCCTCAATATGACGGCGCATCTGAGGAGAAACTGTAGGGTCGCTCAGAATTTCTTTATCTTTTTCAATATGCTTATCAATACTTTCCATGTTTAGTTACCTCCGTATACATTATTTAGTGCCATGATTGGATTCCACATCTCCGTAGGAATCTCGCATTAGGCGTAAAGTAGTGAAGAATCTTCCATTCGTCGATTTTGTACTATCATATGAATGAGTGACTTCTTGTATTAGATAAGTTCCACTACTTTCTTGATCGTATGGTTCTTTTGTAATTTCTGCATTTGGTAACTTGTTTACTAATTTAATAGTAATTTTATCACCAGCACAAATTTCAGAATTGCCTGGAATTATTATAGTTGCTAATTGATGTTTTAGCAACTCATATCTCATAATAGATTGTCCAGCAAAGTGTTTGTGGAAATCACAAAACTGACTTGGACTATCTGACCCATCTTCCTGTTCAAAAGATGCAATCCCTGGTTTATTATACCAACTTTCATGATCAAGTAACACAGATATTATTCTAGTGGGATAATCTGATAATGTTTTCCCGTCTGCAGTTTCTATGATAGATGGAGTATTCTGTGCTCCAAGATGCTTCATATCTTTGTAAGCATCTGCAAGACTATAATGATATTCGTTATACTGTCCAGTAGAATGATTGAAGAATATCATTAGAGAAGAATATTTACCCTTTCTTAGGGATGTCATCACATCAACTTCTGATTTGAATGTAGCTTGAGATATGGTAAATCTGTCGTCTGCTCCATCATCTATATTTGCTGGTTTCTCGATATATGGTCCCCATGGCTTAGTTTTATCATCTTCAGATAGAAGTTTATCCACAGAGAAAAAATTGTATCCTCTCTTAGTTTCCCAGAAAAAGAATCCAGCACTACCAGATACTTTTTGCCTTTCATTTTTTGCGGAAGATTTGTTGCTTGATGTTAATCCCTTGGCAACACTTTTTACTGCAATAGAAGATATAACATCAAAAGGTCTTCGATTTGCTGGAATCAACTTCATTTCAAATTCTGTTGACTCTGAGAAAAATTCTTTGGGAGATTTTAAGTCCTTTTGTAAAATTTCAGCAACAATTTTATCACCAGTTCCTTTGAGTGGTTTAATTAGTCTGAAATATTCATTATTCAGGGCTTCTTCTGATATCAGTCCTAAAGTATACGACTGTGCGTTATTTTTGACGTATCTGTTTCCTATCTTCCAAACTAACATCTTGTATTCTTGTGGTTGCTCTGATGATGAAGTTTGTACCGTAATAATAACTGTTTCTCCACCCTGAATTGGAAGACTATTTAATAGTCCAGCACTATCCACAACAACTAATGTTGCTGCAATAAAAGGACTGGTAATACTTTCCACATACGAAAAAGTACCAACCATTTGTTTAATTTCATATCCCTCGCTTTTATCTCCAAGGGCAGAAATTTTTACACTTTTGAGAGAAAACTCTGCAGAGTTCTGAAATTGTTCCATTATGCTAATGCCCTAATTCTTAGATCTTGGAAGACAGCAGTTCCAGTTTGCTCCATACCAATACCAGGAGATACTCCATTTCCATTTATTCCTCCCTGCTGATTTCCACCTCCACCATAATAATTATTGATGATAGTTGCACCACCACCTTGAGTTGTGAGTCCCATAGTATTCATGGCAACTTGCTGAGACGCTGCCATCATAGGTGTTCCAGTATTTGGATTGGCAGCAGATGCTTGTAATGCTCCAGGAGAAACACGACTAGATGCTCTTGGACTTGTTCTTGTGGCAGAAGTCTGTCCATTACGCTTACTTGGATCTGGTTTGCCGTTTATTGAAAGTGGTTGAGCTGGAGCTGCAGATACTGATTGATTTCCTCTATTTCTTGCTATTGTGCTGCGACTTGCCCCACCAGGCATTCTATAAATTTTTCCTTGTCCACCATAATATGCGTTATATTCTTCGGGTGATGCTTCCCATGAAAATTTTGCTTTGCTTGATGAATTAGAAAGTATCTTTCCATTCTGCAGGACAACACCAATATGTGCCTGTGGTGGAGATTGTCTATCATACATTACCATTACATCTCCAGGTTGTCTCTGACCATAACTGACCTGTTGATACCCAGCACCAACCATTTTCTTTTCTGCATCTGGAACATACATCGATGCTCCCCATGGTGGAGTAATTCCCGCAGCCTTATATACTTTATTTACAGCCCAAACACATCCATTTTCTCCCCCACCTGGAGCCTCTCTGGATGACATTCCCTTCAAACGCTGAGCAGCACTTGCTAAAGAAGATCCAGATCCACCACCTCTACCTGGACCGCCACCACCAGTTATTTGTCGTGTAGCAAGTGTATTTGCATTTCTAATTCTACTATCATATCCAGCTTGTCCTGGTTTTTCACCAGATCTCTCAAAATCCTTTACGAATAAAGCAGCTGCTTCTGCTGCTGTTTTTGTTTTCTTGAATCGTTCGATTCCAAGACCACCAGATCCAGTTCTCATTTCTTCCATGATCCACTGGAGCTGCGCTTCTCTGGTATTTACATCCAATCCCTTTTGCTTTGCCCATTTCTCGAAATTTGCCCATCTATTTTTATCCCACTGAGCAAGACCTCTATGACCAGTTTTGTTTTTTGCCATGGGATCTAATCCAGCGCCAGATTCTTGCATTAAGTTACCGACGATACCCGCTGCTTGATCTTTTGTCAATCCTTGACTCATAAAATAATTCATAGCTTGATCTTGACCACTAGATCCAGAAAAATCTCCACCGCCCAAATAATCTGCAGCTGGATTAAACTCGGCAGCATTAGCAGCACCACCAAATAAAGAAGCAATACCACCAGCAAGAGATTCGAAAAAGCTTTTTAGACCTTCTCCCATTTTCTCAAATCCACCTTCTCTTTCATAATATTGCTTCATTCCCATCGCCTGCATCTTAGCAAAATCTTTATCATTTTTCTTCTGTGCTGCGAATACTCCTTCACCGAACATCTCAAACGTCTTTTTACCTCTAGTTCCTTCGAGTGGGAAAACACCTTCATTTCCAGCTTCCCCAATCAATCCAGTAACTGGACTGGTGATAATACCGCCATTTGCAAATGGAGTTAATCCAGCATCTCTCGCCATCAATCCAGCATCAATACCAGTAGATACGGCAGTTCCAATACCAGGAATAATAGATGCAATACCAGAAAGTAGTTCGCCACCAGCGCCAAGCCAGTCTCCACTCATCGCTCTTTCAGCAGCAAAAGCACCTCCAGCAAGAGCTCCCAATACAGGAATCTTCTTCATAAATCCCTTTCCGAGTCCCTTTGCCACCGCTTTTCCAGCACCTCTACCACCAACCTTAGTTGCGAGTCTAGTTGCCCTTCGTGCTCCGCCTCCTCTGCGGGTCACAGAAGCGCCTCCACCAAGTCTGCTGCCAGGACGGCGGTTCATGCCTCTCCACTCGTCAACGTAGTCTGGAATGGGCAATCCGCCGCCAGGAGCGCCTCCTAGGATAGAACCACCCCCACCAGGACCTGGCATGAAAGGACTGCACCCACATCCTTCATCTTTCTGAAATGGATTTGGTCCTCTAAAAAATTCTTTTAACTTACTGCCAGTTTCTTTCTTTTCTTCATTCTTTTTTCTCTTGGCAAAATTCTCTGGTGTCATAAATCCAGAGAGATCATTACCTTGTTCTAAATATTTTTCTTCTTCTCTAGATGCTGCCCTGAGCATCAACTTTTCAGTTGATTGTTGTTGCTTTTCCGATAGTTGTACTTCTGTCTTTGTCTGTTCTTTTACAGCATCAACTAAAGACATTATTATTTGAGTATTCTTATTAACCGCCGCAACAATATCAATTCCACTTTCTGGTGAAATTGGAGGGGCGGCTGCAGAAGTGGTTTTTACAGATTCTTGGCGAGATTTGATAAATGCTTCTCTTCTCTGTGCATTTGTCAGATATTCACCAGAGGGCCCAACTCCAGTAGTTGCTTGCTTAAAAAACGTTTCAGCGTTTAATCCACCACCAGAAGAAATTCCTGGAATATCGGTAAATGTTCCCCCAGGTCTTTTAGCAATTCCTCCATCTGTTCCACCAGGAACTGCTAATGGTTCCTGTTTAGTAATAGCAGTTGTTCCTGATCCCAACATTTTTGGTTGGGATCCAGAAAACATTTTTTTAGCTACTGGTTCTGCCTTAGTTACGTCCTTAACCGTAACTCCCTGAGCATTAGCTTGATACTGTACTTGTCCACCAGAACTTTTTACTAAAGCACCGCTGGTTTTCTGAAATTTGCCCCATAAACCTTTAAGTCCTTCTGCTAACTTTTTCTTAGCAAAATTAACTAGAGGACTTTCTCCCGATACTGGTTCATAAGCTAGAAAACCGTGTGCCATTACCTTTGTGCTGCTTTTTGTTGTTCTTGTTTGACCTGTTCCAAATGTTGCATCAAGAGACTAGTGTAAACTTGTCTCTCCCAAGGCATCATATTCTCAATTTCACTCAAGCTATATTTATGGTGCTGCATCAAGGCAAAGTTGGTTTTATAATACCCTTCCAGCGTATTGTGGAAGAGTGCTACCCGAAAAAATTGGACAATCCTGCAATAGTAACCTCATTCATGACGCCAGTATTTGGATTTTTCACTTTTATAGTGTGTTCTAGAACTGGAGATTCATTAAAGAATTTTTGAATATCTTCAAATTGCTTATTTGTGAGTTTTTCTACAAATTCGACGAATTCTTTCTTAGAAGTTGTTGAACTGTCATACACATCTTCTCCATCAAAAATCTGATCAATACAACTTGCCATAATTTCAACAACACCATCAGCAGTTGGTGGTTGACCAATAATTGAAACTTTGACAAATTCGTTAAATGATGGATATTTCATAATCACGCCCATTTTATCAGATAGCATGATTTTGTTGCTATGTCCATCTGGTTTACTGACCTTAACATCTGTTAGATTCAGATTATAGCGAACTTGAGTGACTCCATCATCTTCGCAAGTAATATTCATTTCCACAATTTCGCCAACTGATACTGCACGAATATTAAGGAAAATATACTCTAAATCGAAAATTGCTAATTCTTCCAATTTTACGCGAGATTGGATGCAACCCTTCAATAGACTTTTTACAGCATCTTCAATCTGTTTTTCGTCATTTGTCTCTAATGCCAGTAAAAGTAGTTTTTCCTCTTTTACCACAAATGGACGATATTTGATTGTTTTGCCACTAGACGGAATTTCCAACTCATAAGTTGGGAGTACAACTTCTGGTAATGCCATTATGCTCAGATCAGATCATATGTATATTTAGCGCGACTTTTTGAGCGATTTTTTGGCGGAAAAAATTTTTCTACTTTTATGGAATCGAAAAGTCAATTTTGCTATTTGTATAGCTTTTTTAGATCATTAATATTACCTCGGAAGGAAGTAATATCATTTTTAATTACATAATGTCTCATGTACGAGAATTGAGCAGTCACCTGAGTTACTTGGCTCGATCCAAATTGAAGTGGCACAGCATCTATAGCAAAAGGATATGCTTTCTCTAAAATATATGTAATTGATGTTCTTTCCGTTGGAGACTTAGATCCACTTTCTGTTTTACTTATGGCAATATTACAAGCATATTGATCTCTATACTTCAGTCTAACATTTCTATTTTCATCTCTGATTGGACCATATGCAAGCGACTGCATTTGAGATAGAGATTTTGCTGTTTGATCGCTTCCTTGCTCACTAAAAATATAATCAACCCAGTCTTGCAAAAACTTTAGGGCAGACATATTAGCATCACATAAAAATCCCAACTGTATTTCTGTGAATACTCTGGTATGTGGATATTGAATAGTTCCACTACCAGTATAAATTCCGTTTATCTGTCCCTGAGCGGTATTAGTGTTTGGGAGTTGAGCTTCACTACAAAAATACTCAAAGTAATCTCCTGCCTGCCCACCTGGAGGAGTAATAGGTGGGTTAAGGAATCTTACTACAAAATTATTTGAGTACGACATGCCGCCATTAGCAGCAATAGTAGCAAGAAAACTATCTACAGACACACTAAATACCTATGTTGGTCCAACTATATTTATGGCGTACTCTGGATTATACAAGCCTGTAAATCCTGAAAAGTATCGTGGAAACCCAACTCGTGTTATCTATAGATCATTATGGGAACGGAAGTTCATGGTGTTCTGTGATAACAATCCCTCGATAATAGAGTGGGGGAGCGAGGAGATTATTATCCCCTATCGTGCTCCCGATGGCAAGGTGAGAAGATATTTTCCAGACTTTTATATCAAGGTTCGTGAAAAAACTGGTAAGATTACCAAATATATTATCGAGATTAAACCCAAAAAACAAACACAACCCCCGAATGACAAAAATAAACGTAGTACTGCCTACCGTGATGCAGTTTTAACATTCGCAAAAAACCAAGCTAAGTGGTCTGCTGCGCGTGAGTATTGTGAAGACAGGCAGATGAACTTCTTAATACTTACCGAAGATCACTTAGGAGTCTAAAGATGGCAAAAGGATTTGCTGCAACAGCAGCAACAAAAAAACCAAAGAAAGAAAGTGGATATAAAACTCTTTTTGAAAGAGTGTCAGAAAAAGCGGGGGGAGAAAAGAAATCTCTCTCATGGTATCGTGCTACAGTAAAAGCAGAAGCAAGTAGATATAATACAAATCTGGAAAAATATGTTCTAGATGAAAAAAGAGATCGTGGTGGTCTTGCCAAAGAACAAGACACTAACGAACTAAGGAGATATGTAGTAGAAGGTCACCTCTACATGTTTGAATATAAAGCAAAGATGAGATGGTTACCTTACTATGATAAGAACCCTCTAGTTTATGTGATAAAATCAAACAAGAATGAATTTTGGGGAGCTAATCTACACTACCTATCTCCAAAGAAAAGATTACTAGCAACACAGAAGCTAATTAAAGGAAGAATTGACATACCCAAGATATGCTTCCATAAATATATTCACGACCATGTAGAAGGATTATATCTTGATCTTGCTGCAGCTGAATGGGATACTGCCATTCTCCTACCTATTGAAGATTTTGTGAAGAACATGAACGGCATGTTATTTCCTATTGATAAACAAACAGTATGGGAAGAAACTGACGAGAAATTCTACGATAAGATTATGGGACACAGAACCATAAAAGGATACGGCACAAAACAATCTAAGGAGATGGCTAAGTAATGTTCGCACCAGGAAAGCCAAACAAAAGAGGAAGTAAAGTAGGAGACACTACTTATACTAGTGGATTTGGTTCCTTCAAATATTGGGAATGGAATGGAACTGACTGGAATGAAATAACTAGAGATAAATGGAAGGGGGCAAATCCTGGAGGGACAGCTTACACATCTATCCAAGTTCCAGCAGGAGGAACAGCAACGGGTGCTCTCAGGTATCCAGCAAACGTTGCGATGAAAGAGAATTCTGACTACGTAATGTTTGAATTTTATGAATATCAACCACCATTCCAAGATATAAACCGAAGTGATACAGAAGCAAAAGCAGGACCACTAGGAGCATATAACGAAAGTGTATTGTCTTCAAGATTATACGACAAAACATCTGGAAAAACTATAGTCCTTTACATGCCAGAAGATATTTCTACTGGATACAAGGCTAATTGGAGTGGAAAGGCATTTAGTAATATCGGCAGAGATATATTGACTGGTGCTGGATCTGCAGATCTAGGACAACAATTTTCAAATGGAACAAATGCATTTGAAACGATGATTGATCAAATAATTCCCAATACTGGAGCTAAAGTAATCCAAGAAGTTATTGGAAAAATAACTGGGGAATCGATTGAACCAAATGACATCTTTGCTAGTACTCGTGGAGTTATTTTAAACCCAAACGTTGAATTGCTGTTTAGTGGTATTGATTTAAGGAATTTTTCTTTAAACTTTAAGATGGTTCCCAGAAATGCAAATGAAGCAACGATGATCAAAGACATCGTAAAGGAATTTAAAAAAGCGATGCTTCCAAAATTTGCAAAAGGAACTGAATTACCAGTATCAACTTTACTAGCTTCTCCTCAATCAATTGCGTCGAACTTTATTAGAGTTCCAAACGTTTGCAGAGTTTCTTTTATGAGAGGAGGAGACTTAAATACAGATGTTCCACAATATAAAATGTGTGCCATCACACAAGTTGATGTGAATTACACTCCAGACGGTGCTTATGCTACATATGATGATGGTAGCATGGTCGCAATCTCATTATCATTATCATTCCAAGAAACCAAACTCATATTCTCAGAAGAAGCTGACAAATACTAATGTACTTTTCACTAATTCCAGATATCTCGTATGACGAGAAACCAATTAGTTATCCATTTTCGGAATCTGATTTTATAACTGCGAAGAATTTTTTCCGTAGATATAAAATTAATGATGATGTCTTTTCGTATGCTGTTATCTTCAACAAGTATACCATAACAGATGGGGAAAGACCAGATACATTAGCGAAAAAAGTATATGGTGATCAGTTTTATGATTGGGTAATTCTTATTACCAACAACATGGTAAATGCTCAGTATGACTGGCCCATGTCAAACTATACGCTGTATAAAACTCTAGAGTCTGAGTATGATGATCCATATGGAACTATCAGACACTACGAAACCTACGAGATCGGTCCATACCCTGCAGGTTTGCGCGTAGACGAAGAGTTCTATAATAAAACACACAAACTAAACATCAACGGATCTATTGTAACCAAAGCAGGAAACACAATCTGCAGACCAGTTACTATTGCCGAGTATTATGCAGACGAGAACGAAAAGAAAAGAGAAATTTACTTACTAAAACCAGCATACTTTAGGCAGTTCGTTGATGATTTTAGAAAGAGAAATCTCTATAAGAAATCAGATAGCTATATTAGTCAGCGTCTTAAGAAGACTGGTTGACGCGACTTTTTGACAAAAAAATTGGCGGGAAAATTTTTCTCCCGCCAACGAAATCAATATGTGATTTTGGAATCAGTCTTCTTCAGCGAGACGAGCGAAGTAACTGAGAGCATCGTCATCATCAACAACTGAATCTTCCCTCACAGGAATAGGAGCAGCAGAGACGCGACTGCGGAACGAAGAGGGTTCATCTTCCACGATGGGTTCGAACTCTTCATCATCCACAGAAGGACGAGTGGCAGGACGGGAAGTAACACCAAGCACAAGGTTCAGACGTGCTTCCAGTTCCTCGTAAGTCTTGAACTGATCCTTGTTAGTGAAAGCTTCCAGAGAGTACTCTTGCTTCCACACTTTTTCCAGTTCATCATCATCTGCACTCAGAGCAGACACACTATCGAACTCAGAACTGTCGTAGTTCCAGTAACCAGCAACCTTCTTGATCTTCAGTTTGAAGTTAGCACCTTCCCAAAGATCAAAGACATTCACGGGGTCTTCATCTTGAAACTCAGGTTGCATGGCGGCAAGGATCTTATCATGGATCTTCTTACCGTACTTGTAAAGGAACACTTTACCTTCGTTCTCAGGATTCTTAGGATCCTTTACGACATAGATGTTGCTGTAATACTGGAGCTTGCGCTTTTGTTTACGAGCAGTCTCTTTATCTTCATCACTACCGCTGTTCCACAGTTTGCGGTTGATCTCACCAACAGGATCTTTTTCGTTCAGGGTGGTGAGAGAGTTTTCGATGTACCAACCACCAGGACCTTGGAAGGCGTGGGAGTACACTTTTGCCCAGGGCACCGTCTCCCCTTCAGGAGCGGGCAGGAAACGGATAACAGCGTACCCGTTGCCAGAAGCGTCAACCTCGGGCTTCCAGAAACGTTCGTCAACTTGCTTGCCGCTAGCGGACTTTTCAAGTTCCTTCTGGAGGAACGAGAAGTTGTTCTGGGATTTACGCTTCAGATCTGCGAAAGACATAGGATTTCCTCGGATTAGTTTGGATTTGGTCTGTGATGCCCTGACCACTTAGACATAATAACAGGGCACAGGGTCGGGCGTCAACCCCCTGTGCCACTTTGCAGTTTGTCCTTCATGAAGCGGACACGCTCCAGAAGTTCGTCAAACATACTTTCAATAGGTGTCTCTGGAGTAGCACCTAACATAATAATACCACTCTTTAGTGTTTCCAAAGCAGATTTTGCTTCTGGATCTTCACTTAATTTAATACGATAGTAAAAGATCTTTTGCTTTTCTACTAGAGTTTCTAGAGCTTCGAAGTATTCCAACTTTCTTTCATCATCAAGAAGAACAAAGTTCATGGCAGATCTAAAGCAAAACTGCTGAAGATCTACCATCTCTTGGATGTCACCACGGACTAATTCAGATTTAAAGAAGCTCATACTAGCATCAATTTGGCACGACTTGTTTTCTTCATGAAGTTGAGTTGCTGTGCCTCATGACGGAGTTTTTCCTTTAGAGGTTTGCTAATCAACTTACCAACACTATCTATTTCAATTTCATTTGTTTCGCAATAGTGGATAACCGAATCAATATAATTCATATCTGGATTGTTGAGAGCAATCCTCTCCACTTCCTGCGAAAACTTCGCAGATGTCATAAATCTATCCTCTAATAATTGTTTTTTCTCCATATCGTTCCTGGTATTCGTCGATGTAACTCATTAGTTTGACAAAGAATT
>JACCEC011930093.1_pt1 | contig 18592 bp, 17 predicted proteins | sample 7450121 | NCBI WGS metagenome assembly JACCEC01 (sample SAMN15323455, study PRJNA562643) | freshwater metagenome | isolation source: river surface water | place: USA:Blue River Watershed | collected 2017-08-18 | reverse complement strand
TGTTGCTTTCGTGAAAGAATTATTATCTTACTCTGATGCTAAAGTCGGAACTGTCATTGGCTTCCCACTCGGCAATCAACTAAGTGAAGTCAAAATTTTTGAAACTAGGGAGGCTTTGAAAGCTGGAGCCGATGAAATAGATATGGTAATGAACATAAATGCTTTCAAATCGATGGCATTTACTACTGTCAAACAAGAAATTTCAACCATTAGCGATATTGTTCATCAATCTGGAAAATTAATAAAAATCATCATCGAAACTGCTTATTTGGATAATTTTGATTTGAGTATTGCTTGCGAAATTTGTGCCGAATCGGAAGTAGATTTTGTCAAAACTTCTACAGGCTTTGCCCCCAAAGGAGCAGATTTAGAACAAGTGAAACAGCTACGTAAATTATTGCCCGCTCATATCGGTATCAAAGCATCTGGAGGAATACAAAACTATGCACAAGCCTACGATTTTATACAAGCTGGTGCTTCACGCCTTGGTACATCATCGGGCGTTCACATCATGAATGAATTTCGACAAAGTAATGTATTCCCCTAATAGTCTAAATTAAGGATTGAGGTTTTCTAAGTTCAAAACTCCTCTTGGACATACCGTAGCACATATCCCACATCCAACACAAGAGGCACGAACAATATCTTCTCCTTTTTGGGCATAAGCTCTTACGTCTATGCCCATTTCGCAATGAGTGGTACAATTTCCACAAGATATACATTGCCCCCCATTGCTTGTTATACGAAATTTTGATTTGAATTTCTGTAAAATGCCTAAATAAGCTGCTAAAGGACAGCCAAAACGACACCAAATCCGATTGCCCATAATTGGATAAAATCCTGTACCCACTACCCCTGAAAAAATCGAGCCAATCCAAAAACCATATATCGACCGCAATGTATCTGTATTCACAAAACCTAAAATCGTATAACTTCCAGTAATAAATGTATAAATAACACCTGATGTCATCAAAATAGAAAAACCTAGAATAGGATAAATAAGCATTTTTTCTATTTTCCAAGCTCTTTGAGATGAATTTGATAAATGACGAAATGGGTCTCCCAAGGTTTCTGCCAAACCTCCACAACCGCAAACCCAAGAACAATACCACCTCTTTCCGAAAAAATATACCATCATTGGCGTAACCACAACAAATAACAAAATACCCCAAATCAATACAAATACTCCGAATTTTCCACTTTTTAATAGATTAGAAAGACGATAATCAAAGAAAAATGAATAATCCAAAGGCCACATATTCTTGAAATCTATTGCGGGTAAATTCATAGAAGACAATAACTCTGGGATAATAAAAGCAAAGCATAACTGAAAAAAAATCAGCGAAAAAGTCCTAAATTTTTGATAATTCGATTTATAATTTTTTATAAACCGAATACCCATTACTAGCACTGCCAAGGTATATAAGGTGCCATAAAAAAACCACCTACCAGCAGGTTTGCCATTTAAAAACTCGCTCAGTGGATCGAAAATAAGTATCCAATTGACAATATAATGCGGGAAAAAATATAATAATACATAAAATAGAATGAAAGCTAATCCTAAAATGCTACTCCACCATTTATTGTTATACCATCGTTTGGAAGGTGCTCTTACTCCAAATATCATCAATAATCCACCTGAAAAAATCAACGAAAGAAGTAATAAAAACAATATTTCTTTATTATCAATTAAAAATCCAAAAGAGGCATCTTTCATCAATAAAAGTGCTGTATCTTCATAAATTTTATTATTCCAATCCCTTTTTTGGTCTAAATCATGATTCATTAAAGAAATTTGTGAACTTAACGCATAGGCAAAATCCCAAGAATAATTGTATTCTTTGACTAAAATTGGCTTCAAATATTCTTGAGCAACTTTATTCTGATCTGGGTTTAAGTATTTTGATAATATATCTTTGCTCAAGGAATATTTATTCATCCATAAACTCAAAAAGAATAACACAAACGCCCCCGACAATAAGAAAATACCGATTTTTCGTAACATTTATCGTATTGAAAATAGTTTAAATAAAAAATTTGTTTTGGGTTTAGGTTTAATATTTTTCCCAAATAATTGATTGTACAAGGATAGCACCTCGTTGAAGTATTTATATGAAAATTCAGGGCTAAAATCTGCTTGCTCTAAATTTTCGATTACAAAATCGATCGTTCTCCCTTCAAGTAACCAAGATTCTAAGGTATTTTGTCTTAATCTGATACCAATGGAATGAACTCCACAGAATTTTAGCGTATCGGTTTCAAACTCAAATCTCAATGCCATATTTTTTTTAGCAGATTTCCAGAAAAATTGTTGAAATTCTGCTTGAGTTTGTGGCGATACTTTTCCATAAATTTGATAATCCAATTCGAAAAATTTCGCCGAATTAAAGTATATTTTCGGAGCAAATGGCACTTTCTGTCCTACTATATTTCGGGCGGCAACTTCTCCCATCATTTTTCCAACATACCAATTTGCTTCAATTGATTTATAAAGCGATGGAGGAGTTAATAATTCTGCACAATCCCCTACTGCAAAAACATCCTGAATAGATGTTTCAAGATATTCATTCACCAAAATACCACGATTTAACTTAATTCCCCCTTGCCCTAAAACAAACTCAGGCTTGGCACGACCCAACATATTGCCTTGTGGCAAACGAACCAAATCTTTATTTGGCGAAACCCCTATTGCCACAGCCAAAAAACCACATGAAATTTCCAATCCCTTGCGTGTTTTGAGGCAGCTTACCCTTCCATTTTCATCTTTAATGATGGCTTCAATTTCTTCCTCTACATACAAAAATATTCCCTTGGAACGTAAATGCTCTGTTACCAAAATAGCCTCTTCTTGAGGTAAAAAATTTTCACCAAATTGTTTTTCCCGAATAATATAATGTACCTCGACTCCTTCCGAAAGCAACATCTCAGCCAATTCAACACCGATTAAGCCACCTCCAACAATACAAACTCTAGCAACACCCTGAATATCAGTCTTTATTTTGGCGACATCAGATAATGAGTAGAAATTTTGGATTCCTAGAATATTGCTATGTAATATCGGTAATTTATTTGGTTTTGACCCTAAAGCCAAAACCAACTTATCGAAACTTAACTCCCCTCCTCTTTTGAGCTGTGGCGAATCCGAGGATTGAATCGAAAAATAGATTTTCTTTTCATCAAAATCGATATTTTTCACCAAAGCTCTCTTTAATTCTATTTTATTTTTTACCCAAAAATCTTTCGGATAAGGAAAAATATCATTTTTATTGAGTTTTCCCATAAAAATGTACATCAATGCCGTTCGAGCAAAGAAAAAATCTGACTCATCCGAAATAATGGTTATTTTATCATTCGTCCATTTTCTAAGCTCAATAGCAGTCGAAACTCCACTAATCCCATTTCCGATAATTACAATTTGTTGCATTCAATACACCTATTTTTATAAAAAATTTATTTCACAGAGGGTAAATTTCTCGGAATTGGTATAATTTCGGTTTGTCTTCCATCAATATAACGAAATCCTTCAGCATCAAAATATCCATCCTCCTCAAGCATAATTCGGATGGTTTTATTCCATTCTTTCAACTGAACGGCAGCATTCAACTCGATAGAATAAGCAGTGTTTGAATTCATCGGATAATCTCCGCTACCAATGGTTTTTCCTTGATTATCCCACATACCTATAGTAGGTCCGGCAGCATGCCCATGATTGCCTATAGGATGAGTGTAAATAACTCCATTTAAACCTTCTTTTTTTGTTTGTTCGAGGGCTTTTGACAATATTTCATTTCCAGATAATCCAACTTTGAAATTATTCGTTAAACAATCTTGAACTAAATTACCTTGTTTAAAAGCATTTTTCAAGAAAGTCGGAACGTCTGTTTCTCCTGGTTTTAATACATAAGCATGTTGTTGTTGGTCTGTATTTAATCGTAAATAAGTAATTCCAAAATCACAATGCAATAAATCACCAGGAAGAATTACTTGTTTTTGAGGTCTTTTTGAAAAAGTACGTAAATGGTCAAAGTTTTCAGGATCATATCTCTGAATATCAACAGTCGGATGAAACCATGTTTCCAGCCCAAGTTCCGTAACACGCTGACGCATCCACCAAACTACATCATCGGTTGTCGTAATTCCAGGTTGGATTACTTCATCCGAGAATGCCTCCTGAATGATTTGGTGTGAAATTCGACAAATTTGCTGATAAATTACTCTTTCTCTTTCCGTACGAGTTTCAAGCCAATTTACTGCTAAATTAGACGCCGAAACCACTTTCTTTTGAAATTCTTGTGGTAACTTTTCAAAAAATTCTTGATGTTCTGTAAAAGTCAATCCATCTGCATGGGCATAATATTTAGAGAAATTAAGTCCAATTTTTTTAGGATTTCTTTCTTTAATTACCTTCACTAAGGCATCCCACTGGTCAGGGTTTGTATTCAAATCCCATTCTCCTTTCAATAAATTTCCGACATCGTACCTAGCAATCGCCAAACGCTCGATACCTTCTTTCTCACCTTTATCAGAAAAAACCATGATTGTTCTTCGGCGAGCAGACAACCAAACAGCTGGGAGCATCGTTTTCATGACAGGATCTTCATTATATTCTCTTGAAATGATAACCCACATATCAATCCCCTCTTTTCGCATCAATTGAGGCAAAAGATTAACCATTCTGTCTTCTAATATTTCGTCTATCACTTGGGCTCGCTCTCTTTCATTTAAAATTCGAGGCATTTCGGTTTGAGCCGTACTAGCAAATGTGCAAAAGACGAGGAATACCAGCAAGTAAAAATAAATTTTCATGATGAAGTTTTAGGTAAAATGAGTGAATAAATTAAATTGGAAATAAAGATAAGTAACGAAAGTTTAACTACTAAACAATCGACTAAGTTTTGTAAAATAAAGCAATTTGTACAAAAAAATGTAGAAATTCAAGGAACAAGACAAGCTTATTTATAGTTATTATAAATAAGAATAGATTTTACAAAATATAGATTGTATCTTTGCGGGCAATTTAGTTCGGATTTATCAGTCAAAACAGAATTATACGTAATCAAATAAAATGCTAACTATCAATAATTTACACGCCAGAATTGAGGAAAAAGAAATCCTTAGAGGTATCAATTTAAGCATCAAGCCAGGTGAAGTTCATGCTATCATGGGGCCTAACGGTTCAGGTAAAAGTACCCTTGCTTCTGTATTGGCAGGAAGAGAAGATTATGAGGTGACAGACGGTAGTGTGACATTAAACGGCAAAGATTTACTAGATTTAGCACCCGAAGAACGTGCAGCCGAAGGTGTATTTTTAGCATTTCAATACCCTGTAGAAATCCCCGGTGTTACGACTATTAACTTTCTTAAAACTGCTCTCAACGAAATCAGAAAATACAAGGGCGAAGAGGCTTTAGACGCTGCTCAATTCTTAAAGAGAATGAAAGAGAAAGCCAAATTAGTAAAAATCGATGATGCTTTGCTAAAAAGATCTTTGAATGAGGGCTTCTCTGGTGGAGAGAAAAAAAGAAATGAAATATTTCAAATGGCAATGTTAGAGCCTACTTTAGGTATCCTTGACGAAACCGATTCGGGACTAGATATTGATGCCTTGAGAATTGTGGCCGAAGGTGTGAATCAATTAAGAGACGAAAATCGTTCGTTTATTGTTGTTACTCACTATCAACGTCTTTTAGATTATATTGTGCCAGACTACGTACATGTACTATATAAAGGTAGAATCGTTAAATCTGGTACAAAAGAACTTGCCCTTGAGCTGGAAGAAAAAGGTTATGATTGGATTAAAAATGAGGTTGATGCTTTGGAAACAGCATAATTCTATCCAAGTATTAATTTTGCTTTCTTTTAAAAATTTAATTGAAAAATTTTAAAGATGAATTCAGTCGAAACCAAAGATATTAGTGCCTTTCACGAAGTTTTGCAAGCTACCTATGAAAACAATCAGGCATCTGGAGTTGCAATACAACAAATTCGTGACAATGCTTTTCACAATTTTGTAGAATTAGGATTACCGACTACCAAGCATGAAGAATGGAAATATTCCAATGTAAGTGCTTTGTCGAAAACAAAATATAATTTCAAATCTCAATCTGGGTTCTCGCAGTCGGATTTAGACACTATTCCTTTGCCTCATTTGGAGGGAAATATTTTGTATTTTGTCAATGGTGTTTATGATGCTAGTTTATCAACCATCATTTCTGATTCTAAAAAACTTCAGATTCTTCCTTTTTCACAGGCTTTATCTGAAAATCATGAGTTATTGCTTGGGTATTTTAATAAATATGCAAATGCTACAAATGAGGCTTTTACGGCACTAAACACCGCTTTAGCATCAGATGGCGTTGTTATTAAAGTCCCTAACCATCAAGTAGTCGAAGAGCCTATCATTTTGAGATTTATCACCGATAGCAGAAAAGAAAATGTGGGAACGAATCTACGAAATTTGATTGTCGTTGGAGAAAATGCACAGGTAAAAATTGCAGAAGCTCATCGTACTTTAGGTGATGAAAAAGCTTTTGTTAATGCTTTTACGGAGATTGTTGTCGGAAAATCTGCCATGGTAGATTATTACAAAGTCCAAAATGAAAGTGACCAATCTCACCACATCGGTACTACTCAAGTATTTCAGGAGGCAAACAGCTATTTTTATGCTGCAACAGCAACCTTAAATGGTGGTTTTGTTAGAAATAACTTAAATATAGTATTGGGAGGTGAACATGTAGAAAGTCACTTATATGGGCTTTACGTTCCTAATGGTAAACAGCACGTGGACAACCACACTTTGGTAGATCATCAAATGCCAAATTGTGAAAGTAATGAATTATACAAAGGTATTTTGATGGATAAATCTTCGGGAGTATTCAATGGAAAGATTTTTGTTCGTCAGGATGCCCAAAAGACCAACGCATACCAAAATTGTCGCAATGTGGTAACTTCTGATGAAGCTGTTATGAATACAAAACCACAATTAGAAATTTGGGCTGATGATGTCAAATGCTCACACGGTACTACCACCGGACAACTCAATGATGATGCCATATTTTATATGCAAGCAAGAGGGATTCCGAAAAAAGAAGCCATAAGATTGCAATTGTTGGCATTTGCTCAAGATGTAGTAAGCCAAATCAAAATTGATTCTATTCGAGAATATATCGAAGAATTAATACACCAAAAACTAGAATTTGATAGATAAAAATACAAAAGGGGCTTTCTGAAAGTCCCTTTTTTTGATAAAAAGCAAAAAAAAGGACTGGAATAATACATCCCAGCCTTTCCCGCTACTAAATCCACACAACTTTTATTTTTAATATTTTGTATATAATATAACGTTATATATTCAATTTTTTGCAAATATAGAATCAAAATATGCAATCTTTTGCGTTTTTGATTTACAATTCAAAGATAAAACAAAAATATATGTAAGTACAAATATTTTTGTTGTTTTTTTAAAAAAAACCTTATTTTTTATTTTCTAACACAAATTATTCATCTTTTATTTCAAGTTCGTTGTCAAATTTTACATCTCTTTTTGGATTTGAACACGAAGCCGTATAAATCCTTAAAAAACTCAACATGAATATTCGTTCCTACACTATAATATAGTCCGTTGTAAGACTTTGGAACTTGTTTTTGAAAAATAGCATATCTATATCCAGATTGTAAAGAAAAACCCAACCACCGAGTAGCTTTCCATCCTATAAAAAATCCAGTTTGTACAGGTACAAAAAACGACTTTCTTTTCCAAAGTTGAATTTCGTCTAACAAAGTCACATTTTCACTCTTGGCAGCCCCAATGCCAATTTCTAAAGGAATTCCTACCAAAAATGTTTTATTATTGATAATATTTTTACGGAACATCAAACTAAAAAAAAACATATCTGTTTTTAGATAATTATCTATATTAATTTTTTTTGCTACGTTTTTATTGAGATTAATCAGTTTCAAATAGGTATTTTCGCTCATCCAATAATATCCGATAGTAGCTTTATGTCTTTTTTTACCAAAAACTATCCCTGAGTAAATCCCTCGAATATTAAATTTTTGCTCTTTTATCAAAGCATTTCTCGAATCTAAGCTCAACACAAATCCAGGTTTTATCCAAGCACTATCTTTGGGGGCTGATGATGTAGAATCAACACCCAAACCATGTGCCTGAGCTATCAATGTGAAAAGAAAAAAAATACAAGTTTTAAGCAAATTTATCATTGAAAAGAATGAAATATTTTAGGAAGAAGCATCAAAATACATTGATAAATATACAAAAAAGGACTTATCTTCAAACAAGTCCTTTTCAAAAAAATTAACTATTATTTTTTTTCATTTTTTCTTTCCACGCTTTGTAGGTTTTGAATTGATTTTCATTCAATATTTTCTCTAATTCAGCATCTTTTTTATCTTCTAAGGCATTCATTTTAGCTTTTGCCTCTTCAATTTGAGCTGGCGTGGGCTTACTCACCTCAAACTCTTTTTTAAATCTTTCAAACAATGCCTTTTTTTGATAAGCGTAATCTTCATTTAATGAACCAATTACCAACTCTTGCTCCTCATCGAGTTTCAGTTTTTTCACCATTGCTTTGGTTTCTTCTTTGGCAACTTCATCTGGGTCTAAAGGACCTTTAGGTTTTCTGTCAAAATCGGCACCGCCAAATTGATTGTAACCTCTTCCATACCCACCATAGCCATAACCACCGTACCCTCCCCCATAGCCTCCGTAAGGATTCATGTATTGAGAAAAAGCAGACTGATTAATAGCCAAAAAAGCTAAAAAAAATACACCAAAGCTGATTTTATAAACCGATTTCATCATTTTATTGTAAAATATCCCAAAAATAGCATAAATATTAAATTCTTTATAAAATTGAACAAAAAAATCAAATTTGTCAAATCATTATTTAAGAATTACATATTCAAATTTATTTTGAACTTTAATTTTTTCTGCAATTTTAGCAAAAACAAGCTTCGGAACATCGATTTTATGATCAACCAACATGACATCAAAATCCGAATTGAGTACAATTTTATTTTTGTCGATAGTAACTTTTCCATTTAGTATTCTTTCCTTACTTACCCCGTGAATGGTCAAAATACCTTTGGCTGATACATCGTATGTGCCAACTTTTGTCCAATCGATTGATTCTTGAATTTTCCCCTTAAATATTGCATTCGGAAACTTCTCAGATTCTAAATAATTTTCATTGAAATGCTCTTCCATCAATCGATTTTTAAACTTAAATTCGCTGATAGTCATTTGCACAACAATTTCTTGCGAATTTGTATTGATTACACTACCCACTTTTGAATTGACAGCATCAATATTCTCTAAGGGAGTTTGTGAAAAAAATGAACTGACACCATTTTTACAAATAAAATTTTGAGCAGAAGCTGTAATACTCAACAACAAACCTGTTGCCAAGTAAATTAATGTATTTTTTACCATTTTCTTTTAGATTGAGTACCATCAAAACTAAATGTTCTCGAAATATTAAAACCAAAACGTACACCTCCATTTTTCCAGCTATCTGTACTTTCAGCAATAAATTGTTTTTCAATCATACCTAAAGCATTGGTAAAATGTAATTGAAACACATGACCGCCCGTTTCAATATCGAACCCAATCGATAATGCATTCTGATAAGCAGGATTAATAGCTTTTGAGGCATCAATAGAAGGCAATCGATAGAAATATTCTGCATTGAAAGAGGTTCTTTTTGAAATTTTATAGCGTCCTCCAACTCCTATTGCAAAAATATCGTTCGGCTCAAAAAGTTCTGAATTATCATTTGGATTGATCTTGAAAACTTTATTTCGATGAATAAATGTCGGACTAATTTGCAAAGATAAATTCTCATTGAATTTTCGAGCCAATAATATTTGAGCAACATAGTTGAGTCGCTCCACATTAGAATAATAAGTGGGGCTGATCGTCGAACCGATAGTAGAAGATTTCAAGGAATTAGCGGCAACACTACCCATAAGTGCTAAGGTAAATGGCATTCCACCTTTGGTTTGCTTCAATAATTTGTATTTAGCAAAATAATCGTATGTTTTCTGAATAGATGACCTTCCAACCCCAACCATCAAATCGTCTGTTAAGCCATATTCTAAACTCATTCTCATAGCCGCTTGGTCTAAACCAAAAAACTCATAAGTACCCGAATTTAAAGGACCAAAACGATGGGCAATTCTAAAATCAAGGTGCTTTTTGGCAATGTTTTCAACCGATTGCCCATTGATTACGCGAGTGGATTTAAAAGTAGCCACAATTTGAGGCTTCGATTTTTTACTATTGGCATTCAACACCGAAAGTAAATCTTCTTGTGCATATACCTGAAATGAAGCAATGATAAAAAGTAAAAATAATCTGATTTTCATAGACCAAATAAAATTAAAAAGGAAGATTATTCATCTTCCTCCAATGATTAAGCAATTTTTAGCATATTTCCCTCTACCGTGACATTGAATTGTGTCAAATCGGTTCTAGCAGGGCCTCCTGTCACTTTCCCTGACGTAGAGAAAGTAGCTTGGTGATTCGGGCAGTAAAATCTCGAAGCACTCGATTGATAAATAACAGTTGTTCCTTCATGCGTACAAGCTTTAGAAACTGCCACAAACGAAGAGGCTGTATTTCCAGCGGCAATGCGTGCCACAATCACAGACCCGACATAAGTATAATCGCCGACTTTCAGTAAATTACTTGATAAATCGATACTTGACCCTGATGGGTTTGCGGGAGTTACATCAGAAGAAGCATTGGTGCATGATGTCAAAACAGCCATCAGAGCAGCTCCACCCAATCCTAAATTTTTTAAGAAATCTTTACGAGAAATTGCTTCTTTGTTCATTAGATATTGATTTTTTTAGTAAAACGTGAATTTGTGAATGATAGTATTCTTTTTTTTAGCTCATCAATAATTTAATTCTGAATTAATAAGCTAACTAGACTTACGTTAAAACTCAAAAAAAGGTAGGATGGTTTAATTGATTTTAATTCAATCTTAATGAAAGTTACTTTCTTCTATGTCTTGAAAGGAATCTTAAGATATCATTGGAACATTTATTTTAAAATTCGAAAAAATAAACAATAAAAAAATCACCGCAAATGCAGTGATTTTTAAAACCCTAACCATTATGAAAACTTTAAAAACTAGTATTTTTCGGACGATTGCTTAGCAAAGCTTAATATGTCCAATAAGCCATAAAAAGCCAAAAGAATCAAACCCAATATTAAGAAAGCATGTAAAGGATACAATAAAAAAATATCCGTGATAGTCGATTTCATATTTTCTATATTTAACATTATAAACTCATTTGAGGTTTTAATATTTGAAACATTTATTTTTGGGAACTATGAAAATTATTATTAAAACATCCGTTGAACAATCTGTATCAAACGTTTGGGAACAATTTGACCGAAATTTGCTTTTGAAACTCTCTCCGCCATTTCCTAAAATTCAAATTATAACATTTGGACGCAACTTCGGGGATAAAGTAACGATAGAGATGAAAATATTTTTCATAAAATTACTTTGGATAAGTAAAATCACCGAAATTGTGGATTTACCTACACAAAAATACTTTATTGATGAAGGAGAAAAATTACCCTTTTTCTTGAAATATTGGAAACATCAACACATCATCGAAGAATCAGAAAACCAGACTACCATTGTTGATAAAATTGAATTCAATACAGGAACAATTTTGACAGATTACATTTTTTATCCTATCTTGTACCTTCAATTCATTTATCGCAAACCTATTTATCGCAATTATTTCAAAATTGCACCAAATTAACGAAATAAAATACGGACTAAACTAGACTAAGACATGAAATTAAACATTACTTGGAAAATATTTATTGGTATGTTTTTGGGTATAATTGTTGGTTATGCCATTCACCAATACCTTGATTATGGGCAATTTTCTATCAAAGATGCCTCATTGCTAAGTGAACAACAATTACATGCTAATGAACAATTGAAAGATTGGAGTGGATATTTGCAATTACTCTCTAAAATCTTTTTACGAATGATACAAATGATTTTAGGTCCTTTGGTATTTTCTATACTGACAGTAGGTATTGCCAAATTGGGAGATTTCAAAGTAGTTGGTCGAATTGGTTTAAAAACATTAGGCTATTTTTACTTCGCCACAATATTATCATTAGTAACGGGTCTAATTGCTGTAAATTTATTAAAACCCGGAAAAGCGATGAGTTTAGAATTACCTGGGAGTGGAGCTGATACTGGTATCGAAGCGAAAAAAATGAGCTTAGAAAACTTTATTACACATATTTTTCCGAAGAGTATTTTTGAAGCATTGGCAACGAATGAGGTATTACAAATTGTCGTATTTTCTTTGTTTTTCGGAATTGCCTTGGCATCAATCGGCGAGCATGGGAAAAGTATCATGAAAGCTCTGGATGCTATTGCGGAAGTGATGTTCAAAATTGTAGGATATGTCATGAAATTTGCTCCATACGCTGTATTCGGCTCTGTTTCTGCCGTTATTGCGGCAAAAGGCATTGGGGTTTTGAGTGGATACCTCTATTTAATTGTATGTTTCTTTGCCACACTCCTATTTTTCGTATTCATTATCCTTTGGTTAATTTGTATCGCAAGCAAAGTTCCGTATTGGCAACTATTACAACATGTCAAAAGTGCTATTATCTTATCTTTTAGCACTGCAAGCTCAGAAGCATCTATGCCATTACAAATTGAACAACTAAAGAAATTTGGAATATCTGAAAGAATCATCAGTTTTGTACTTCCTTTAGGCTACTCATTCAATTTAGATGGGTCGATGATGTATATGACCTTTGCGACAGGATTTATTGCACAAATTTATGGAATAGATTTAACCCTCGGACAACAAATTACGATGTTATTGACCCTTTTACTAACTAGTAAAGGGATAGCTGGTGTACCGAGAGCTTCCTTGGTTGTTATTGCAGGAACTTTAAGTATGTTCGGATTGCCACAAGAAGGAATCAGTTTAATCTTAGCTGTAGATTGGCTATTGGATATGGGCCGTTCTGCTACCTCTGTTGCTGGAAATGCGGTAGCAACTGCAGTAGTTGCCAAATGGGAAGGAGAAATACAAGAAAAGTAATTTTTATATTCAATCGAAAGATTATGAATAAAAAATGCCAAAATATTCACTTGAATATTTTGGCATTTTTTCAAGATTTTCAAAGCGAAAAATTGTGTAACTTTTTGTGTAAATTTGCAATATTCTGCCATACTTAGGCGTACAAATACGTACAAATATAGCCATTTTTCAACAAAAAAGCCACTTTTCTCTCGAAAAGTGGCTCTAATTTTACCCTCGTGACCGCGTAGGGATTCAAACCCCAAACCTTCTCATCCGTAGTGAGACGCTCTATTCAGTTGAGCTACGCAGCCATTTCCCTTATTGTTGGGACTGCAAAGGTACAACAACATTTCACCTTTGTCAAGTTTTTTTTTATTTTTTTAATTGATTTATTTCATCCAAATCAATATTCTTAAAATATTCATATAATTTAATAATAATAGCTAATCCAACAGCAACTTCAGCTGCTGCAACAACCATTACAAACATAGCCATCATTTGTCCATCCATTTTTGCATCAAACCTACTAAAAGCAACCAAATTGAGATTTGAAGCATTGAGCATCAACTCAATACCCATTAATATCAAAATGGCATTTTTTTTGAGAATAACAATGGCTAAACCAATTGAAAATAAAAGTGAACCGATGAGAAGGAAATATTGAATATTTATCATGATTTTTCTTTTTTTGCGATAAAAACTGCACCAATTAAAGCCAATAATAATAAAACTCCTATTACCTCAAAAGCAAAGACCTTATCAGTCATCAATATGCGACCAATTTGATTAACCGAACTCTGATTGGGAATTTTATTTTCTAAAATATAAAATTTGGCTTCAACTATCAATTTCAAACAAACTATAAAAAAAATCATTGCCAATGAGCCTGCCCACAATTGGTTTTGATGCTTTACACGAATTTCGTTCGAATTTTCAGCTACCCATCTATTTTCTTTCTCCCCTCTACTCATCATAATTCCAAAAATAATTAAGACTAAAATTCCTCCGACATAAATCATTATTTGGGCAACTGCCAACAAATCTGCACCCGCAAACAAAAACATCACGGCAACTCCCAAAAACGACATCAACAGACCAAAAGCTCCGTGCAAAATATTTTTTGTAAACAATAAAACTAAGGCTCCAGCTATGGTGATGATAGCAAATAAAATAAAAAGAATAAACTCGATTTGCTCTGTAAAAAATTCTTTCAGTATATTCACGGCATTATTCGTCTTTTTTCGGTACAATTTTCATTTTAGGCTTGAAACTCGACTTGGGCTTAACCTCCACAACCTCTGGTTTAGAATCAGCTTTCTCTTCTATTTTTTCTATCTCTACCGATTCGTTTGTAGTATTTTTGGTTGAAGACTTAAAAGTTGGCTTAAAACTCGGCTTGGGCTTTGTTTCAGTATTTGAAGACTCATCTTTAGGAATTTCAGGCTTTTTTGCTTGAAAACTAGGCTTAAATTTAGGCTTTGGAGTAGATTCTTCTACTTCTTTCTGTATCTCTTGTGCTGATTCTTCCGATACTTTAGAAACTGGTTTTATAGTTGGTTTAAAAACGGGTTTCGGTTTGATAATCTCCTTCTTTTCAATCTCTTCGCTTGCATTAGGTTTAGACTCAGATGTTTTCATTGTCGGTTTGAATGCAACTTTAGGTTTGTTTTCTTTAGGAATTTCTGATTGTTCGGCAGGGGCTTGTTTTTTAGCAGCTTCCTTTTCTGCCACAAATTGCTCGTATAATTTCCGTTTTTCATCAGCTTCTTCAGGTGTAAGCTTAGAAAAGGCAAAATTCATTTCATTTATATCAAATACACTGAAATCATACGTCCCCGTCATAGTTAAGCATTCTGTCGGACATACCGTCGTACATAAACCACAGAAGCAACATTTTGCCATATCAATATCAAATTTGGCAGCATAAAGCCTTATCGGAGATCCATCAGAAGCATAATTAATAATTTCTGATGATTTGATGGCTTCTATCTCTATGCAATCTACTGGGCAGACTTTTGCACATTTATCACAGACGATACAATCATCAATTTCACAATCCAATTGGTAACGCCCATTTTCAGGAATAGGCAATTGCTGTTTCGGATATTGTAAAGTAACTATTCCCGTCTTTTGCTCAAAATATGATTGATCACTAACTGCCAAAGGCGAACGACTTCTACGAGCATCGAGAAGATGCTTCAAGGTCAAACCCATGCCTTTTAGCGTAGTTTTAATTGCTTTGTTAATATTTTGAAAATAAGCACTCATGTCAAGCTTTTTCGCAAAGATAGTTCAAAAATCTATTAGGATAGTAGAATTAACAAAAAAATAGGTAATTCAATTCCAAGAAATCAAAAAAGCGAATATTTACTTGATTTTTGCTAAATTGCAAAAAAATTGAGGGATAAAAACCTTCTTCATCAAGATGATTGAAACTTTAGAACTAACACTCGAACCTGAAATCGCTCTAGATTCAGTAAAATTATATTCATACGTCAAAGCACAACACTTTAATAATCAAGAAAATACAATTGAAATTAGAAAAATCAAGCAGTCGATTGATGCCCGCAAAGGACAGGTTAGAATCAATCTACAGCTAGAAGTTTATGTCAATACTCCTATTCCTCCGAACAATTGCCAAATACAGTATCCCGATGTGAGTCGGATTGATAAAAAAGTAGTTATCGTTGGAGCAGGACCAGCAGGAATGTTTGCGGCTCTTCGATTTATTGAATTAGGCATAAAACCAATTTTATTAGAAAGAGGGAAAGATGTACGAAGTAGAAGAAGAGATTTAGCGGCAATCAATAAAAATCATATCGTAAACCCCGAATCAAATTATTGTTTCGGAGAAGGTGGAGCTGGTACTTATTCGGATGGGAAACTTTACACACGCTCTAAAAAACGTGGTGATGTTCGGAGAATTCTTGAAATATTGGTTGCTCATGGTTCGAGTGAAGAGATTTTATATGATACCCATCCACATATAGGCACTAATAAATTACCTGCAGTGGTAGCAGCCATGCGGAATAGCATCCTAGAAGCAGGTGGCGAGGTACACTTCGATAGTAAAGTGACCGATTTATTAATCGAGGATAACAAAATGATAGGTGTTGTAACAGAAAATGGGCAAGAATATAGAGGTTTAGGAGTATTGATGGCCACTGGACATTCTGCAAGAGATATATTTGAATTATTGCATAGAAAAAATATTTATCTTGAAGCAAAGCCCTTTGCAATGGGTGTAAGAATCGAACATCCACAAAGCTTGATAGACCAACATCAATATCATAGAAAAGAGCGAGGGCTATTGCCAGCTGCATCGTATAGTTTGGTTGCACAAACTTATTACAATAATATTCAAAGGGGAGTATTCAGTTTTTGTATGTGTCCAGGAGGTTTCATAGTACCAGCATCAACTTCCAACGGAGAGCTGGTTGTCAATGGAATGTCACCCTCACGAAGAGATTCAAAATATGCAAACTCAGGAATCGTTGTTGCTATCAATGAAATAGATTGGCAAGCATACAAACACTTAGGCCCTATGGCAGGATTGGCATTACAGCAATCAGTCGAACAAAAAGCTTTTCAATTGGCTCTTAGTAGTTCAGATTCAAGAGAAAAAGGATTAACTGAAGCTAGACAATGCCAATTAGCACCCGCACAAAAAATGCAAGATTTTCTGAATGGCAAAGTTTCTAGCCAACTTCTCGATACTTCTTACCAACCAGGATTAGTATCGATGAATATGGACGAAGTATTGCCCGATATCATTGCCAAACCATTAAAAGCAGGTTTGAAAGAATTTGGAAAAAAAATGAAAGGATATGTCACAAATGACGCTCAGCTTATTGGTATCGAGAGCAGAACTTCCTCACCTGTACGGATTCCGAGAGATAAAGAAAGCCTCGAACATCCACAAATAAAAGGTTTTTTTCCTTGCGGTGAAGGAGCCGGTTATGCTGGAGGAATTGTGTCTGCAGCAATGGATGGAGAAAGATGTGCTGAACAAATGACAAAATTATATGGATAATTGTTTTTTTTTGTTATATTGCTCAAAGAATCATTTATAAAACCTATTTTGACACGTGAACCTTTCCGAATTTACTACAAATATCAAGCAACAAATCCAACAACACGGGTTGCCAGATCATACCGAACTCATTCGGAGGGTTTCACCAACTCGTCTAAATTCAAAAATTTCACCCTCTGCCAACTTTCGCAAAAGTGCAGTATTGATACTATTTTATCCAAAGGGAGAAGATGTGTATGTGCCACTAATTTTACGGCCACAATATGATGGTGTTCATGGTGGACAAATGGCTTTCCCGGGAGGAAGAGTAGAACCAAAAGATTTGAATATTCAAAAGACAGCTCTTCGAGAAGCACAAGAAGAAATCGGCATTAAAGCATCGGATGTAAAAATCATCGATAACATCACCGAGATTTATATTCCACCTTCAAATATGTTTTGCCAACCAGTTTTAGGCTATCTCAACTACAAACCTGATTTCTATCCAGATGAACGTGAAGTAGCCAAAATATTTGAAGTGTCAATCACTGAATTACAAAAACCCGATATTTTTCAAATTCGGGAGATAGAGTCTAACGGAAAAGTATTCCAAACACCCTGCTTTCTCATTCAAGGGCAAATTGTTTGGGGAGCTACTGCTTTGATGATTGCCGAATTATTAGAAATAATTAATAAAAAATAGGCTTATCCTCCCCTATTTTCTATCCTCTTTCCTGAAATCGTTCGGACTTTTGCCAACATATTTTTTAAAAAATTTAGCAAAATAATTCGGATACTCAAATTCCAAAATATACGCAATTTCAGAGACAGAATAGGATGTATGCAACAAATACTTCTGTGCCTCAGAAATGATATTTTGATGTACCAAATCAATCGCAGACTTCCCAGAAACCGACTTACAAATACGATTCAGATGTACCGAAGTAATATGTAATTCGTCTGCATATTCAGGGATACTTTTTCGGAAATTCGACGATTTTATACTTTGAATAAATTTTCTAAAATAACTCATATTGATTGACGAGGTATTGACGGGGCTAGTATTTTGACTCGATAGTCGGTACAAACTAATAAATAATTGAGTAATATACGCTTTGAGCATTATTTTTCGTTCCTGATTATCGGAAAAAAGCTCCAAATCTATTTTTTTAATTAAATCTAAATGACTGCGAAAGTCAGTATCTTCTTCAAAATTTACCAAGATTTGAATCTCTTTTAAATCCTGTAAAATATGTGGAGATGTTTTAAAAATCTCCTCAATAATACTTTCCGAAATTGTAAATATAGACCCCTCCACATTTGGTTTATAATACAAGCCATGAAGCATGGTGGGAGGAATCAATAAAATACAAGGAGCTTGCAATGTATGTTGTTGCATAGCCTCCTCGAATACTAAAGTCCCTTTTTCTATTATAAATACCTGAAAAAGATGAGAATGTATATGAGGTTTGATAG
>JACCEC012820053.1_pt1 | contig 18595 bp, 19 predicted proteins | sample 7450121 | NCBI WGS metagenome assembly JACCEC01 (sample SAMN15323455, study PRJNA562643) | freshwater metagenome | isolation source: river surface water | place: USA:Blue River Watershed | collected 2017-08-18 | reverse complement strand
CGGGCAAAGCTATGCCGTTGGCGGGGAGGCGGAACGCACGAATCTGGCCGTTGTCGAAGCCATTTGTGATCTGCTGGACCGCCGGCGGCCGCCGCGCACAGTGCGACAGCGGCGCGACCTCATCACCTTTGTGGCGGACCGCCCCGGGCATGACCAGCGCTACGCCATTGATTGCCGCCGGATCAAAGAGGATCTTGGCTGGACGCCGCGCATCGATTTTGACACCGGCCTTGCCCGCACCATCGACTGGTATCTGGCGCATGAGGATTGGTGGGGGCCGCTGTGCGCCCGGCCTGAAACCGGCATGCGGCGCGGAGTATTGGGGTGATGCGGGCGCTGATCCTCGGTCAATCCGGGCAGGTCGCCCAGGCCCTGATGCAAAGCCGGGGCGACATTGAGGCTCAGGCCTTGGGACGCCCCGATATTGATTTGGCGGACCCCGCGGGGCTGATCCGCGCCATCGGCCGGATCGGCCCGGATATTGTCATCAATGCAGCGGCCTATACCGCGGTCGACCGCGCGGAAAGCGCGCCAGAGGCCTGTTTTGCCATCAACCGCGACGGCGCAGCGGCGGCGGCCCAGGCGGCGGCGGACCTCGCGATCCCGTTTCTGCACTTGTCGACCGATTTTGTCTTCGATGGCACCAAGGCGCAGCCTTATGGGGAAGAGGATCTGCCCTGTCCTTTGAATGTCTATGGCCAATCAAAATGGGCCGGGGAACAGGCCGTGCGCGCGGCCCATCCGCAGGCGGTGATCGTTCGGCTGTCCTGGGTCTATGCCGCGCAGGGCCATAATTTTGCGCGCACCATGGTGCGGCTGGCGCAGGTGCGCGATGAGATTGGCGTTGTGGACGATCAATGGGGCCGCCCGACGGCGGCTGAGGATATTGCGCCTGCCCTTTGGCGTCTGGCCCAAGCTCTGGTCGCCGGACCATCGCCGCACCAGCTTTATCATCTTGGGGCGCAGGGTGTGGCGAGCTGGGCCGATTTTGCGGATCAGATCATGGCGGCTTCGCGCGCGCGTGGCGGGCCTGTGGCGACCATTCGGCGGATCAGCAGTGCCGATTACGCTGCACCTGCCCAGCGTCCGGCCAGATCGGTTCTCGATCTGTCACGGCTGACGCGCGATTGGGGGGTGGTGTTGCCCGATTGGCGTGAAAGCTGCGACCGGATCGTCGCCCAGATCGTGGCCGGATCAGCTTAAAAGGACGATCGGGCTGGAGGGGTGCCAGTGCAGCGACACCTTATCTCCCCAATTGAAATCTTCCTGGTCCCAGCGCGACAAATTGGGCCGTGACACGCGGATCGTGCGGCCGCTGTCCAGCCGAACGTCATAAATGGTAATATCGCCCAGATAGGACATGCCCTTGATCTGCCCCTGGGCGACATTGGTTCCCGCCGGGCTGTCTTTCGCCTTGGCGCGGCCGACGGGCAGCATCGTGATCTTTTCGGGGCGAATGGCCACCCAGACGGTTGTTTCATGCGCCCCTGTGACGCCATGGTTTAAGAAAACGCGGCCAAGTTCAGGGCAATTCACCTCGGCCTTTTCGGGTTCATCGACGGTCAGCGTGCCTTCGAAGATATTCACCGATCCAATGAAATCGGCCACGAAGCGATTGGCCGGATGTTCATAAAGGTCTGACGGGGCGGCAAGTTGCGCGACATCCCCCTTGTTCATCACGGCGATCCGGCATGCCATTGACAAGGCTTCATCCTGATCATGGGTCACGGTGACAAACGTGATGCCGACATTGTCCTGAAGCTCAGCCAGTTCAAACTGCATCTGGGCGCGCAGCTTGGCATCCAGCGCGGACAAGGGTTCGTCCAAAAGCAGCACCTTGGGCCGCATGACAAGGCCACGGGCGAGCGCAACGCGCTGGCGCTGCCCGCCTGACAATTGGTCGGGCATACGTCCGCCCAGCCCGCCCAAGCTCACTAGGTCCAGCGCCTCTTCAACGCGCGTGCGGATTTCCGACGTGCCGACCCCAGCAATCTTCAGGCCATAAGCCACATTGTCCGTCACCGACATGTGCGGGAATACGGCATAGCTTTGGAATACCATGTTCACGGGCCGCCGGTTGGGCGCAACCCCGGCCATATCCTGCCCATCGATCAGGATTTGCCCGTCACTAGGCATTTCAAAGCCTGCAATCATGCGCAGCAGCGTCGTTTTGCCGCAGCCGGACGGGCCCAGCAGTACGAAGAATTCCCCCTCCAGAATATCAAGCGACACATTGTCGACGGCAACCATATTGCCGAACGTCTTGGTCACGTTGCGAATGGAGATGACGGGCTTTTTCTCGGTCATGCCGTGGCCTTGGTAAAATCCTGCAGCTTCAGCGCCACAGTGGTGAGGATGATGGTGAGGAGGATCAGCAAGGCCGAGGCGGCGTTGACCTCTGGCGTCACCGAAAAACGGACCATGGAATAGACTTTGACCGGGAAGGTGATCGTATTCGGCCCGCTGGTGAAGAAGGTGATGACGAAATCATCAAGGCTCAGCGTGAAGGCCAGCAGCGCCCCGGCGATAATGCCCGGTTTCATATGCGGCAGCAGGACATCCCGAAAGGTCTGCCATTCGCTGGCGCCCAGATCCTTCGCGGCTTCTTCCTGTTCCTTGTTGAACCCGGCCAGACGTGCGCGCACGACCATCGTCACAAAGGGAAAGCAGAAGGTGATATGGGCAACGGTGATGGCCGAAAGGCTGAACGGCCAGACCAAGTCGGTCGGCCAATCCACCCGCGCGAAAAAGACCAGCATGGCGACACCCATGCAGATTTCCGGCACCACAATGGGCAGCGCCATGACGCCTTCCAGCCCGGCCTTCATGGGAAAGCGGAACCGCCAAAGCAGAACCGCGGCCAGCGTCCCCAGCACGACACTGACCAGCGTTGCCAGAAAGGCAATCGTCAGCGAATTGATGAGCGCTTCGACCAGCGCGTCATTTTCAAAGACTTTGCCATAATATTTCAGCGTGAAGCCGCGCCATACGATGTTGCGGCGGGAATCGTTGAAGCTGAACAGAATAAGCGCCAGCAGCGGCGCGTATAAAAAGAACAGCGTCGATGCGACCCATGCCCGCATCCAGAGCCGCCGGGTATAGTCGAGCGGCGCAATCGGGGTGCGTTTGAAAAGCGCCCTCATCGCGTTTCTGCCTTGCGGTTGCGCAGGGCCTGCAAGGCGATCAGAATGAAGGTCGCATACATCAGCAGGAAGGATAAGGCGGCGCCAAAGGGCCAGTCATTCGCCCGCTTAAACTGGCGTTCAATGACATTGGCGATCATCTGGCTGTCTGTCCCGCCCATTAGATCCGGCGTCAGATACGCGCCGAGTGCGGGCACAAAAGTGATTATGACGCCGGAGATAATGCCGGGGGCGGCAAGCGGTGCGACAATCTGAACCAGCGTGCGGAAATGGCCGGCGCCCAGATCCAGACTGGCCTCAATCAATGATTTGTCGAGCCGATCCAGCGCCGCATATAGCGGCAGCACCATGAAGGGCAGGTGGACATAGACCAGCCCCAAAACAACCGCGAAATTATTGTACAGCAGCGGTAGCGGTTCCCATGCTGGCAGCGGGCTGAGGCCAATAAGTGCCTTGAAGCTGCTGGCACTTTCCCAGAACCAGCCCAGCGATTTGTTCACATAGCCCTGCGTGCGCAGCACGGTGATGAGGGCATAGGTGCGAATGAGCAAATTGGTCCAAAAGGGCAGCATAACCGCCAGCAACAGCCATGGCCGCCATTTGGGCTGGGCAAAGGTGATGGCCAAGGCGACTGGAAAACCGATGATAAGGCACAATAAGGTCGTCAGCGCGGCCACCGCCACCGACTTGCCGAAAATTTCCAGATACAGCGGCTCAAGCGCACGCGCATAATTGGCAAAGGTGCCGGAAACATCGATCTCGGTCAGGCCAACATTGCGCCCGAAACTGTACAGCCAAACAACGCCAAGGGGGATCAGGAAAAAGGCGATGAGCCACAGGACGGGCGCTGTTGCCAGCGCCGTAAACGCTGCCCTGTGCCGTTTCCAGTCCTGCACCTGTCAATCCCCCCAGCGCGATGTTCAGGCCGCGCGGACGCGGGTGAAAGCCTCTTCGTAAAGTGGCTGCAGCGTTTCATTATAGGCCGCATATTCGCACTTGGCGAGGCGATCGGCGGGCGGGAAGATGACCGGATTATTCTTGTAGCTATCGGGCATCAGCGCCTTGGCGGCGGCATTGGGGGTGGGGTAGAGGATCGTTTCGGTGATCTTCTTGCCGGCCTCTGCATCCAGCAGATAATTGATGAACGCATGGGCATTTTTCGGATGCTTGGCGCCCTTGGGGATGCACAAGGTATCGGAATTGAGCTGGCTGCCTTCCTGCGGCACGACGAAATCCAGATCATCGTCTTCGGTCATCGCCTGGGCAAGATCGCCATTATATTCCAGAACCAGGTCGACTTCACCCGACATCAACAGATCCTGCCCATTATCTTCATGGAAGGCTTTGATATTCGGCTTTTGCCGGATCATCATCTGTTCGATTTGCTTGATATCCGCCGCGGTGAGCGCGTTGACCGACTTGCCCAGATATTTGCCATAGAGGCGGATCATGTCGCCCGCTTCGGACAGAACGGCGATCCGCCCCTTATATTCGGCAGAGTCGAACAGCACCTTCCAGCTTTCGGGCTTGGCCTTCACCTTGGACTTGCGATAGCCGATGCCCAGCACCAGCCAGGTATAGGGCAGGCTGAACTTGCGGCCCGGATCATAAGCAACATCGATGAAGCTCGGGTCGATATTCTTGATATTGGGGATCTGGGCATGGTCCAGCGGCAACAGCATGTCTGCTTTCACCATGCGTTCGACGAAATCATTCGACGGAACGATCACGTCATACCCCTGATTGCCCGCGCGCAGCTTGGCAAAAAGCTCATCATTGGTGGCAAACAGCGACATTTTGACGTCGATATTGCTGGCGCCCTTAAAGTCCGCGAGCGTCGTTTCCCCGATATAGGTGTCCCAAGTGTAGAAGTTGAGTACCGGCTCTTCTCCGGTGGAGATCTTGGCAGCGCCTTCCTTCTCACCACAGCCGGACAAGGCACCGGCAAAGCTGATGCCGATGGCGGCAGCCCCCATGGTTTTCAGAATGGAGCGTCGGTTGGCGCGGAATTCCTCAAGCGACATGCGGTGGTTCATGACGGCGACTCCCTGTGATCGGATGGTTCTGAGTCCGGCTATGCTGCCGACAAAAGCTGTCCGTGCAAGCGGAAATTTTGCAGTGCGGTACAAATGCCCGTGCACAAAGGGGCTTTTCGACAGGGGCGGGATGCATCATGGTAGCGAAATGACACAAGACGCCATCCGCTATTCCCGCACGGCGATGCTCTTGCACTGGGCCATCGCCATTCTTCTTGTCCTGAATTTCGGTTTGGGAGAACGCACAGAGGATCTGCGTGAGGGCCCGGAGCTGTTCTGGGCGATGCAGCTGCACAAATCGATCGGCATCACGGTGCTGTTGCTGACGATCTGGCGGTTGGCGCTGCGGCTTTTGACACCGCGGCCGCCAAAGGCCGCAGATGGCCCCGTTTTTCAGGCGTTTTCGACTGCGGTGCATTGGGGCTTTTATGCCGTGATGCTGTTGGCGCCGGTGTCGGGCTGGGTCATTGTTTCAACGGCCAAGGTGCAATTGCCGACGCTGTTGTTCGATATTGTGCCTTGGCCCAGCCTTCCGAATTTCGGCCATGACGTGCATGAAGCCGCTGAAGAGGCACATGAAATCCTGACCAAGGCGATGATCCCGCTCTTGGCGCTGCATCTGGTGGGTGCCGTACGCCACCAGTTCCTGCTGCGCGACGGGCTGGTTGAACGGATGGTGCCGGCCAAGCGCGTGTCGGTGCTGGGCTTTGCAGCGCTTGTCGCCAGCCTGGCCTTGGCCTTTGTGGCGGGCAAAAGCTGGCCCGCGCCTGATGTTGCAGCGCCGGGTGAGCCTTTGCCCGATTTCCAGTCTGCACAGGGCACAGATGCGGCAAAGCCCGCCAATGTGACGTCAGCGGCGCCGGTAACATCCCCGGCAGCGCAAATGGCTGCCGCACCCGTGCCGATTGCCCGCTGGCAGGTTGTGCCGGGTGGCCAGCTGGGGTTCAAGGTCATGGTCAATGGGGAAGAGGTGCGGGGCCGGTTTTCTGACTGGACGGCCGATATCCGTTTTGACCCCGAACAGCTCGACAAATCCTCGATCCGCGCGACGGTGCGGCTGGCGTCGGTTGCCAGTGGTGATCAGGGCCGCGATGGCATGTTGCAGGGCGATGACTTCTTTGGGGCAGCGCGCCCAATGGCGCGCTTTACCGCAGAGCGCATCCGGGCACGGGGCGGCAATCGCTATCAGGCGGATGGTGCCCTGACCCTTAAGGGTATCTCACAGCCGCTCTCCCTTGCCTTTTCGTTGAACATCCGGGGGGATCGCGCACAGGCGCAGGCGACCACCCGGTTTGATCGCCGCGATTTCGGCATTGGAACCGGCCAGTTTGCCGGCACCGATGTCATCGGCGGCGATGTCCATATTGACCTTGCCTTTAATGCCCGCCGGATCGCGGAGAACGGCTGATGCATCGCACATGGATGGGGTTTGTCGGCGCGGCGCTGCTGATCATGCCGGGCGTTGCCCAGGCCGGGACGCAGGGCTGGAAAACCGCGAGTGATGTGGGTGCCTATGGCTTGATCAGCCTGTCGATCGGCTTGCCTGCCGTGCGCGGCGATAAACAGGGTGCGTTTCAAGCCGGGGGCAGTTTTGCGGCAACCTCGGTCCTGACCGAGGGGTTGAAACAGACATTTCCCCGATGGCGGCCCGATGGCAGCGACCGGAAAAGCTTTCCATCCGGCCATACGTCGCGGTCTTTTGCGGCCGCGGCGAGCATCTATAATCGTCAGGGGCCGGCGCTGGGTATTCCGGCCCTGGCCGTGGCCGGTTTTGTCGGCCTCGCCCGGGTCGAGGGGAAGAAGCATTATTGGTCCGACGTGGCGGTTGGTGCGGGTCTTGGCACCGCCATCGGCTTTTTGATCACGCGGGATCGGCCCGAGGCGCAGACAACGGCCTTCATGCCCTGGGCGGATACATCTGGCGGCGGCTTCACCTTCGCCGCGCAATTTTAGGCCGGGGGGCGCTTCGGCGGATTACAGGCCAATCAGGCGTGTAATATGGCCCATTTTGCGGCCAGGCCGCGCCTCTTGCTTGCCATAAAGGTGCAGGTGCGACATCGGGTCTGACGCCCATTCCAGCCATTTATCGGCGTCCGCGCCAATCAGGTTGCGCATTTCGATTTGGGGCGCGGCAAGCCGGGTCGACGCCAGCGGCAGACCGGCAACCGCCCGGATGTGATTTTCAAATTGCGATGCGATCGCGCCTTCGATCGTCCAATGGCCGCTATTGTGCACACGCGGGGCCATTTCGTTGAAAACGGGGCCATCGTCGCTGGCGAAAAATTCTATGGCAAACACCCCGACATAGTTCAGCTTTTCCGCAATCTTGCGGGCCAGCGCGCGGGCGGCTGGGACTTGTTCCAGAACCTTGGGTGCAGGGGGCAGGACAGAGATCGCCAAAATGCCATCCTTGTGAACATTTTCAGGCGCATCCCAAAAGGCAATATTGCCGCGTTGATCGCGAGCAATCAGCAACGAAAATTCATGGGCGAACCGCACCATTTTTTCGAGGATCAGCGGCCCGGCATTGGCCAGCGCCGCCCAGGCGGCGTCGGCCTCTGGGGCTTTGGTGATCCGTGCCTGGCCCTTGCCGTCATAGCCAAGCCGCGTTGTCTTCAGGATTGCCGGCGTCCCCAGCTCTATCAGCGCGCGATCCAGGTCTTCGCGGCTGTTGACCACGGCCCAATCGGCTGTGCGCCCGCCACATTCAGCCGCAAAGCTTTTTTCCCGGATCCGGTCCTGCCCGATTTCCAGGGCCTCGATCGGCGGGAATAGCGGGGCCTGTTCGGCCATGCGCCGCAGCGGGGCCGGGTCCACATTTTCAAATTCAAAGGTGACGACATCAACGGTCTTTGCAAAGGCCGCGATCGCCTGTTCATCCGCATAATCGCCTTGCACCCAGCGCGCGCAGACATCGCCGGCCGGGCCATCGGCTTCGGGCGCATAGATGAAGCAGCGATAGCCAAGCTGGGCGGCTGCCATGCTGAGCATACGGCCAAGCTGGCCGCCGCCGATAATGCCAATGACAGATCCGGGCGGAAGCGGCGTCATGCGGGGTCTTGCGCCACGCTGTCGGTTTGCGCCTGCCGCCATTGGGCAAGCCGTTCCGCAAGCGGGGCATCGTTCAGGGCAAGAATGGCCGCCGCCATCAGCCCGGCATTGGTTGCACCGGCCTTGCCAATCGCCAGCGTGCCGACAGGGATGCCGCCGGGCATCTGGACAATCGATAACAGGCTGTCCATGCCGCTCAGCGCTTTGGATTCAACGGGGACGCCCAGCACCGGCAGCGGCGTCATGGATGCGGCCATGCCCGGCAAATGGGCGGCCCCCCCGGCGCCGGCAATGATGACATGCAGGCCGCGGTCCTTCGCCGTTTTGGCATAATCGACCAGCCGGTCGGGCGTGCGGTGTGCCGAGACGATCCGCGTTTCATGGCTGATGTGGAGCGCGGCCAAAACCTCAGACGCGTGGCACATGGTGGCCCAGTCGGACTGGCTGCCCATGATGATGCCGACACGCGGCGTCTCTGTTGTCATCTCGATGGCCCTGTTCTGCGGTGGCTCCAAGGCTGACAGGCCTTAGCTATCTGACGGCCAGAGCGCAATCTTGGCTGGCCAAATTGGTTCAGCGTTCGGACAGATAATAACGGTCGCGTGCCGACAGATCGTCTGCCAGATCATAAACAATCGGCTGCCCGGTCGGGATTTCAAGGCCCGTAATCTCATCATCGGGAATGTTGGACAAATGCTTGACGAGCGCCCGCAACGAATTGCCATGCGCGGAAATCAGCACACGCTTGCCCGCTTTCAACTCTGGCGCGATCCGGCTGTCCCAATAAGGCAGCACACGGGCGATGGTGTCTTTCAGGCTTTCTGTGGCCGGAACCGTGATACCTGCATAGCGGCGGTCATGTGAGAGATCATAGGGGCTGCCGGGATCCAGCGGCGGCGGCGGCACATCAAAGCTGCGCCGCCAGATCTTGACCTGTGCATCGCCATGCTTGGCCGCGGTTTCGGCCTTATCCAGCCCGGTCAGGCCGCCATAATGGCGTTCATTGAGGCGCCAGTCCTTTTCGACCGGCAGCCAAAGACGACCCATTTCTTCGAGCGCCAGATGCAGCGTCTTGATCGCGCGCGTTTGCAGCGAGGTGAAGCAGCAATCAAAATCCAGCCCCTTGTCGCGCATCAGCACGCCGGCGGCCCGGGCTTCGGCGGCCCCTTTGTCCGTGACGTCCACATCCCACCAGCCGGTAAAGCGGTTTTCCAAATTCCAGGCGGACTGGCCATGGCGGATGAGGACAAGGGTCGGCATCGGCGTGTCTCCAAAATGATGTCGCCCGCGCCTTAGCCATGGCCGGGCGGGGGATGCAAGCGCGCTGCGCCCAGATCAGTCGGCGTTGCGCGCGACGCTTTCGTCCATGCGCTTGAGCTGTTCTGGCGTGGCGGGCAGCTGATACTTGGCTTTCCAATCGGCATAAGGCATACCGTAAACGATTGCACGGCCATCATCCCGGCTCATCGATCCGGCTTCGGCCACCCAATCGCCAAGACAGTTGCGGCAAAAGCCGGCAAGGCCCATCAGGTCGACATTCTGGGCATCGGTGCGATGCTGTAAATGGCGGACAAGCCGGCGGAAAGCTGCTGCCGCCGTAGCGTCATCAAGGGTGGAGATATCCATTTTTTTGACGTCCTTTGTTTGAATGATCCCCAATAGCCGTTATGGATGGGGGCGAGAAGTGGAGTTATTTTTTGACGCAGTATCTACCGGTGCGCGGCCGCAAGGTTCGCATCCTCGCCACGCTGGGCCCGGCCAGCCATACGCCCGAAATGATCGGCAAGCTGTTTCGTGCGGGGGCCGACGCCTTTCGCATCAATATGAGCCATGGCAGTCAGGCAGACCGCGTCGCCCTGTTCCAATCGATCCGCGCGCTGGAAAAACAGCATGGGCGCCCAACGACCATTTTGGTGGACCTGCAAGGCCCCAAATTGCGTGTCGGCAGCTTTGCCGATGGTCGGGTTGATCTGATCAAGGGGCATAAATTTCTGCTCGATCTGGATCCGACGCCCGGTGATGCGACGCGGGTGTGCCTGCCGCATAAAGAGGTGTTTCAGGCGCTGGAAATCGGGTCGCGCCTGCTGCTTGATGATGGCAAGCTGGTCCTGCGTGTCACAGACATTGGTGCAACGTCGCTCACCACCCGTGTAGAGGTGGGCGGGACCCTGTCCGACAAAAAGGGGCTGAACGTGCCCGATGTTGTCGTGCCGCTTGCCGCGCTGACCGAAAAGGACCGATCGGACCTTGCCTTTGCGATTGATCAGGGGGCGGACTGGATTGCCCTGTCCTTTGTGCAGCGGCCCGAGGATCTGGCCGAGGCACGGCGCCTGATTGGCGGCAAGGCAGCGCTGCTCGCCAAGATTGAAAAGCCGGCTGCCCTGGATCGGCTCGACGGGATTTTGGAGCTGGCCGATGCGGTCATGGTTGCGCGCGGCGATCTGGGGGTGGAATTGCCCCCCGAAGCGGTCCCGCCCGCGCAAAAGCGCATCGTTGAAACGGCGCGCGTACTGGGCAAGCCCGTGGTTGTGGCCACCCAGATGCTCGAATCCATGATCAAGGCGCCAACGCCGACCCGGGCGGAGGTCTCTGACGTGGCGACCGCGATTTATGACGGTGCGGATGCGGTCATGCTGTCGGCGGAAAGTGCCGCTGGTGATTGGCCCGAAGAGGCGGTGGCGATGATGGATCGTATCGCACTCAACGTCGAAGGCGATAAAGGCTATGCCAAGCGCCTGCACCTCACCCAGACCAATGCCGATCCGACAACAGCAGACGCGCTGGCCGCAGCCGCCTTTGACATTTCAAAGACGGTCTCTGCCAAAGCGATTATCTGCTATACAACGTCCGGGTCCACCGCACGGCGGATTGCGCGTGAACGGCCGGATGTGCCGATCCTGGTCCTGACCCCGAAAATGTCGACGGCGCGCCAAATGGGCCTGTTATGGGGCACGCACGCCGTCCACACCCGCGACGTCGCCTCATTTGAAGAAATGGTCGCCAAGGCAAAGCGCATGGCGCTGCGTTATGGGCTGGCCAAGGGTGGCGAGCGGGTTGTGGTGATGGCCGGCGTACCTTTTGGGACGCCCGGATCAACCAATGTCATCCATGTCGTTCGGCTGACGGGCGATGAGTTGAAGGGGCGGGACGGCTGACGCCGTTTCGGTCTTGCCTTTTGCGTCGCATAAGGGTGATGAAGGTCTTTCATAACATGCGTTGACTGGGCAGCATGGCCCAGCACCGCCGAGGGAGGCCTGAATGAACCGTTTTGTTGTCGCAAGCGCGCTGGCGCTGGTCCTTGCTGCCCCAGCCCTGGGGCGCGAACCACCCGCACCCGGCACGGTCACCAAGGCGACAGCAGAGGCCAATGCCAAGGTGGCCCAGGCCCTGCCGCTGAACGAAGCCAGCGACTTTGCCGATGCGACGCGCGGGCGGTTGGCCCAGATTGAAGGCGGCGTCATCCGCAATGCCAAGGGCGATGTGGTCTGGGATGCGAACAGCTATGCCTTTTTGAAGGGCGACGCCCCGGCCAGCGTCAATCCATCGCTATGGCGTCAGTCAAAGCTCAATGCCGAACATGGCCTGTTTGAAGTCATGCCCGGTATTTATCAGCTGCGCGGCTATGACATTTCGGTGATGACAATCATCCGCGGCAAGACGGGCTGGATCATTGTTGATCCGCTCACCGCCGTCGAAACCGCAGCGGCGGGGATGGATCTGGTGCGCAAGGTGCTGGGCGACCGTCCGATTACCGGCATTGTGTTCACCCACAGCCATGGGGACCATTATGGCGGCGTTGCCGCACTCGCCACGCCAGCGGTTCTGGCATCTGGTACGATCCCGATCGTTGCGCCGCATGGCTTTACCAATGAAGCGATCAGCGAAAATGTGCTCGCTGGAATTTACATGGGCCGCCGTGCCGGCTTCCAATTCGGGGCCGCGCTTGGCCGGTCACCGCTGGGGCAGGTCGGCACCGGGCTGGGTCAGGCGCTACCGGCCAATAACAGCGCCTCTTTTGCCAAGCCGACGCTGGAAATTGAACGCGGGGCCGCCCCTGTCACCATTGATGGCATCCGCTTTGAATTCATTGATGCCGCCGGATCCGAAGCCCCGGCGGAATTCATGTTCTATCTGCCGGATTTCAAGGCGCTGTGCTCATCCGAAGTGGCGACAGGCACCTTCCATAATGTGCTGACGCAACGCGGTGCCAAGGCGCGTGACACGCTCAACTGGTCCAAGGCCATTGATGCGGCCTTGCGGGCCTATGGCGATAAGTCCGATGTCGTTTTTGGCTCGCATAACTGGCCGACTTGGGGTCAGGACAATGTGAAAACCTTCCTGACGCACCATCGCGACACCTATCGCTTCATCCATGATCAGACGCTGCGCCGCGCCAATACCGGGTTGACCGCCACGGAAATCGCCGAAGATATTGGTGAGCCGGCCCATGCCAAAAGCGATTTTTCAACGCGCGGCTATTATGGAACCTACAACCATAATGCGAAGGCGGTCTTTCAATATTATTTCGGCTGGTGGGATGGCGTGCCGGCCAATTACCACCGCCACATCCCGACTGAAGAGGCCACACGCTATGTGGCGGCCATGGGCGGCGCCAAAAAGGCCTTGGCAACGGGCATAAAGGCCTATGATGCGGGCGATTATCGCTGGTCGTCGACCGTCTTTAACCATATTGTTTTTGCCGATCCGGCGAATGAGATCGCCAAGAAATGGCTCGCCGCCAGCTATGAACAACAGGGCTTCCAGGCCGAAGCTGGTTCGTGGCGCAATGTCTTTTTACAAGCGGCGCATGAACTGCGCAACGGGCCGCCCCGGCCCAATCTCGATGTGGCGGGGGCGGGCGTCATCCGCGCCTTGCCGACGGCCAATTTGATGGACGCCCTGGCTGCGCGCTTTGACCCGGCAAAATCGACGCGTCCCAATACCAGCGTCCAAATCATCTTTACCGACCGCGATGAAGTCGTTGCACTGCACGTGGGCGAGTCCACATTATTCCCCAGCATGGGGCAAAAGCTTGATAAGCCGACCGCCGCGCTGATCACGACGCGGGCAACCTTTGATGGGCTGTTGCTTCAGACGATCGATGTCGCGGCCGCCTTCCAATCGGGCGCCTTGCGTTTTGAAGGGGATCCAAGCGCCATTGCGGCCCTGTTTGGTGCGCTCGACCGGCCGTCCATGGCCTTCAATGTGGTCACGCCCTAATGCGCTGCGCCGGCAATGGACGGATGTGATGATGCCGCTTGTTGATCCAGCGCAGCGGTCAACGCGGACGATCCGCATTGTCGGCTGGTCTGTGCTGGCGGCCATCTTCATGGGCCCTGTCATTGCCATGCGTCTTACCGCAGAGCTGGCCTGGACCGGTTTGGACTTTGCCTTGTTTGGCGCGCTGCTCATCATGATTGGGCTGGGCTGTGATCTCGTCGTGCGGCATGTGCACAGCGGCATGGTCCGGCTTGCCTGGGCCATGACTTTGGGCACCGCCGCCGGCCTGACGCTTGCCAATGGGGCCGTTGGCCTGATGGGCGGGGAGGGGGCAGAGGCCAATGCCCTGTTTGGCCTTGTCCTTGGCGTGCTGGTGATCGGTACGGCCGGGGCGCGGGCCCGGGCTGGCCGCATGGCCTATGTCCTGGGGGCGGCGGCCGGGACACAATTGGCGGTGGTCACGGTCATCCTTCTTGCCCAGCTGGGGCCGCCGTTGGGTGCGGCGCGCTGGGATGCGCTGATATCAGGGCCGGGCTTTGCGCTGCTGTGGCTTATGGCGGCTTATCTCTTTCAAAAGGCCGCAAAGCGGCCGAGCGCCTGACGCCGTGGCCGAACGACAGATCAGGGGCCTAAAGCAAGCCTAGGGCAATCATGTGCGCGCGTGCAGCCGCTGCATCGTTGAAATGATGGCCAATAAAGCCATGGGCCTGCGCGGCTTCCACATTGTCCAGCCGGTCATCCAGAAACAGGGCCTCGCCCTCGGCAAGGCCAAAACGCTGCCGCGCCAAGTGGTAAATGGCCGGATCAGGCTTCACCAGGCCTTCTTCACCCGACACGATGATGTCGCGGAAGCGATCAAAAAGCTGCGCTTCTTGCGCGCGAAAGCCCGGCCAAAATTCATGGCTGAAATTGGTGAGACCGAAAATGGGGATCCCGGCGGCATCCAGCTCTGCGACCAGATCGGCCATGCCGGCGACAGGACCTGTGATGGTTTCGTTAAAGCGCGGCGCCCAGATCTGGATCAGGTCGCGATGTTCGGGAAAGCGGGCGATCAGTTCAGCGCTGGTTTCGGCAAAGGGGCGCCCGGCATCATGCTGAAAATGCCAGTCTGTTGTGACCACGGTTTCCAGAAAAAGATCAAGCGCCCGATCCTCGGGGATCAGGCGCTTATAGAGAGCCCTGGGGCTCCAGTGATACAAAACATTGCCGACGTCGAAGACGACCGCCGACACGGCCATGGCAGTTTAGCCCTGGCGCGCCTTGAAGCGCTTTTGCGTCTTGTTAATGACATAAGTCCGGCCGCGACGACGGATCACGCGGTTGTCCCGGTGGCGGTCCTTGAGCGACTTGAGCGAGTTGCGGATCTTCATGATCGCTTGCCTGTTCTAAACTAAGGTTGGAAAATGAAGGCTGCCGCCTAATGATCGGCTTCGTTAAAGTCAAGGCAATCCGCCTGATCGAAAGGACATTGCGTGCGTCATCCGCTTTTATTTCTGCCTTTTCTGGCGCTTGCCGGCTGTGCCGCGTCGATTCCGCCGGTGGAGGTGACCCGATTCCATTTGGGCAGCGCGCCAGCGCCAGGCCGGATAGCGATTGAACCGGGAACGGGCATGGCGGCAGAGTCGCTGGAATTTGGGGCCTATGCCGCCGCTGTTCGGCGGGAAATGACGCGTCTGGGCTATGCCGAAGGGTCAGGCGCGGCCTATCGATTGGCGGTCAGTTACCAGCGCACGACTCGCGATATTGCCAAAAGCGCGCCCTTTTCCATTGGCATCGGGGGCGGAACCTCTGCCGGCGGCGTCGGCGTGGGGCTGGGGACCAGCTTTGGTCTGGGGAATCGCCGCCAGACGATGGTGCGCACGCGCCTGTCCGTTCAGATGACGCGGCTGGGTGATTCGGCAATGGTCTGGGAAGGGCGGGCAGAAACCGAATCTCCATCCACGGCACCGGCCGCTCAACCCGGTCTGGCTGCGGACAAGCTGGCGCGCGCGCTGTTTCAGGTCTTTCCCGGCGAGTCGGGACGCACTATCACCGTGCCATGAGCATCAGCATCAATGCCGGTTTTGACGGCGGCAACATCTGTGTCACCGCCCTGTCCGATGACACAGCCGATCTGGAAATCCGCAAGGACGCCCATTCGGACTTTTATCAATGGTTCTACTTCCGCGTGTCGGGCGCCAAGGGCCGCCCGATCACGTTGCGAATCACGAATTGCCAGGGCTCGGCCTATCCCGGCGGGTGGCCGGGGTATCGGGCGCGATATTCCGAGGATCGGGACGACTGGCGCTGTGCGGAGACGTATTATGACGCCGGCGTGCTGACGATCACGCACACGCCCCGGTCGGACGCGGTCTGGTTCGCCTATTTCGCGCCCTATTCCATGGAACGTCATCTGGATCTGGTGCAGCGCATCGCTGCCCAACCGGGCGTGTCGTTGATTGAACTGGGCCAAACGCTTGACGGCCGGCCCGTGGACCTGCTGCGCATGGGCACAGGGCCGGTGCAGATTTGGTTATATGCCCGGCAGCATCCCGGCGAGACCATGGCGTCATGGTGGATGGAAGGGGCCTTGGCGCGGCTGACCGACCCGACGGATGCAGTGGCGCAGCATCTGCGCGCTGCGGCCACGCTCCATATCGTGCCGAACATGAACCCGGATGGCTCCGCGCGCGGCCATTTGCGCACCAATGCCGCGGGCGTCAATTTGAACCGGGAATGGGCAGCGCCCAGTGCCGATCGGTCGCCAGAGGTGCTCTGCGTGCGCAACGAAATGGATCGCACAGGCGTGCATTGGGCGATGGATGTTCATGGCGATGAAGCGATCCCCGCCAATTTCATCGCCGGATTTGAAGGCATTCCCAACTGGACCGACGATCAGGGCCGGCGTTTTTACGCCTATCGAGAGGCGCTGGCGGCCCGGACGCCTGATTTCCAGACGGTCCTTGGCTATCCGAAATCCGCGCCGGGCAAAGCCAATCTGACCATGTCGACCAACCAATTGGCCAATCGTTTTGCGCATTTGGGCTGTGTGTCAATGACGCTGGAAATGCCCTTTAAGGATCATGACACCAATCCCGATCCGGACCGCGCCTGGTCCCCTGCGCGCGCGCAGCAATTGGGGCGCGATTGCCTTGCGGTTTTGGCGGAGAGCCTGTGACCTGATCGCGAAAGACCTCCGCCCCGGGGGCGTGGGGCGGAGGTCAAAGGAGCGTTCGTCACGCTGGCTTGCGTCGAGACGGGTAACAGGGGGGAAATCCCGTCCTTTTGATCGCGAAGCCATGGTGAAATTAGCGTAACGATCCTGTCCCCAGAATGAATAAAGGCCTAGCGCCGCGGCCCTTTTGGGCGTGGGTCGCGCCAGGAGAACGTTTTGTCGTCAATCGCGACGTTGAAACGCTGATTCGACAGGCGAATGGTGGTGCGGTTGTTCTGCGCATCAAGCGCAGTCCACCCTTCCAGCATCAGCCCGGATGGCGCCCCGTCCCGACGGGTAAAGGCCAGCGTGATGACGCCATATTGCGGATGCTTTGGGTCGCGCGCTTCCACCAGAACAACGCCGGCGCTGCTGCTCGGCACAATCTTCGCAAAGCGGGACAGATCCTTATTGGGGTTGAGCAGGACGCCCAAAGGCGTGTTGCCAATCGGCCAACGCTGCACCTGGCGGACTGAATAGTCGATAAAGGTCAGGGCTTTGCCATCGCCAACGATCAAAATCGGCATATCGCGCTGATATTGAAAGCGGATTTTGCCGGGCCGCTTCAGGCTGAGCGTGCCCGACACGGATCGGCCACCGCGGTCCGTTTGCGTAAAATCTGCGGTCATTGATGACACAGCGCGCAAATGGCTTTGCACATCATCCAGCATGGCGGCTGACGCCGGGACGGATATGGCCAGCGTCAGGCCGACCGACAGGGGGAGGAACGTTTTCATGAGTGTCTCTTTGTCCAAATTTGGCGCGGCTGTGCCCGCCATGGCTTGAATATGGGCTGAACTGCGCCAGCGCTATAGCGCGCGGCCGTCGGGATCGATCAGGACCTCACGGCGCCCAACATGGTCTGGCCGGCTCACCTTGCCTTCCACCTCCATACGCTCAATCAACCGCGCGGCGGAGTTATAGCCGATGCGCAATTGCCGCTGGATATAGCTGGTGGAGGCTTTTTGGCTTTCGGCAACAACTTGCAGGGCGCGCCGATAAATTTGCTCTTCCGCCGAATCCTCGCCACCCGGCGCGCCTTCCATATCCCAGCTGCCCTCTTCGGGCTCTTCGGTTACGGCCTGGATATAATCGGGCTTGCCCTGTGCGCGCCAATGATCCGCGACGGCGCGGACTTCTTCATCAGAGACAAAGGGGCCATGGACACGCGCGATCTGCTTGCCCCCGGGCATATAGAGCATGTCGCCCTTGCCCAAGAGCTGCTCTGCCCCCTGTTCGCCCAAAATGGTTCGGGAATCGATTTTGGAGGTGACGGCAAAGCTGATGCGCGTCGGCAAATTCGCCTTGATGACGCCGGTGATCACATCGACCGAGGGGCGCTGCGTTGCCATGATGAGGTGGATGCCGGCTGCGCGGGCCTTTTGGGCCAGGCGCTGGATCAGGAATTCAACTTCCTTACCCGCTGTCATCATCAGATCGGCCAGTTCGTCAACGATCACAACGATCTGCGGCAAGGGCTGATAATCCAGCTTTTCTTCCTCATAAATCGGCTGGCCGGTGGTGGCGTCATAGCCCGTCTGCACCCGTCGGCCGAGCGATGCGCCCTTGGCCTGGGCGGAGCGGACCTTTTCATTATAGCTTGCAAGACTGCGCACCCCGATGGACGCCATCATGCGATACCGATCTTCCATCTGCTCAACGGCCCATTTGAGCGCCCGGATGGCCTTTGCCGGCTCTGTCACCACAGGGGACAGCAGGTGCGGAATATCGTCATAGATGCTGAGTTCCAGCATCTTGGGATCGATCATGATCATCCGGCACTGATCGGGCGTCAGCCGATAGAGCAGGGATACGATCATCGCATTCAGGCCGACCGACTTGCCGGACCCCGTCGTCCCCGCGACCAGCAAGTGCGGCATCGGCGCAAGATCGGCAATCACAGGGTCGCCGGCAATATTCTTGCCAAGAACGATCGGCAGTTGCCCGGCTTG
>JACCEC011373774.1_pt1 | contig 18604 bp, 17 predicted proteins | sample 7450121 | NCBI WGS metagenome assembly JACCEC01 (sample SAMN15323455, study PRJNA562643) | freshwater metagenome | isolation source: river surface water | place: USA:Blue River Watershed | collected 2017-08-18 | reverse complement strand
GCGCTTGCCGGTCGCCAGCACCTTGAGGGCATCCTGGATGCGGGTGCGCTGGCGTTCGAGTTCGGGCCGGTCGTAGTCGACGCGTTGATAGACGATGGCGAGGTTGTTGGCGTCGTGGAGAAAGCCGCTCTCAGTGTCCACTTCGGTGTAGACGCGAGTCCAGAACTTGATGGCGGGCTCGAGTTCGGGTGGTCGCGGCAGCAGGTCGGAATCCTGGGCACTCGCCGTTCCCGCGAGGCAGAACAGGCACAGCAGCACGAACGTGCGCAGCAGGATGGAGGGAACAGGCGGCATATCGAGTCTCTCTGGGACACTGGCTTGGTAGACCGTCGTTCGGGAGATAAATTCCGTCAGGCCGGGGCCAATACTACAAGAGCCCCCCGCAATGTCCAAGCCTGCCCGCAGCCTCTGCAGCGCCCGGGGGGCGGCGGTTTCGCCGGCATCGGCAATTGACTATACTGCGCGCCCGATGTTCCGAGCGGCAGCGCTGACGATGACCGACACCAAGAAACTGGCCGAAGCCAGCCTGGAGAGCCTCTACCGCATCTTCACCGTCCCGGAAGCGCCGGATTCCACTCTGGGCCTGATCGACCAGTCGATCTCCCGCAACATGGCGGGCTTCCTGCAGGAACACATCGTTGCCGCCGAGCGCGACCTGCAGCTGATCGAGAAGGACTTCGCCAACCCCCGCATCCCGGACAAGCCGGTATTCGTGTCCGAGCAGATCGACTTCCTGCTGGACAAGGTGGTAGCGCAGTCGGTGCACATCGCCTCGCCCGGCTTCGTGGGCCACATGGCCTCCGCCCTGCCCTACTTCATGCTGCCCCTGGCACGCATCATGACCGCGCTGAATCAGAACCTGGTCAAGGTCGAAACCTCCAAGGCCTTCACGCCGCTGGAGCGCCAGGTGATCGGCATGATCCACCAGCTGGTCTACCAGCAGGACGAGGCCTTCTACGAGCGCTGGATGCACGACCGCAACCACGCCATCGGCAGCTTCTGCTCCGGCGGCACCATCGCCAATCTCACCGCGCTGTGGGCCGCCCGCAACGCCCTGTTCCCGATCACGTCCGATTTCGCGGGCATCGGTCAGGAAGGCCTCGCCGCCGGACTGGTGCACCAGGGCTATCGCGCGCTGGCGATCGTGGTGTCGGAGCGCGGGCATTACTCCCTGGGCAAGGCCGCTGACATCCTCGGCATCGGTCGCCGCCACCTGGTGGCGGTGGAAACCGACGCCCGCAACAAGGTCAAACCGGCGCAGCTGGCGCGACGCTGTGACGAACTGCAGCGCGAAGGCATTCGCGTAATGGCGATCGTGGGCGTCGCGGGCACCTCGGAGACGGGCAGTGTCGACCCGCTGGAAGCGCTGGCCGACATCGCCGCGGAACGCGGCATCCATTTCCATGTCGACTCGGCCTGGGGCGGCCCCACGCTGTTCTCCCGCACACACCGCCATCTGCTCGCGGGCATCGAGCGCGCCGATTCGGTGACCCTGGACGCCCACAAGCAGCTGTATGTGCCCATGGGCGCCGGCCTGTGTGTCTTCCGGCGCCCGGAAACGCTGTCCGCGGTCGAGCACCACGCCGAATACATCATTCGCAAGGGCTCGAAGGATCTGGGCAGTCACAGTGTGGAAGGCTCGCGCCCCGGCATGGCCGTGCTGGTGCACGCCGGCCTGCACATCATCGCGCGTGAGGGCTACGAGCTGTTGATCGACCAGGGGATCGCCAAAGCCAGGGCTTTCGCCGAACGCATCAAGGCCACGGACGATTTCGAGCTGATCTCGGAGCCGGAGCTGAACATCCTGACATACCGCTATCTGCCCTCTGCAGCACGGGAGCTGCTGGCGTCCGACAATCCGCAGATCCGCCAGCAGGCCAACAGCGTGCTCAACGCCCTGACACGCAGCCTGCAGAAGACTCAGCGCGGCCTGGGCAAGTCCTTCGTGTCACGCACGCAGCTCACACCCGAACACTATGAGCGCACGCCCATCGTCGTGTTCAGGGTGGTGCTCGCCAACCCGCTCACGACACTGGAGATACTGGACAACATCCTGCAGGAACAACGGGAGCTGGCAGCGCGCGCCCCGGTGCTGCAGTTTGTCGAGAAACTGCAGGCACTGAGGCAGGATGCGGGCTGACAGGATCGATCAAGGCAGCGAGTCGGCTTCGCTTTCCTTGGGCGGGGCAATCAGGTCTTCCTTGGTGACTTTCATCATCAGCAGCAGTGTGGACCCGACGTAGATGGACGAGTAGGTACCGATGATGATGCCGAGCGTCAGAGCGGTGGCGAAGCCCTTGATGGAGTCACCCCCGGCGAACAACATGGCCAGCACCACCAGCAGCGTGGTGCCGGAGGTGATGGTGGTCCTGCTCAGTGTCTGATTGAGGGAGATGTTGATCAGCTCGGCCGGCGTGCTTTTGCGCAGCACACGGAAGTTCTCCCGCACCCGGTCGAACACCACGATCTTGTCGTTCACTGAATAGCCGATGATCGCCAGCACTGCCGCCAGCACGGTGAGATCGAACTGAATTCGCGCCAGCGAGAAGACCCCCAGCGTGATGATCACGTCGTGCATCAGACCAAGCACCGCCGCAATGGCGAACTTGGTCTGAAAACGGGCGCCGACGTAAATCATCACCATGCCCAGAGACACCAGAATGCCCATGCCACCGCTTTCGGCGAGTTCTTCGCCCACTCGCGGTCCCACGAATTCCATGCGGCGAATCTCGACCTCGGCAGAAGTCCCTGCCTGCAATGTCGACAGCAACTCTTCACCGAGCACAACGAGCTGGCTGGCCATTTCGACCTCGGAGAGACTTTCGTCGACCGGCATGCGAATCAGGATGTCCTGATCCGAGCCAAAGGCCACCACCTGGGCTTCTTCATAACCTGCCGCAGCCAGTTGAGCACTGATCTCGGGCACCGCAACAGGCTCGGAGTACCCTACCTCCACCAGTGAGCCGCTGGTGAAATCCAGACCGAGCTCCAGCGAGTTGATCAGCAGGGAGCCAAGCGAAATGATCACTGCCACTGCAGAGACATACGTGAGCCTGCGGCCCGTGGTCACGAAGTCAAACGATGTTTTCGCAAACGCCATACCTTTCTCCAAACCTTTTCATGACTGCCTTGCTGGCAACTGCACGACCGGCCGTGCGCTCAGGCATAAGCTCCGATGGACAGTGTTTTCACCTGACGACCACCGTACATCAGATTCACCACGGCACGGGTGATCACGATGGCGGTCCAGACCGACGTGAAGATGCCAATCATCAACGTGACGGCGAAGCCCTTCACCGGACCTGTTCCGATGGAGAAGAGCACGATGCCCACCAGCAAGGTGGTGAGGTTGGCGTCCAGAATCGTGCCGAGTGCGCGATCGAAACCGGCAGCGATCGCGCCCTGAGGGGACAGACCATTGGCAATTTCCTCGCGGATTCGCGTGAAGATGAGCACGTTGGCGTCCACCGCCATGCCCATGATCAACACGATGCCGAAGATGCCGGGAAGTGTGAGCGTGGCGGAGATGATCGACATGATGGCCACCAGCAACAGCAGGTTGACGCCCAGGGCGATATTGGCAGCCAGTCCGAACAGCCGGTAGTAGAACAGCATGAACGCCACCACCATGCCGACTCCGATGAACGTGGCGCGCTTGCCCTGCTCGATGTTCTCTGCCCCCATGCTCGGGCCCAGCGTGCGCTCTTCCACAAAGTACATCGGCGCCGCGAGCGCGCCGGAGCGAATCAGCAGCGAAAGCTCGTTGGCTTCCGTCGTCGTCAACCCGGTAATCACGAACTCGCGGCCGAGCGCTGCCCGGATGGTGGCGTGACTGATCAGACGCTTCTCTTCGTAGGTCTCCTGACGTTCGACCATGTTGCCGTTCTCGTCGGGCTCCAGCACGGTGCGCGTCTTGGTCTCACTGAGGACGATGTCCATCAGGCGGCCGATGTTGTCACGGGTCACACGGCTGAACTGCTCCCCGCCCTGGGCATCCAGGTTGATCGCCACCTGGGGCAGCCCCTGCTGGTCGAGCGTGGAACGCACGTTGCTGACACGATCGCCCTGCAGAATGACTTCATTGCTGACATCCACCATCATGCCCTGATATTCGTAGGTGGTGTAGGACGAGGGGGGCGATCCGGGTGCGGCTTCCAGATGGAAATTGAGCGTGGCGATACGCTGCAGGATGCGCTTGGCCTGGGCCGTGTCCTGCACGCCAGGCAGCTCCACCACGATGCGGTTGGCGCCCTGTTGCTGCACCACGGGCTCCGCCACGCCGAGCGAGTCGACACGGTTGAGGATGGTGGTCTTGTTGGCAGCGATGGTGTCGCGCTGCATCTGCAGGATGTCGGCCTCCGCAAGACTCATGTCCAGGAAGAAATCGCCGCCCTGCTCGCGGTTGATGGTCTGCAATTCCACGAAGTTGTCGCGAATGAGGGCACGGGCTGCGGAGCGAGACTCCTCATCATCGAAGCGGGCAACTATCAGGTTGGGCTCCTCCAGTTCGATCGCACGAGAGCGGATGCGCTCGCTGCGCAGCAGCTGGCGGATGGTGCTGACGGTGTTGTCCATGCGGCGCTCAAGGGCAGCTTCCATGTCGACTTCCATGAGGAAGTGCACTCCTCCCTGCAAGTCCAGCCCCAGGCTCATCTTGCCGGCGTTGAGCGCCTGCAGCCAGCCAGGGGTCGTAGGCGCCAGATTCAGAGCGGTGAAGTACCCACTGCCGATGGCGGCCTCGATCACCGACTTGCCTCGCAACTGATCCTCAAGATTGGCAAAGCGGATGATGCCGGAGCGCCCGTCCACCGTTTCGCCGAAGAAATCGATGCCTTCAGCACGCAGCGCGTCGGTGGCCGTGGCAATCAGGAATTCGTCGATGGGATCGCTTTCGTGCGTGATCTGCACGGCAGGGTCGTCCGGATAGAGATTGGGTGCCGAATAGATGGCACCCAGCACCACGACAAAGAGAATGAGGAGATTCTTCCAGAGGGGATACTTGTTCAGCATGTCATGTTCACTCGCAGAGGCTGCCTGATGACTCGGCCGCCGGGTTCACTTACTGAATCGACTTGATCGTGCCCTTGGGCAGCGCGGCGGCGATCGACAGCTTCTGCATGCACAGCTCGACCCCGTCGGCCACCTGCAGAGTGACGTAATCATCGGTGACCTTGGTCACTCTGCCAAGCAAGCCACCGCTCGTCAGCACTTCATCGCCCTTGACCAGGCCGGCCACCAGCTCGCGGTGCTCCTTGGCTCGCTTGGACTGCGGGCGCCAGAGAACCAGGTAGAACAACACGAACATGCCGCCGATGAAGATCAGGTTGAAGACGGGACTCGGGCCCTGGACCGCGGCGTCCTGGGCATGGGCGGCGCTGATGAAGAAGTTCATGGTGTCGATCTCTCTGTAGATGATGTGCGATGCATTGCGTCTGTGGCGCTTCGTCAGCGACCCGACTCGGGCCGGCAATCTGAAGGCTTTGGATCAGGGCGACTCCGACTCGGCAGGCGTTTGCCGCGCCTGGAATGCTGCGACGAAGGCCGCCAATCTACCCTGTTCTATTGCCTCGCGCAAACCTTGCATCAGTTTCTGATAGAAGCGCAGATTGTGGATGGTATTGAGCTGCGCACCCAGCATTTCCTTGCATTTGTCGAGGTGGTGCAGGTAAGCGAGACTGAAGTTGCGGCAGGTGTAGCAGTCGCATTCCGGGTCGAGCGGCCCCGTATCGTCGCGGTAGCGGGCATTGCGCAATCGCACCAGTCCGCCACTGGTGAAGAGGTGGGCATTGCGGGCGTTGCGCGTGGGCATCACGCAGTCGAACATGTCCACGCCACGCAGCACCGCCTGGATGATGTCATCCGGCGTACCGACGCCCATCAGGTAGCGCGGCTTGTGTGCAGGCATGCGGTGCGCGATGTGATCGAGCACGCGAATCATGTCTTCCTTGGGCTCGCCCACCGAGAGCCCCCCGATGGCATAGCCGTCGAAATCCATGGCGGCCAATGCCTGCAGGGACTGCTCGCGCAGATGGGTGAACATCCCGCCCTGCACGATGCCGAAGAGCGCCGAGGGGTGATCCCCGTGCGCCTGTCGGCACCGCAGGGCCCAGCGCAGCGAGAGATTCATCGAGGCCTCGGCCTCCTGCTCAGAGACGGGATAGGGCGTGCATTCGTCAAACACCATGATGATGTCCGAGCCCAGCTCCTGCTGCACCTTGATGGCCGACTCGGGGCCGAGGAACACCTGCGCTCCGTCCACCGGCGAACGGAACTTCACGCCCTCTTCCGTGATCTTGCGCATGTCGCCCAGACTGAACACCTGAAAGCCACCGGAGTCAGTCAGGATCGGCCGATCCCAGCCGATGAAGCCATGCAGGCCGCCGTGCCGTTTCACGATCTCGGTGCCGGGCCGCAGCATCAGGTGGAAGGTGTTGCCCAGCAGGATCTGCGCCCCGGTGTCCTCCACCTGGGCAGGCGTCATGCCCTTGACCGTGCCATAGGTGCCGACCGGCATGAAGGCCGGTGTCTGCACCTCGCCGCGAGGGAATTGAAGGGTGCCGCGTCGTGCGAGGCCATCGGTGGCCTTGAGTTCAAACTGCATAGGTCCTCGTGTGCTGTCAGCAGCGTGTCAGTGTTCCCGCGTGGCGTGGAATTCGATCTCTGGCCAGCGCTCCTCCATCAGCGCCAGATTGACGCGGGACGGGGCCAGGTAAGTGAGGTGATCGCCACCATCCACGGCGACGTTGTCATAGGCCTTCTTGCGAAACTCCTCGAGTTTCGCTCGGTCCTTGCTGCGTACCCAGCGGGCGCTGTGAACACTGACGCCTTCGTAGAGACAATCCACCTTGTATTCATCCTGCAGACGGAAGGCGACGACCTCGAACTGCAGCGCGCCGACCGCCCCCACGATCAGGTCGTTGTTCTTCAGCGGCATGAACACCTGCACCGAACCTTCCTCGGCGAGCTGCTTCAGCCCCTTCTGCAACTGCTTCATCTTCAGTGGGTCCTTCAGTCGGATGCGCTTGAAGAGTTCCGGAGCGAAATGAGGGATGCCGGTGAACTGCAACTGCTCGCCTTCCGTGAAGGTGTCGCCGATCTGGATGGTGCCGTGATTGTGAAAGCCCAGGATGTCGCCGGAGACGGCCTCTTCCGCCTGCTCGCGCTCGCCGGCCAGGAAGGTGACGGCGTCGCTGACACGCACTTCCTTGCCGATGCGCGTGTGCAGCACTTTCATGCCGCGCGTATAGGCGCCCGAGCAGACCCGCAGGAAGGCCACGCGGTCACGGTGGTTCGGGTCCATGTTGGCCTGGATCTTGAACACGAACGCGCTGAACGGGGGCTCATCGGGCGCCACCAGACGGGTCTGGGTCTTGCGTGGCAAGGGCGACGGCGCCCATTCCACGAATTGCTCCAGCATCTCGCGAACGCCGAAATTGCCCAGGGCAGTGCCGAAATAGACAGGCGTCATGCGGCCGGCCAGATACTCGTTCACGTCGAAGAGATTGCTGGCGCCGCGCACAAGCTCGATGTCCATCTGCACATCGTCGGCGTAGGCGCCCAGCAGCGCGCGGGCCTGCGGACTGTCGAGGCCCTGGATGCGGACATCATCCGGAATCCGATCACCCTGTCCCTGCTGGTAGACGTGAATCGTGTCGGTATAGAGGTTGTAGACGCCCTTGAACTCCTTGCCCATGCCCAGCGGCCAGTTGATCGGCGCGCAGCGGATCTTGAGCACGGTCTCGATCTCGTCCAGCACTTCGATGGGGTTGAGGGTCTCGCGATCCAGCTTGTTGACGAAGGTGAAGATGGGCGTGTCACGCAGGCGGCAGACGTCCATCAGCTTGATGGTGCGCTCCTCCACGCCCTTGGCCCCGTCCACCACCATGAGCGCCGAGTCCACCGCCGTGAGCACGCGGTAGGTGTCCTCAGAGAAATCCTCGTGACCGGGCGTGTCCAGCAGGTTCACGATTCGATCATTGTAGGGAAACTGCATCACGGAGGACGTCACCGAAATGCCGCGCTGCTGCTCCATGGCCATCCAGTCGGACGTGGCGTGACGGTCGGACTTCTTGCCCTTGACGGTGCCCCCCTTCTGGATCAGGCGCCCCAGCAGGAGCAGCTTTTCGGTGATGGTGGTCTTGCCAGCGTCAGGGTGGGAAATGATGGCAAAGGTGCGTCGACGGGCAATTTCGTCTGCCAGGGCACTCTGGGTCATGAATCGATTCCTGTACTGATTGGAAGCTCGCAGCCCGACGGGCGCTGATCACGGAAGCTTGGGAAATGACAGCTGGCGGGGGACGCTAGTGCACGGTTGCGGAAGCAGGACGACCAGTGGTGATGGCAAAATCCGGATGCAGAAGGTCGGCACGCTTGACCAGCAGCAGATCATGCCTGCTCAGACGCTCGTACTCCCCCTCGGACTCCACATCGATCTCATCCAGCAGAACGCAGACCACTTCCTCGTTGTCGATGTCCACGACGACGCAGCGCTTGAAGCCATCATGCGTGTTCAGGGAAGCAAAACTGCCAATGTCACAGGGATGGGCTGGGTAGACGCCGCTTGAGGGCTTCAACACCCCTTGGGAACTGTAGGCCATGCCGAAGCCGGCGGCGGCCACCACGTGAATGATGTCGATGATGGCCGGATCTGTCAGATCAATGCGCACGCTGTCGAGCATGGCGAGTCGGTGCTCATTCTGTTCGTGTGCCACCAGTTTCAGGAACAGGCTGATATCGTCCTGATTCCATTCCAGCATTTCTTCGGTTTCCGCGCGCGAACTGTCAGAGGCAAAACTGACGACACTGGTCTCGATGGTCAGATCGCGCCGGTCGTCATCAGTTTCGTAGGGAACCACCATGGACACTGCGCACAGACCCTCGCTGGACTCTGGGCTCAGCCTCCACAAGAAAGGAATGTCACCGGTCAGCTCTACCATTTTCACGCCACGGATCACAGAAAACACGACGACACGATACCACCGATACCCAGACAAGACAAAGTCATAATCCCCCTGCGTCGCGCTGGCACGCCCGATTGGTAACACTTTCGAGTGGGTTTTGTTTCCTTCCTGCACACTCGGAAAACGCCCCATCCAACACTTGCGTCAAGTGGCGCACATTCGCGGCGATTGGCGGTTGACGACGAATGCTGATTGTGATGTGACGCCCTGAAATTCTTTTCCACAGAATCTGTGGATAAGTCAGTTGATAAGGTGAAAATAATGCCCGCAAACGCTGAAAAATCCGCACCTCCACACAAGTTGGTTATTTTTTAACCAATTGCTTTTTTTCATTATTTTCAAATAGATAGCAAATAATCGAACGTTCTCACCGCGAAAAACGCGGGTTTTCAAGAGAAACGTGACAAACCAGCCCATTGTGTGCATAAAAACAGGGCACATTTAAAAAACTTGTTGAATGGCGAAGGTTTGAACGCTGTTTTTATTAGCTTTTCTTGCTCTATAATCCGGCTCGATTCTGCTCTTTCCGGCAGCCCCGCATCCAAGGAAACCGCAAGTGAAAACCGGCCTTTTCCGCATCGCTTCCACGCTCGCCGCTGTCGTCTTCCTGATTGCCGGGTATTTCGCCGTCGAGTTCTTCCACCAGACTCGAACGAGCGCACTGGCGCACCGTCTGGTCACGGACATCACCCAGTCGCTGCTGGGCAGTGCAGACCCGACCCCCCTCCTGGCACTGACGGACGCCGGGCTCACCCCCCAGGTGCCCGATCTGACGCCCGTGCAACGCTTTGGGAAGCTGATCGTGATGGACGCGCCCTCAGGCACCGTCTTCGTTCCGCCACTGTTCAGCGGCGTGACAGGAAGCGCCAGCCTGCAGCTGCGCGCCAGCTTTGCCTACGGCACGGCCGATGTGGCCGCGGAACTGGAGTACCGGGAAGGCGAATGGCACCTGCGCAGCTATGTTCTGACGCCAGGGCCCGGGGTGATGTAGCAAGCCCCTTCAGCGCAGCACCAGGCGATGTACCAGAGGCAGCACCACGACGCCGAGCAGTGCGGCCAGCAGCAGATCCTGATCCACCGCAAGGCCTCCCAGCGCTTCGGCGGGCAGCGCCAAGGCCAGCCCCAGCAGCAGCACCACCGCCAGCAGGACCAGACTGCGACCCGCCAGCATGAAAGTGAAGATGGCGGCGCACAGCGCGATGAGCGGATAGCTCGATTCCAGGCCAAAGCGACTCAGGACTTCCCGCGCCAGCAACAGCCCGACACAGAGAAATGTCGCGAGGACAGACAAGAGTGATTTCACGATGCACAACCCCCTGGCGTCACGCACACGCCAGAACCGGCAGGCGCGGCGCCACTATAGCGAGCGGGGTGTCGAATGCTTAGCGCGAGAGTGCAGAAGCTTGAACCGGTTCAACAAACGCAGAGTCGAGACTACTCCGCGACCACGCGCAACAGCTGCTTGTAGTCGCTCAGCCCCATGAAGATCTTGTTGATGCCGTCCTGCTTGAGGGTGCGCATGCCGTCGCGCAGAGCCTGTGTGCGCAGGGTATCGAGATCGGCCTTGTTGTAGATCAGGCTGCGCAGCTCGTGAGTGCCGACCAGCAGCTCATGAATACCCGTGCGCCCCTTGTAGCCGGTGCCACCACACTCATCGCAACCAACAGGCCGATACAGCTGCACGGTAGCGGCATCCACCCCAAGCTCGGGGAAGATGTCCCGGCCATAGCTGTCGATCAGGTGATCGAGTTCCTGCGCACTGGGCCGGTAGGCTTCCTTGCAACTCTTGCAGAGTGTGCGCATCAGACGCTGCGCCAGCACCCCGAGCAGAGCATCGGAGAAATTGACCGGGTCGAGCCCGAGATCCAGCAGACGCGTGATGGTTTCCGGCGCAGAGTTGGTGTGCAGCGTCGAAAGCACCAGGTGTCCCGTCAATGAGGCCTCGATGCCGATCGAGGCCGTTTCGTGGTCACGCATCTCGCCGATGAGAATGACATCCGGGTCGGCACGCAGGAACGCGCGCATGGCCGTGGCGAAGGTGAAGTTGATCTTGGGCAGCACCTGCACCTGCTGCAGTCCCGGCTGAGTGATTTCCACCGGGTCCTCGGCTGTCCATATCTTGCGGTCGGGTGTGTTGATGAAGCCGAGCACGCCATGCAGCGTCGTGGTCTTGCCCGAGCCGGTTGGACCGACCACCAGCAGCAGACCATGAGGATGCGCCGACAGTTCGACGATCTTGTTGTAGTTGGGGACGGACAGGTTCAGCTTTTCCAGCGGCATGGCACTGCCGGCGGCGAGCAGACGCAGCACAGCGCTCTCACCATTGACCGTCGGCACGGTGGCCACCCGCAGTTCCAGCTTCTTGCCACGCACCTTCAGCTTGCACTTGCCGTCCTGCGGCAGGCGACGCTCGGCAATGTTCAAGCGCGAGATCACCTTGATGCGGGCGATCAGGGCGGACGTGTGTTCCTTGGGCACCTTGAGCAGCTCGCGACAGATGCCATCAACGCGGATGCGCACGATGCCGGGCGCCTGATCCTTGCCAGGCTCGACATGGATGTCCGACGCGCCGAGACGATCCGCCTCGGTGATCATGCGATTGACCAGCTGAATGATGGCCGAGGTGGCGGCCAGGCTTTCCTCTTCCTGCTCCTCCTCGGACTCGACCTCGACATTGCCCTGCTCTTCCAGCCGCGAGAACACGTCATCGAAGCCCGCCTCGGCGTCGGTACCGTCATCATCGCGCAGGAACATCTGGATGTGTTCAGGCAGGCCGACGCGGAAGGCGTAGTTGCGGGCGTTGAGCACCCCCTGGATTTCCATGATGCGCTGATAGTCGCTGGGGTCATCGATGAGGATGACGGCCTCTTCCTTGTTGCCCGCCACCGGCAGCCAGAGATTCTTGCGCAGATAACTGACGCCGATGTTCTCGAACAACTCGGACGGCAGAACGTGCCCGGGCTGATACTTCATGTAAGGGACGCGATAGTAGTACTCGAGCGAGGCGCCGATGGTGTCAGCGTCGATGCCGAAATCCTCCATGAGGATGCGCGAGACCGACCCGCCATAGAGCCCGACCTTGTTCTGCACATCCTCGAGTTCCTGACTGCTGATCTTGTTCTTCTGCACCAGGTAATCGTAAGGCCCCTGCGTGCTCTGCAATTCGGAGCGGAACTGCTTGGCCAGCATCTGCGAGACCATCATCGCGTGCTTGAGGTCGGTCTTGGTGAAGTCGCGATCGCCGACGAAATTGATCAGCTGCAGCACGCCCAGCAGAATGCCGTCCTTGATCGGCACCACGATCTGCGACTTCACCGCCCAGCCCTTGGCATCACTGAAACGGCGGTCGAAGCGAAGCCTCGGGTGGATGTCCAGCAGTTCCTGCTGATCCAGCACGTTACGGATCACGAGTGCACGCTGGCTCAGCGCCACGTAACCCGCAAGGGAGGTGGGACTGAAGGGAACGCGGATCTCGGTGGTGTTGTTGTCGTCTGGATCGCCGCCCTTGAAGCTGGCGAGCACTTCCTTGCCGTTCTGGACGCACTGATAGATCGTGAAAAGACGCACACCAAGCAGGTCGAGCAAGGAACTCTCGACCTCTTTCATGGCTTTCTTCAGATGCTTGCTCTGCTTCAGTCGCTGATAGATCAGCGCCAGTCCGCGGACGAATTCGTCCTGCGGTTCCGGCTCTTTGACGTCGATGACTTCTGCTGTCTGATTCAAGTATGCTTGCTCGCACTGTTCTGCACGGGCTGGCAGCGCAAGTGGCTCTGCCTCGCTCATTCATGCATTCAACTTCAGGAAATCTGCAGTGAAGAAACGTCCGTTGTCCCTTGCGCTGTGGCTGCTCATTCCCCTGCTCCTTGGCGGCTGCTCGCGCCTGCCACAGGATGAGCTGCCGGCGTTGACTGCGGAACAGACGGACTGGATCGGAGAACGCATATTCGCCAACGAGTGTAACCTGAAAACCGCGTGCTTAACCAGTTGGAACGCGGGCGAGGATTTCCCGTCCCTGGGCATAGGACATTTCATCTGGTACAGGAGCGGACAGCAGGATGTGTTCGTGGAAAGCTTTCCGGCTCTGCTCGACTTCTACGAGGCGCAGGGCGTTGCCATTCCCGAGTGGATTGCGAGCCTTCCCGGGCGCGATTCGCCCTGGCCGGACAGGGTCACGTTCCTGGCTGACCTCGAGAGCCCCCGCATGCAGATCCTGCGCGACTTCCTGAACGACACCCGCGCGATCCAGGTGCAGTTCATCATCGAGCGCATGCACGCCAGCCTGCCCGCTCTGCTGGAACACACCGTGCAGAAGGAGGAAGTGGCCGCCCTGTTCCTGGAGATCGCGCGCAGTGAACCGCCGCTGGGCATGTACGCCTTGATCGACTACGTCAACTTCAAGGGGGAAGGCACCTCCGAAGCCGAGCGCTACGCAGGTCAGGGCTGGGGTCTGCTGCAAGTGCTGGAGCAGGTGCTGCAGACGCGCAACGAGACGCCATTGATGGCACAATTCTCCCGCTCGGCAAAGGTCATTCTGGCACGAAGAATCATGAACTCCCCTGGCGACCGCGGAGAGCAGCGCTGGCGCGAGGGCTGGAACGCTCGAGTGGCCACCTATATGGAAGGCCTTTGAGCAAACTGATCTCGCCATCTCTCGTTCGACGCGAATGAGAAAACACCACTTAAATGAACGCTCAATCCATATTCCGCTTCACCACGAGAGGCGAGCCCGCACCGCTGCGCGCCAGACATCCTGACACCATGTCGCGCTGACGGCGCAGATGCAAGCTCCGCCGGCAGGCGGCATGCCATGACACCTGCAAGCGGATTGAACCAGGATCCATTAACCAGTAACCTTGGCCGCTCTGATTCCGTCCGGCAGCCCGCACCCCGCGGTCACCGCCGGCCCTGCAGCGACACCCGATCCTATGAGCTACGAACGCCCCAACATCCAGCGCATGACCGGCTACAGTTCCGGTGAACAACCGAACCAACCCGGCATCATCAAGCTGAACACCAACGAGAACCCCTACCCGGCGAGCGCGGCCGTGGTCGCCGCCCTGCAGGGTCTGCGCGTGGAAGACCTGCGCCGCTATCCTCAGCCACTGGCCAACGAATTCCGCCACGTGGCGGCGGAATGTCATCATCTGCAGGTGGACAATTTCATCGCCACCAATGGCGGCGACGAGCTGCTGCGCCTGGTCATCACCACCTTCGTCGAACCGGGCGGCGCCATCGCCATCGCGGAGCCCAGCTACTCGCTGTATCCGGTGCTGGCCGAGATTCACGGCTGCGACGTGGTGCGCATCGACCTGCAGGACGACTGGACGATGGGGGCCGACTTTGCCGAACGACTGAACGCCAGCGGCGCCAGTCTGGCTTTCGTGGTGAATCCGCACGCGCCGTCCGGTCTGCTGACACCGGCGGCCAGCCTGCGCGCCATCGCCAGCACCTTCAAGGGTGTGCTGGTGATCGACGAGGCCTATGTGGACTTCATCGATCCAACGCTGCGCCACGATGCCGTGAGCCTGGTGCGCGAGCTCGACAACGTCCTGATCCTGCGCACCATGAGCAAGGGCTACTCTTTGGCAGGGCTGCGTTTTGCCTATGGCATCGGAGCCGCCAGCCTGATCGCGCCCATGCTGTACAAGACCCGGGACAGCTACAACACCGACGTGATCTCCCAGGTACTCGCCACGGCGGCCCTGCGCGACCGTGCCAGCGCCGCCCTGGGCTGGGAGAAGGTGCGAGTCGAGCGCGCCAGAGTGGCCGCAGCCCTGGTAGCGCTGGGATTCTCCTGCGCCCCCAGCCAGAGCAACTTCCTGCTGGCGCGAGTGCCCAGTGGCGACTCCCGCTTCGTCAACACCGAGATCATGGCGCGCGAGTTCTACCAGCGGCTGAAGGACAGCGGCATTCTGGTGCGCTATTTCGACCAGCCGAGACTGCGCGACAAACTGCGCATCACCATCGGCACGCACGACGAGAACACCCGCTTGCTGCAGCAGCTCGAGTCCTATGTCCGACTGACCTGACGAGGTGCCACCCCATGCCGGCCGATCTGCTCGGTGACTCGCCTCCCGCAGCACCCGTGCGCCAGCCGCTCTGCCCCGCCTGCCGCAAGCCGCTGCGCAGGATCGAAGGCCGGATGGGGCCGTTCTGGGGCTGTACGGGATACCCGGACTGCAAGACCACGCTGTTCGATCTGGACGGCAAGCCATCCAAGGTGCCGGATGAACGCTATCGCTGCCCGGTGTGCACACGACGACTGGTAAGGGCACAGAATGCCCAGGGCGCCTACTGGTATTGCACGGGCTATGACAAGGCTTGCAAGACGCGGCTCGCGGACGATAATGGCATCCCGGCCAAGGCGTGGCGCTGCACATCCTGCGGGCAACTGCTCAAGCGCCGGCGCGGCAGGAACGGCTATTTCTGGGGGTGCAGTCAATATCCCGAGTGCCTGCACACCTGGCCGGACAAGGACGGTGCCCCCGTATTCACCCGTTGAAGGCAAACAGGCCACAAGCAGAGACCATGAAATTTCCTCGCCTCAAAATGCGCAAGAGCACTCGATCCACTCTCAGCGGCCTGGCCATCGGTGCCGCATCGCTTTACGCGCTGGCCACTGCGTATGCGGAAGCGCGCGACAATCTGCTGCGCTTCTTCATCAGTTGCATTCTGCTTGTCTTGCTGGTGATGGTGTTCGCACTGATCGTGGTGGCGCTCGTCAATGCAGGGCGCTACGTGTGGCGCCGATTCGTCAGCCGCGAGCTTCCAGAGGAAGAGCACACGAAAGAATGAGCGCATCCTCGCGCTGCACGTCGCCGGGCTCCAGAGGGTAGTACTGGCGACGCTCCCCCACCTGCACAAAACCCATCGCAAGGTACAGCGCCCTGGCCTCTGCATTGGAAGGACGCACTTCCAGAAAGCACACCCGCGCCGCCTTGCGGTAGCCCTTGTCCAGCAGCTGACGGAGCATGCGGCGGCCATAGCCCTGACGCCGGAAATCCGGATGCACGCACAGCGTGAGCACGTGGGCCTCTTCCGCGCCAACGGACAGCACACCATGGGCCACGATGCGATCACGCGTGGCCAGCACCCAGCACTCGTATCCGGCACGCAGGCAATCGGCAAAGATGCGCTTGGACCAGGGACTCTTGAGCGACAGGGTTTCGCTTTCCACGACCAGATCGAGGTCACTCGGGCGCATGGCGCGCAGAAAAACATTCACGGAGTCGGAACGGGTGGGCGGAGGCAGCATGTCGTCACACCTGGGGGCGCTGGTCGCGCAGCGCAGCGTCGACGAGTGCCTGCTTCAGGGGCTGAAGGGCCTGCCACGCGGAGCGCTTGAGCTCACGCACCGCTTCCATGGCATGCAGGCTGTGGGTGACGAGCACCTGTACGGGGAAATGCGGGTGCGTCTGCAACCGGCCCGTTTGCGGCTGGCTCGCCGCGGGGAACAGAAACGCTGCAGACTGCTCGGCCAGGATCAGCAGATGCGGCACGGCGCGCAACTTCAGGCGGCGGGACACGAAGCCTTCAAGCATGTGTCGGGCTGTCTGCGCATCCTGCGGCATCTCGCCGGCATCGGCCAGCGGCCAGCTGAACACCATCGGCGCCAGCCTGTCCGCGTCGCAGGGAGCTCCAATCGCCTTCAGCATGTCAGCCAGCAACTGCCTGCAGGAAGGCGTCAACACAGCGGAACGCGCCCAGGGCAGCTCGCAGATCACGGCCAGATGCTCGTTGACGGGCACGTAGGCGAACGCGAAATGGACGGCCTCGGCTACTGTGGGAGCCGGGGAGGCCAGCGGCGTGACGGACGGCACTCGCTCCGTGGGTGGCACCGTGGGTGGCACCGTGGGTGGCGCCGCGAGTGGCGACGCGAGCCTGACGGTTGCCGGCGTCAGGTCAGACGGCTCGACGCCCGAGGGGAGCAGTCGTTCAGTGGCGGCCATCATGGGCCGCTCAGCCGGAGTCCCCGGCCGGCCAGACTGCCGGATCAGCGAGGGCCTCGCGCCAGGCACGACGATACGCGGAACATAGGTCTGGATACCCATTTCCTGCAGAATGACGTGTCGCTGACCTGGCGCAAGTCGCATGCTCAACCCTGTGCGTTGGTGGATGTGCGCAAAGTATAGCCGAGGCGACGCCTCAGGCCAGCGCTCTGCTGCGATAGATGGAGGGCGTGACACCGTGCAATTCCTTGAAGGCCTTGTTGAAGGACGACAAGGAGGCATAGCCCACGTCGAGGGCGATGGTCGAGATCGGCACCTGGCTTTCCTCCGCGCTTTGCAGCCGGCGGGCCGCCTCGGCGATGCGGTACTGGTTCAGGTACTGGTTGAAATTGCGGTAGTGCAGCTTCTGGTTGATCAGCTTGCGCAGGCGGTATTCCTGCATGGACACCCGCGCGGCGAGTTCTCCGATGGTCAAGCCGGGCTGGGCATAGAGCCGCTCGTCTTCCATCACGGCGTGGATGCGGTCGATCAGGGGACGATCCTTGTCGCGCTCGCTCACCCGACTCTTGAGCGAAGGCAGCGCGGTTTCCACCACGGGCTCGATCAACTGTGGCGAATCCTTGTGCAGGCGGAAGGTGGCCAGATTGAAGAAGAGAATGAACAGGAAGATGGCCCCGATATACACGCTGAAAAGCCACTGCCCCGGCAAGGGCAGGAAGCCAGACCCCACGATGATGGCCACGATGGACCCCATGGTGATGGCGAAGGGGACGCGCAGGCGCCGGCGCGGCTCCACCAGATCGCTGCCAAGACCCAGCACCGCCATGTAGACGACATGACAGGCAAAGCCAAGCATGGCCAGCTGCGGGAGCACGAACATCAACAGATACGGCAGGCCGTCGTCATCGCCGACCACCATGCCGACGGCGCGCAACAGGATATAGGTGACGATTATTGCCCAGATGCGAGCGTCCACCTTGGGTTCGTCGACGAAGAGATAGCGGGTGATCACCCACAGCAGGGCGGGCGATGTGATGGCGAGAATGCCGAAGGCGATGTCCAGTGCGCGCGGGCCACTGTCAAATTCCGGCAGCACCGCCAGGATGAAGCCCATGAGGCAGATGGCATACAGGGCCATCAGCTTGCCGAGCATTTGATGACGGTAATAGGCCAGGTAGAACAGCGCCATGAACAGCAGCTGCGAGAGCGCAAGAAAGCTTGTTGCGTGCTGTAGCAGTTGCATGATCCTGTCGCTGCAGTGACTCCGTCAAGAACTCAGGCCGGCGAAGATAGTGGAGCCGCCAGGGCATTGCAAGCCAGGCGCTCGCGCCGGCACACGCGAGCTGAGCGCGGCTCATTGAAAGGTCTTGCGCACCGTGAAAACGTATTGTGGACCGGTGATGTTGCAGTTGTTTTCATACTCCACCACGGGTGCCGCCAGCACCAGCGAACCGCCGAAGCGTTCGCGTGTCCGGCAGCGCTCGCCGTCGGTGACATTGTTGGCATCCAGCCGGAAGGCATAACCGCCGAAGGCGCGTTTCTCGACAAAGAGGTTCAGCGCAGGTGGGAAGCCGACGACGTCGATCTTGTCGATGTCGACGATCCTGCGATTGCCCTCGATGCCCACCCGGTAATTCATGCCCAGACTCAGGCCCAGAGCCGGCAGGTCCTGACGCACACCAAGCCGGACATTGC
>JACCEC011987352.1_pt1 | contig 18605 bp, 19 predicted proteins | sample 7450121 | NCBI WGS metagenome assembly JACCEC01 (sample SAMN15323455, study PRJNA562643) | freshwater metagenome | isolation source: river surface water | place: USA:Blue River Watershed | collected 2017-08-18 | reverse complement strand
GGCATCTCCTTCTCGCGCTCGGCGCCGTCGGGGTAGAGATGCACCATCCGCTCCTTCAGCCCCTCGTGCGAGGCGAAGCGGAAGTACTCCTCGATCGGCATGCCGTTGGGCGTGGGGAACACCGGCAGGCGCGGCTTGCCCAGGTCGAGCGTGAGGCTGCAGCGCCGCGCGATCTGCACGGTGTTGGCCACCGCCGAGGGCAGGTCGGCAAAGAGCTGCTCCATCTGCGCGGCGGACTTGAAGTACTGCTCGCGGGTGAAGCGGCGCACCCGGCGCGGGTTGCCGAGGATCTCGCCGTCGGCGATGCAGACGCGGGCCTCGTGGGCCTCGTAGTCGTCCTCGGTGAGGAACTGCACCGGGTGGGTGGCCACCACCGGCAGCCGCAGGCTGGCGGCCAGTTGCGCCGCGCCGGCCACATGCGTCTCGTCGTCCGGCCGGCCGGCGCGCTGCACCTCCAGGTAGAAGCGGTGCGGGAAGACGGAGGCCAGGGTGAGCGCCGCCTCGCGGGCGCGGGCGGCGTCGCCCTGCACCAGCGCCTGGCCCACCGGGCCGGCCTGCGCGCCGGACAGGCAGATCAGGCCCTCGCCCAGTTCGCGCAGCCACTCCAGCGTGAGCACGCCCTGGGCCCGCACCACGTTGCGCGTCCAGGCGCGGGCGAGCAGCTCGCACAGGTTCAGGTAGCCCTGGCGGTTCTGCACCAGCAGCAGCAGGCGGCCGATGTGGGCCGGGTCGGCCCCCAGGCCCTGCACGCTCACATCGGCGCCGATGACCGGCTTGACGCCCGCGCCGCGCGCGGCCTTGTAGAACTTGATGGCGCCGAACAGCGAGTTGAGGTCGGTGATCGCCAGCGCCGGCTGGGCGTCGGCGGCGGCCGCCGCGACGGTGTCCTCGATGCGGCAGGTGCCGTCGACGACGGAAAATTCGGAGTGCAGGCGCAGGTGGACAAACATGCCCTCATTGTAGGAAGGCGGCGGCAGAGCCCCTGCCTAAAATCGGTGTCGTGACCGCCCCGATCCTCAACGTTTCCGCCTACAAGTTCACCGAACTGGACGATGCGCCCGCCCTGCGTGAGCGGCTGCTCGCCCGGGCGCAGGCGGACGGACTGCGCGGCACCATCCTGCTGGCCCGGGAGGGCATCAACCTGTTCCTGGCCGGCGAGGCCGGGCCGTTGCGCGCCTTTCTCGCCGACCTGCAGGCCGACCCGCGCCTGGCGGGCCTGCCGGTCAAGGAAAGCTGGTCACCCACGCAGCCGTTCAGGCGGATGCGGGTCAAGGTGAAGGACGAGATCATCCGGATGAACCAGCCCGCCATCCGCCCGCAGGACGCGCGGGCTCCGGCGCTGGACGCCCTCACCCTGCGGCGCTGGCTGGACCAGGGCCACGACGATGAAGGCCGCCCGGTGGTCACGCTGGACACCCGCAACGCCTTCGAGGTGGACCATGGCACCTTCGAGGGTGCGATCGACTGGCGCATCACCCGCTTCAGCGAGTTTCCCGCGGCGGTGCAGGCGCACTGCGCCGAGCTGGAAGGCAAGACGGTGGTGAGCTTCTGCACCGGCGGCATCCGCTGCGAGAAGGCGGCCTGGGTGCTGCGCGAGGCGGGCCTGGAGCACGTGTGGCAGCTGGAAGGCGGCATCCTGCGCTACTTCGAGGAGGCCGGGGGCGCCCACTACCAGGGGCGCTGCTTCGTGTTCGACGAGCGCGAGGCGCTGGACGCGCAGCTGGAGCCGGCCCGCGGGACCACCCCGGCGCTCGCACGCTAGCGGGTCAGTCCCGCAGCACCTGCAGCACGTAGGAGCGGTACTCCCGCATGTACAGCACCCAGGCCACGGCGGCCGCTGCAACGGCCAGGGCCAGGGGCGAGAGGAACCACGCGATCGCCGCGAAGGCGAAGTAGTAGGCGCGGATGCCGTCGTTGAAGGTCTCGGCGGCCATGCCTACCAGCTTGCCGGCGCGCTCGGCATAGTGCTCGCGGTCGACCTTGCCGGAGGCGAAGTCCTCCGGCGGGGGCATCGCGCCCACCATCAGCGCGGCGAAGGTGTACTGGCGCATCGACCATGAAAATCGGAAGAAGGCGAAGACGAAGATGCCGCCCAGGAGCAGCATCTTGACCTCGAGCAGCGCCTTCGACGCCTGCACCGCGAAGGGAATGTCGCGCACCAGTTCGGCGGCCTGGTCGGACGTGCCCAGGAGCGCCAGCACGCCGCCGATCACCAGCATGGAGGCGGAGGCGAAGAACGCGGGACTGCCGGACAGGCCCTGCATGATCAGCCCGTCGAGCATGCGCGGGTCACGCGCGGTAGCCTGCATCATCCACAGGCGGCGATAACGGTTGGTGACCGCCAGCAGCGTGGTGTCGAGGTCGCGGCGGCGGCGGCTGTACCAGGCATACCCCAGCCAGACGCAGAAGAACCACGCCACGGCCAGGGCATCCGTCCAGGGGATGAGGGAGAGCAGCTTCATCGGCCCCGATGATAGGCGCCGGCCCAGTGGCCGGCACCGGGCCTTACTTGGCCCACTTGCCGGCGACTTCGGCCACGCGCGCGCCGAACTGGCGGGCGGTTTCCAGGTCACCGGGCAGCATCTCGTTGACGCCCGCGTCCGACGGGGTGGTGGCGAACGCACCGGAGGCCGCGCCGATCCAGTTCACGTCGTTGCGGGTGGCGGCCTTGCTGTTCGCGGGCATCATGCCGGTGCCGACCCACAGGCCGCCGTGCTGCATGGCCAGGGTGGTGAAGTAGGCCATGGTGCTGGCCTTGTCGCCGGTGGTGCTGGCGCTGTTGGTGAAGCCGGCGAACAGCTTGTTCTTCCAGGCCTGGGTGAACCAGGCCTTGGAGGAGGCGTCGGCGAACTTCTTGAACTGCCAGCTCGGGCCACCCATGTAGGTGGGCGAACCGAAGACGATGGCGTCGGCGGCGAGCAGTTGCTCCCAGGCGCCTTCCGGCACGTTGCCGTCGGCGTCGATGGCGATCAGGCGGCCGCCGGAGCCTTCGGCCACGGCCTGGGCCTGGCGCTGGGTGTGGCCGTAGCCGGAGTGGTAGACGATTGCGATGGAGGCCATGGTTGTTTCCTTGTGGGTATGGGAGAGGGGATCAAACGTTCGAGGTTAACCGCGAACCGGTTCACGAGCGGCCCATGCGGGCATCGAGGCTGAAGCGGCCGGGGCCGGAAGTGGCGACGAACAGCAGTCCACCGGCGATCGCCAGGTTCTTGAAGAAGTTGATCTGCTGCATCATGACCTGCTCGGCGGGAGCGGCCCAGTAGTTGTGGAAGAACACCGCAGCCACCGCAGTGAAGGCCGCCAGCACCAGCGCCACCCAGCGGGTGCGCCAGCCGGCCAGCAGCAGCAGGCCCAGGCCCAGTTCGACCACGATGGCGATGGCCACGCCCACCTGCGGCAGGGGCAGGCCCACCGAAGCGATGTAGCCCGCGGTGCCCTCGAAGCCGCCGATCTTGGCGAAGCCGGCGGGCACGAAGAGGGCCGCCAGGAGGATGCGACCCAGCAGGGTCAGGACGGCGTCGGAGCGGCGTTCGGTGGTGGGGAGGGGATGCATGGAATTCTCCGGAAAGGTGAGGAAGGGAAAAAGGAAAGAGGAAGGGAAGCCGGCTCAGGCCGGCAGGTCGAACACCAGCACCTCGGCCTCGCGGCCAGCCTCCAGCAGCACCTCGGATTCGGATTCGAGCTTGGCGGCGTCACCGCCGGACAGGGCCTGGCCGTTGACCGACAGCGCACCGCGCACCAGGTGCACGTAGGCCTTGCGGCCCGGGGCCAGCGCCAGGCGGGTCGACTCGGCGCCGTCGAACAGGCCGGCGTAGACCCGCGCATCGGCGTGGATCGTCACCGCGCCGTCCTCGCCGCCGGGGGCGGCCACCAGGCGCAGGCGCCCGCGCTTGTCGGCCTCTGGGAAGGCCTTTTGCTCGTAGCTGGGGGCGATGCCGCGGACGCTGGGCTCGATCCAGATCTGCAGGAAGTGCGTGACCTCGCCCGGGGCGTGGTTGAACTCGCTGTGCATCACGCCGGTGCCGGCGCTCATGCGCTGCACGTCGCCGGGCGGGATGGACTTCACGTTGCCCATGCTGTCCTTGTGCGCCAGGCTGCCCTGGAGCACGTAGCTGATGATTTCCATGTCCCGGTGGCCATGGGTGCCGAAGCCGGTGCCGGGCAGGATGCGGTCCTCGTTGATCACGCGCAGCGGGCCGAAGCCCATGTGCTTCGGGTCGTGGTAGTCGGCAAACGAGAAGCTGTGGTACGAGTCGAGCCAGCCGTGCTGGGCATGGCCGCGGTCGTCGGACTTGCGCAGGGTGATCATGGTCGGGGCTCCTTCGGGGCGACGGCACCGCGCCGTCGATGGGACGAATCTTGGGGGCCGCGCCGCCCCGGGAAGGCAAAGCCGTTTGATGGCATCATTCAAAAAAATTGAATGACATCCGATGCCTTCGCCCCGTGAAGTCCTGACCCCCGACACCCTGGCCCTGCTGCAGGCGGTGGCCCGTCTGGGCAGCTTCGCCGCCGCGGCGCGCGAGCTGGGGCTGGTGCCCAGCGCGGTCACCTACCGGGTGCGGCAGGTGGAGGACGCGCTGGACGCCCTGCTCTTTGACCGCAGCTCGCGCCAGGCCCGCCTGACCCCGGCGGGCGAGGAGCTGCTGCGCGAGGGCGAGCGGCTGCTCGGCGAGGTGGACGCGGTGGCCAACCGGGTGCGGCGGGTGGCCACCGGCTGGGAGTCGCAGCTGACGCTGGCGGTGGACACCGTGATCTCCCGCCACACGGTGATGGAGCTGTCGCAGGCCTTCTTCGAGGTGGCGCCGCAGACGCGGCTGCGCCTGCGCGAGGAGGCGCTCTCGGGCACGCTGGAGGCGCTGGTCTCGGGGCTGGCCGACCTGGCCATCGGCGTGGCGCTGGAGCCGGGCAACAGCGCCGGCATCCGCAGCAAGGTGCTGGGCGAAATGAGCTTCGTGTTCGCGGTGGCACCACACCATCCGCTGGCCGGCGCGCCACAGCCGCTGTCAGACGACCTGCTGCGCCGCCACCGCGCGGTGGCGGTGGCCGACTCGGTGGTGCGGGGCGACGGCCTCACCCTGGGCCTGCTGGCCGGGCAGGACGTGCTGACGGTGCCGCACATGCAGGCCAAGCTGGAGGCGCAGCTGCGTGGTCTGGGCGCCGGCTTCCTGCCGGAGCCGCTGGCGCGCGCCCACCTGGCCGCGGGCCGGCTGGTGGCGCTGCAGGTGATGCGCCCCACCCGCCTGATGCGCGCCAGCTACGCATGGCGCGAGTCGGCCGCAGGCGGCCGCGCCCTGCGCTGGTGGCTGCAGCAGCTGGAAAGCCCGGCCACCCGCACCGCGCTGCTGGAGCGGCACACCGGATTGCTGGCGGCCTGAGGGCTTGCGGGCTGCTCGGGGGGCAGGAGGGGCCCGAGGGACCAGCCCACCAATGCCACAATGGGTCAGGACACACACGCCATGCCCACCTCCAAGAACACCCCCGCCTCCCCTGCCCCATCCCCCCGCCGCGCCGCGCGCGAAACGGCGTCCGCCGCGCCACGGCGGGTGGCCATCATCGGCGCGGGCATCGCGGGCCTGGCCTGCGCCCGCACCCTGGCCCAGGCCGGCTGCGAGGTGACGGTCTTCGAGAAGAGCCGGGGCTACGGCGGGCGCATGTCCTGCCGCAGCACGCCCTTCGGCGGCTTCGACCACGGCGCGCAGTACTTCACCGTGCGCGACACGCGCTTCGCGCAGGCGCTTCAGATCCAGCCCGGCCTGTGCAAGCCCTGGGCGGCCAACACCGTGCGCGTGCTGGACCCGCTGGGCCGGGTGGTGGAGGCGGCGCAGCGCACCGACACCCAGGTGGTGCCGGTGCCCGGCATGAACGCGCTGGGCGCGGCCTGGGCACAGCCGCTGGCCGAGGCAGGCCGGGTGCACCTGCAGACCCGTGTCACGGCCATCGCCCGCGACACGGTCGATCCGCGCCGCTGGCAGCTGGCCACCGAGTCCGACGACCTCTCGCCCCAGGTGCATGCCGGCTTCGACCAGGTGCTGCTGGCGATTCCCGCACCGCAGGCGACCGACCTGCTGCGCGCCAGCGCGGTGGCGCCCGGGCTGCTGGCCGCCCTCGCCCCGGTGCGCATGGCGCCCTGCTGGACGCTGATGGTGGCCTTCCCGCAGGCCACGCAGCCGGGCCTGACCCAGTTCGGCCCCCAGTGGGATGCCGCCCTGAGCGCGCACCACCGGGTGGCCTGGCTGGCGCGCGAATCGTCCAAGCCGGGCCGCGGCCCGATCGAGCGCTGGACGGTGCAGGCCAGCATGGACTGGTCGCAGGAACACGTGCAGGACGACCCGCAGCGGGTCGTGGCCAAGCTGCTCAAGGGCTTCGCCGAGATCACCGGCATCCGCGCCGAGCCGGCGCATGCGCAGGCCCACCGCTGGCTCTACGCCAAGACGGTGCAGCCCCTGGAGCAGGAGCACCTGTGGGACGCGCAGCTGGGCCTGGGCCTGTGCGGCGACTGGTGCCTGGGCCACCGGGTGGAGAACGCCTTCGTCTCCGGCCTCACGCTGGCGCTGGCGGCCCTGCGTGCCCCCTTGGGCGCACGTCCGGGGCGCGGCCACTGACCGTCCGCGACTTCGCCACGGGTCCATGACACACCCGTACCCGTTCCCACGCCCGTACACCGGGCGCTTCGCCCCCTCCCCCACCGGCCCGCTGCATGCGGGATCGCTGGTGGCCGCACTGGCCAGCTGGCTCGATGCCCGCGCCCACGGCGGCCGCTGGCTGGTGCGCATCGAGGACGTAGACACCCCGCGCTGCGTGCCGGGCGCCGACACCGGGATCCTGCGGCAGCTGGCCGAATGCGGGCTGCTGCCCGATGAACCGCCGGCGTACCAGTCCGCTCGCGGCGCGGCCTACCAGGCGGCGCTGGACCGGCTGGTGCGGAACGGGCGGGCCTACCCCTGCGGCTGCTCGCGCAAGGACATCGAGCAGGCGCGGGCCGCCCAGGGCGCTGGGCGCGAGCGGCATGGCGAGCTGGTGTACCCCGGCACCTGCAGGCACGGCCTGCAGGGCCGGCCCGCGCGCGCGTGGCGCCTGCGCACCGAAGGGGCCGGCCGCATCGGCTGGACCGACCGCCGCCTGGGCCCGCAGTCGCAGGACCTGGAGGCCGAGGTCGGCGACTTCGTGCTGCGACGCGCCGATGGCCTGTGGGCCTACCAGCTGGCCGTGGTGGTGGACGACGCCGCGCAGGGCGTGACCGACGTGGTGCGTGGCCAGGACCTGGCCGACAACACCGCGCGCCAGCTGTGGCTGCAGCAGGCGCTGGGCGCGCCCGCGCCGCGCTACCTGCACACGCCGCTGGTGCTGGGCGCCAACGGCGAGAAGCTGTCCAAGCAGAACGGCGCGCAGGCGCTGGACACGCGCGACCCGCTGGCGGCCCTGGCGGCCGCCGGGGCGGCGCTGGGCCTGCCGGTGCAGGCCTTCCCGCAGGACGGGCCGATTGCATGGCTGGAAGCCGCCACCCGGGCCTGGGCCGCGACAATACGGGGATGAACGACGAACAGGACACGCCCGGACTGCCCGACGGCGTCGCCCACCCCCGCCAGATCCGCACCTTCGTGCGCCGCGCCGGCCGCACCACCATCGGCCAGGCCCGCGCCTTCGAGACGCTGGGCCCGCGCTTCCTGCTGCCCTTTGCCGAGGCACCGCTGGACTTCGCCGCCGCCTTCGGCCGGCAGGCCCCCACCGTGCTGGAGATCGGCTTCGGCATGGGGGATGCCACGGCGCACATCGCCGGACTGATGCCGGAGAGCAACTTCCTGTGCTGCGAGGTGCACGAGCCCGGTGTGGGCGCGCTGCTCAAACGCATTGGCGAGCAGGGGCTGGAGAACATCCGCATCCTGCAGCATGACGCGGTGGAGGTGATGGACCGCATGCTGCCCGAGGGCAGCCTGGCGGGCATCCACATCTTCTTTCCCGATCCCTGGCACAAGCTGCGGCACCACAAGCGCCGCCTGATCCAGTCGCCGCTGGTGGCGCGCCTGGCCATGCGCCTGGCGCCGGCCGGCTACCTGCATTGCGCCACCGACTGGGAGCCCTACGCACAGCAGATGCTGCAGGTGCTGTCGGCCGAGCCGCTGCTTCGCAACACCGCCGAGGGCTTCGCGCCCAAGCCGCACTATCGGCCGCTGACGAAGTTCGAGAACCGCGGCCTGCGCCTGGGCCACGGCGTGTGGGACCTGGTGTTCCAGCGGCGCGCCTGAGGGGCCGCCGGCTTCAGGCCTTCTTCGCAGCCTGGTAGGCCTCGTACAGGCGCGCGTACACCGGGCCGGGCTTGCCCGCGGCCGGCCCATGGCCCACCGGCTGGCCGTCGAGGGTGGCCACGGCCAGCACCTCCTTCGTCGCGGAGCTGATGATCAGTTCGTCGGCGGCCAGCACCTCCTCGCGCGGGATGCGGCGCAGCTCGAACGGGATGCCCTGCGACCGGCACAGTTCCTCGATGAGGCCGAAGCGGATGCCCTCGAGCACCAGGTTGTCCTTGGGCACGCCGATGACGCGGCCGCCCTTGACCACCCAGACGTTGCTGGCCGAGGCCTCGCTGAGGAAGCCCCCGCGGAACATGATGGTTTCGGTGGCGCCCTCGTCGGCGCTGACCTGCCGCGACAGCACCGCGCCCAGCAGGCTGGTGCTCTTGATGTGGGCCTTCTCCCAGCGGAAGTCGTCGGCCGTGACGCAGGCCACGCCGCACGCGCGCAGCGCCGGCGCCACCGGCGGCAGGGGCTGGGCCATGGCGAAGACGGTGGGCGCCAGGCCCTTGGGCATCGCGTGGTCCCGCCTGGCGACGCCGCGCGTGACCTGCAGGTAGATCATCTGGTCGAGGCTGGCCAGGGGCTGCCCCAGGTGGGCGGCGTTGTCGGCGAGCAGGCGGTCCACCAGGGCGCGCCAGCCGGCCAGGTCATGCGGGTTGGGAATGCGCACCTCGTCCAGCGAACGGGCCAGGCGGGCCATGTGCTGCTCGAAGCGGAAGGGCCGGCCAGCGTAGGCGGGCACCACCTCGTAGATGCCGTCGCCGAAGATGAAGCCGCGATCGAGCACGCTGATGCGCGCCTCGCGCAGGGGGCCGAACTCCCCGTTCAGGTAACAGGGCGAGTCGGGCAGGTGGGACAGGTCGGGAGTGGAGAACATGGCAATCCGAACGGAAAAAAGAAAGGGCGGGCCGCCAGGCCCGCCCCGCAATGCCGCCGTCAGAGGGCCGGCTTGTCCGACAGCGCCTTGAGGTTGTCGCGCAGTTCCTGGCTCATGGGAGCGTTCAGGTTGATGCCCTTGGGCGGAATGGGCGACATGAACCACTTGCGGTAAAGGGTCTCGAACTCGCCGGACTTCATCATGCCCGCGACGGTATCGTCCACCAGTTTCTTGAAGGCGGGGTCGTCCTTGCGCATCATGATGGCGTAGGGCTCGACCTGCAGCGCCTCGCCCACCACGTTCAGCTCGGCGGGGTTCTGGGCGCTGGCGCGCAGGCCGTACAGCAGGATGTCGTCCATGCCGAAGGCGTCGGCGCGGCCCTGCTGCACCATCAGTGCGGACTCGTCGTGGTCCTTGGCGGACATCAGCTCGAAGCCGGTGCCGTTGTCGGCGTTGTACTTGCGCAGCACCTGGAAGTTGGTGGTGCCGGTGGTGGACACCACCTTGCGGCCCTTGAGGTCGGCGAAGGTCTTGATCGGCGAATTGGCCTTCACCATCAAGCGGGTGCCGGTGTAGAAGTAGTTGATCGCGAACGAGACCTGCTTGGCGCGGTCGGAGTTGTTGGTGGTGGAGCCGCACTCGATGTCGATGGTGCCGTTGACCATCAGCGGGATGCGGTTCTGCGAGGTGACGGCCTGGGTCTTGACGGTGAGGTCGTTGCGGCCGGTGGCGCGCTTGACCTGGTCGACGATGCGGCCGCAGATCTCCCAGCCGAAACCAACGGGCTTGCCGTCGCCGCCGAGGTAGGAGAAGGGAATGGACGCCTCGCGGTAGGCCACGGTGATGGACCCGCTGGACTTGACCTTGTCGAGCGTGGACTGGGCATGAACGGCGGCGGCGCCGGACGCGAGCGTGAGAAGGACCAGGGTCGACTTGGTGGAGAGCTTCACGGGTACATCCTTTCTTCAGGTGTTGTCATGCCGGGAGGGCATTCGGACATCCTACGGATGTCAATCAGACCTTCATATAGGAATTGACACGCAAAACATAAGTCTTCCTAATATGCGGCGCCATGCGCCTCAAGCAGATCGAAGCCTTCCATGCGGTGATGCTCACCGGCAGCGTCAGCGGCGCCGCCCGGCTGCTGCACGTCACCCAGCCCGCCATCACGCAGACGCTGCAGCATGCCGAGCTTCAGCTGGGGTATGCCCTGTTCACCCGCGAAGGGCGGCGGCTCACGCCCACGCACGAGGCGCGGCAGCTGTTTCCCGAGGTGCAGGGGCTGATGCTGCAGCTCGAATCGGTGCGCCGCATGGGCGCCGCGCTGCGCGCGGGGCGCGAGGGGCCGTTCCGCATCCACATCGTGCCGTCGCTGGCGGTGAAGGCCCTGCCCGATGCGCTGAAGATCTTCCGACGCCGGCATCCCGAGCTGCCGATCTCGGTGCACACGCTGCACTCCAACCACATCGCCCGCTCGATCGCGCTGCAGGAGTGCGACGTGGGCATCGTCTACGGCCAGGTGTCCCACCCCGGCTCGCAGGACGAGCTGGTGGCGACCGGCCGGCTGGTGTGCGTGAGCGCGCGACGCGAAGGCGCAGACCGGCGTCAGACGGTGACGATGCAGGAGGTGCTGGGCAGCCCGTTCATCCGCATCGACGAGGGCGACCCGCTGGGCGCGGTGCTGGCCGACCAGTGGACCCGGCTGGGCCTGAACCCGCAGGCCGGCATGACGGTGCAGACGCACCACATCGCGATGGTGATGGCCGAACAGGGCTTCGGCCCGGCCATCATCGACTCGTTCACCGCCCAGGCCGCCAAGGGCCGGCGGCTGGACGTGCGCAAGCTGGTGCCGGAGGTGCCGGTGGAGGTGCGGGCGCTGCAGCCCAAGGGGTCGAAGTCGCCACGCGCAGTGGCGGACTTCGTGGAGGCGTTCCGGCGGGTGGTGAACGAGGACTGAGACCTCAGGCCCGCTCTGCCACCCAGGCCTGGACCGACTTCAGCGCCGCGGGCAGGCCGCTGGCATCGGTGCCGCCGGCCATGGCCATGTCGGGCTTGCCGCCGCCCTTGCCGCCCACCTGCTGGGCGACGAAGTTCACCAGCTCGCCAGCCTTGACCTTGCCGGTGCTGTCGGCGGTGACGCCGGCCGCGATCTGCACCTTGTCGCCGTCGACCGCCGCCAGCACGATGGCCGCGGTCTTGAGCTTGTCCTTGAGCTTGTCCATGGTCTCGCGCAGGGTCTTGGCGTCGGCGCCGACCAGCGTGGCGGCCAGCACCTTGATGCCCTTGACGTCGATGGCCTGGGCCACCAGCTCGTCGCCCTGGCTGGAGGCGAGCTTGCCCTTGAGGGCCGCCACTTCCTTCTCCAGCATGCGAACCTGGTCCAGCACCTGGCCGATGCGCGATTGCAGCTCGGCGGCCGGGGCCTTGAGGGCGGCGGCGGCGGCCTGCACAGTGGCCTCGACCTGCTGCAGGTAGGCCAGCGCGTTGGCGCCGGTCACCGCCTCGATGCGGCGCACGCCGGCGGCCACGCCGGACTCGGCCACCACCTTGAACAGGCCGATGTCGCCGGTGCGCTGCACGTGGGTGCCGCCGCACAGCTCGCGGCTGGAGCCGATGTCCAGCACGCGCACGGTGTCGCCGTATTTCTCGCCGAACAGCATCACCGCGCCGGTGGCCTTGGCCTCGTCGATCGGCAGCACGCGCGCCTGGGTGGCGGCATTGCACAGGATCTCGGCGTTGACGCGGCGCTCGATCTCCTGCACCTGCGCCTCGGTGACCGGGGCGTTGTGGGTGAAGTCGAAGCGGGTCTTGTCGGGGTCGACCAGCGAGCCCTTCTGCTGCACGTGGGTGCCCAGCACTTCGCGCAGGGCCTTGTGCATCAGGTGGGTCACGCTGTGGTTGCGCATGGTGGCGTGGCGGCGCTCGGCATCGACGCGGGCGACGACCGCGTCGCCCACCTTCAGCGTGCCCTGGGCCAGGGTGCCGTGGTGACCGAACACGTCGGCCTTGATCTTCTGCGTGTCTTCCACGCCGAACTGCACGCCAGTGGCGGTCAGCGTGCCGCTGTCGCCGACCTGGCCGCCGCTTTCGGCATAGAAGGGGGTGGTGTCCAGCACCACCACGCCGGTCTCGCCGGCGGCCAGCTGCGGCACCGGGGTGCCGTCGCGGTACAGGGCGACGACCTTGGCCGGCTCCTCCAGGCGCTCGTAGCCGGTGAAGGGGTGGCCGTTGCCGGTGTAGTCCAGCGCGCGGTCCATCTTGAACTTGCCGGCGGCGCGGCCCGCGGCCTTCTGGCGCTCCATGGCGGCGGCAAAGCCCGCCTCGTCCACCGACATGCCGCGCTCGCGGCAGACGTCGGCCGACAGGTCCAGCGGGAAGCCGTAGGTGTCGTGCAGCTTGAAGGCCACCTCGCCGGGCAGCACCTTGGCGCCGTCCTTCAGGGCGGCGTCGAGGATGTCCATGCCGTTTTCCAGCGTCTCGAAGAAGCGCTCTTCTTCCGCCTTGAGCACCTCTGTGATGCGGGTGGCTTCGGCGGCCAGGCGCGGGTAGGCCGCGCCCATGAGTTTCACCAGGTCGGGCACCAGCTTGTGGAAGAACGGCGTCTTGCGACCGAGCTTGTAGCCGTGGCGGATGGCGCGGCGGATGATGCGGCGCTGCACGTAGCCGCGGCCCTCGTTGCTGGGGATGACGCCGTCGCTCACCAGGAAGGCGGTGGCGCGGACGTGGTCGGCGATGACGCGCAGCGACGGGTTGGACAGGTCGCTGGTGCCGGTCTCGCGGGCGGCCGCGGCGATCAGCCGGTCGAACAGGTCGATCTCGTAGTTGCTGTGGACGTGCTGCAGGATGGCCGCCAGGCGCTCCAGGCCCATGCCGGTGTCGACGCAGGGCGCGGGCAGCGGACGCAGCGAGCCATCGGGCTGCATGTCGAACTGCATGAACACGTTGTTCCAGATCTCGATGTAGCGGTCACCGTCTTGCTCGGGGCTGCCCGGGGGGCCGCCGGCCACGTCAGGACCGTGGTCGTAGAAGATCTCGGAGCAGGGGCCGCAGGGACCGGTGTCGGCCATCATCCAGAAGTTGTCGGAGGCGTACTTGGCGCCCTTGTTGTCGCCGATGCGGACCACGCGCTCGGGCGGCAGGCCGATTTCCTTCGTCCAGATGTCGTAGGCCTCGTCGTCGTCGATGTAGACGGTGGCCCACAGACGCTCGCCGGGCAGCTTGTACACCTGCGTGAGGAGCTCCCAGGCCCACTTCAGGCTCTCGCGCTTGAAGTAGTCGCCGAAGGACCAGTTGCCCAGCATCTCGAAGAAGGTGTGGTGGCGGGCGGTGTAGCCCACGTTTTCCAGGTCGTTGTGCTTGCCGCCAGCGCGCAGGCAGGCCTGCACCGACGCCGCGCGCACGTAGGGGCGCTTGTCGGAGCCCAGAAACACGTCCTTGAACTGCACCATGCCCGAGTTGGTGAACATGAGCGTCGGGTCGTTGCCTGGCACCAGGGGGCTGGACTCGACCACCGTGTGGCCCTTCGCGGCAAAGAAGTCCAGGAAGGTCTTGCGGATGTCGACGACGGAGATGGCGGGCGTGGTCTTGGAGGCGCTCATGGTGTGCTGGTGTGGGGCAGTGACCGCGGGCCCGACACGGGCTGCAGCCGGCTCGAAGACAGGCTGCCACCCCAGGGGGCGGACCCGTTTCGGCCAAGCCGCAGATTATAGGTTTCGCCCCCTGGAGACCCCTCGGGACACACCGGGGAGACCCCAAGGGGGCAAAATCACGTGCAGACGCCTTTTCGGAGACACCCCATGGACATGAAAACCTCCCCCCTTTCCCTCCTGAACGACCCCAGCCTGCTCAAGACCGATGCCCTGATCAACGGGCAGTGGGTCAAGGGCGCGTCGCGCTTTGACGTGCATGACCCGGCCACCGGCGCCAAGCTGGCCGACGTGGCCAACCTGGGCGCCGCCGAGGCCGAACAAGCCATCGCCGCCGCCGATGCGGCCTGGCCCGCCTGGCGCACCAAGACCGGCAAGGAGCGCAGCATCCTCCTGCGCAAGTGGTACGACCTGATCATGGCGAACCAGGACGACCTGGGGCGACTCATGACGGCCGAACAGGGCAAGCCCCTGGCCGAGGCCAAGGGCGAGGTGGCCTATGGCGCCAGCTTCCTCGAGTGGTACGCCGAAGAGGCCAAGCGGGTGAACGGTGAGACCCTGCCGCAATTCGACAACAACCGGCGCCTGCTGGTGCTGCGCCAGCCGATCGGCGTGTGCGCCGCCATCACGCCCTGGAACTTCCCGCTGGCCATGATCACCCGCAAGGTCGCTCCGGCCCTGGCCGCTGGCTGCCCGGTGGTGATCAAGCCGGCCGAGCTCACGCCCCTCACGGCCCTGGCCGTGGCCGAACTGGCCCTTCGCGCGGGCATCCCGGCGGGCGTCCTGAACATGCTGACCGCCGACAGCGCCAACAGCATCGCCGCGGGCAAGGTGTTCTGTTCCAGTGACACCGTGCGCCACATCAGCTTCACCGGCAGCACCGAGGTGGGCCGCATCCTGATGGCGCAGAGCGCGCCGTCCGTGAAGAAGCTCTCGCTGGAGCTGGGCGGCAACGCGCCCTTCATCGTGTTCGACGACGCCGACATCGACTCGGCGGTCGAGGGCGCCATGGCCAGCAAGTACCGCAACGCCGGCCAGACCTGCGTGTGTGCCAACCGCATCTACGTGCAGGAAGGCGTGTATGACCGCTTCGTGGAGAAGTTCACGGCCAAGGTCAAGGCGCTCAAGGTCGGCAACGGCTTCGAGGCTGGCGTGGTGCAGGGCCCGCTGATCGAGGACGCCGCCGTCGAGAAAGTCCAGCGCCATGTGGCCGACGCCGTGAGCAAGGGTGGCCAGGTGACCGTCGGCGGCAAGAAGCTCCAGGGACAGTTCTTCGAACCCACGGTGATTGCCGGTGCCACCGCCGACATGCTGTGCGCGCGCGAGGAGACCTTCGGCCCGCTGGCGCCGATCTTCAAGTTCAAGACCGAGCAGGAAGCCATCGACGCCGCGAACCACACCGAGTTCGGCCTGGCCAGCTACTTCTACAGCCGTGACGTGGGCCGCATCTTCCGCGTGGCCGAGGCGCTGGAGTACGGCATGGTGGGCATCAATGCCGGCATCATCGCCACCGAGCACGTGCCTTTTGGCGGCGTCAAGCAGTCGGGTCTGGGCCGCGAGGGCTCCGCCCACGGCATGGACGAATACCTCGAGATGAAATACCTGTGCCTGGGTGACGTACTGAAGTGACGCCTTCCCGGGCTTGAGGCGGCGGCGCCATGCCGCCCCGAACGCTGTCCTACAGGGGCCGCGCATCCACGCCGACGGGGTGCGCTTGCCGTCCACGGGAAAGTGGGGACTTCAATCCCCCGACAGGAGCTTTCCCATGGACGACACCGTATCCGAATGGAGCGACGCGATCGTGTCCTCGCTCACCACGGCGATGGGCATGCTGTTTTCGGCCGTCCCCAAGATCCTGGGCTTCGTGGTGATCCTCCTAGTCGGCTGGCTCATTGCCTCCCTGGTGGAAAAGGGCGTAGCCGCCCTGCTTCGCACCATCCGTTTCAACGATCTGGCCGAGCGCTCGGGCCTGGGCGAATTCGTGCGCAAGATGGGGGCCGACACCGATTCGTCCGGGATGATCGGATCCGTCACGAAATGGTTCATCCGCCTGATCGCGCTAGTCGTCGCCTTCGACGCGCTGGGCCTGCCCGCGGTGTCCGACGTGCTGCGCCAGCTGCTGCTGTGGCTGCCCAATGTGGTCGTGGCGCTGGTGGTGCTGGTGATCGGCGGGCTGGCAGCCCGGGCCCTGGGCAACCTGGTGCGCGGGGCGGCGGCCGAAGGCGGCCTGAGCAATCCTCAGTTCCTGGCCAAGGTCGCCACCACCCTGGTCTGGGCCTTTGCCATCGTCGTGGCAGTCAACCAGATCGGCATCGCCACCGAACTGGTGAACACGCTGTTCATGGCGGTGGTGGGTGCGGTCGCTCTGGCGCTGGCGTTGGCCTTCGGGCTGGGCGGGCGCGAGACCGCCGCCCGTCTGGTGCAGCGCTGGTACGGGCAGGCGCAGGAGAACGCCGACACCTTCAGCCGCACGGCCGAAGCGGCCTCCAAGCGGGCTGGCAGCGTCATGGCAGGGGGCGGCGCCGGCAGCACCCTGGGCGGGCGCAGCGGCGCGGGCGGGGGAGCCCAGCCTTCGCCAGCCAGCCCTGAACAGTCGCAGTGAAACTCGCCGATGGCAGGGCAGGCCGTCGATTGAGGGAGGGCCGGAACCACAGCGCAGAGTAAGCCTTTAGGATCGCAACCCCCCGAAAATTCGGGTTTTTCGGGGGTACAATAAATTGATCGAATTCGACCCCGACAAGCGGGAGCGAACCGTGCAAGAACGCGGGCTGGACTTTGCCCGCTGTGGGGAAGTCTTCGAGGGTCGTCACGTCACCTTCGAGGACACGCGAATCGACTATGAGGAGAGCCGATTCATCACCCTGGGCTGGCTCGGCGACCGCGTCGTCGTACTGGTATGGACCCCGCGCCTGGAGGCGCGCAGAATCATCAGCCTGAGGAAAGCCAATGACCGCGAAAAAGCCGTCTTCTTGCAGCGAATGGGTTGACCCCGACGACGCGCCGGAAATCACCGCTCAAATGATTGAAGCAGCCGACGTGTACGAGGGGACCAAGCTCGTCTCTCGCGGCCGACCCAAGTTGGCGACTCCCAAGCAGGCCATCAAGGTGCGCCTGGACGCCGATGTCTTGGAGGCCCTGCGGGCCAGCGGCGACGGCTGGCAGACCCGTATCAACGACACCCTTCGGGCCTCGCTGCGCCTGGCAGGCCGGATCTGAACCCTGCATCGCGGTACACTTCGGCCACTGGGCGCCGTAGCGACGGGAACGCTACGGCGACGAGGGAATCAGCCACGCAGGGCAGTTTCCCCGCTGAAATCGGTGATGTACGAAACGCGGGCGTCGTTCAATGGCAGGACCTGAGCTTCCCAAGCTCAAGACGTGGGTTCGATTCCCATCGCCCGCTCCAACCTCCCTCCAAACAGTGATCGAACGACCTGTTCATCGAACTGACATATATTTCGATGATCATTGAATTATGGAAGAAAAAGACGTTGTCCGGGCCCTGGCCGCCCTCGCCCAACCCGTGCGCCTGCAGGTGTTTCGCGCGCTCGTGGTGGCCGGCATCGAGGGCCTCACGCCCACCCTGCTCGCGGCGGGCCTGGGGGTGTCCCCGAGCAGCCTGTCCTTCCACCTGAAAGAACTGACGCACGCCGGCCTCATCTCGCAGGAGCGCGCCAGCCGTCACCTGATCTACCGTGCCCGCTTCGGGCAGATGAACGCCCTGCTCGCCTACCTCACCGACAACTGCTGCGAGGGCGCGGCCTGCGGCGTGGCACCTGTCGCATGCAAAGCCTGACCCGAACCGCAGTGCCCCTCATGACACCCAGCATCCCCCGCCCCCTGAACGTTCTGTTCCTGTGCACCCACAACTCCGCACGCAGCATCCTGGCCGAAGCCCTGCTCAATCACCTGGGCGGTGGTCGCTTTCACGCGTATTCCGCCGGCAGCAGCCCGCGCGAAAACCAGAAGCCCAACCCACTCGCGATTGAAACGCTGCACAAGGCCGGCATCGCCACCGACGGCCTCTCCAGCAAAAGCTGGGACGTGTTCGCGGGGCCCGATGCCCCACACATGGACCTCGTGATCACCGTCTGCGACAACGCCGCCGGCGAAGTCTGCCCCTACTGGCCCGGCCAACCCGCCACCGCGCACTGGGGCTACGCCGATCCGTCGGCCGTCGAAGGCGGCGAGGACAAGCAACGCGAGGCCTTCCGCCAGACCCTGCACCTGATACGCCGGCGCCTGGAGGCCTTGGTCAACCTGCCACCCGATCGCCTGGACCGCCTGTCGATCCAGCAGACCGCCCGCGACCTCGCCCAGGGGGCGGCATGAGCGCGCAGGTGCAAGCCACCACTCCATCGGAGGCGCCGGCCCCCATGAGCGTCTTCGAGCGCTGGCTCACGCTCTGGGTAGCCCTGTGCATCGTCGCCGGCGTCGCACTCGGGCAATGGCTGCCCGGGGTCTTTCGCACCATCGGCGCGATGGAGTTTGCGCGTGTCAACCTGCCGGTAGGCCTGTTGATCTGGGTGATGATCATCCCGATGCTGGTGAAGGTGGACTTCGGCGCGCTGGGCCAGGTGCGCCAGCACGTACGCGGCATCGGTGTCACGCTGTTCGTGAACTGGCTGGTCAAGCCTTTTTCGATGGCCTTTCTTGGCTGGCTGTTCATCCGGGAGCTGTTCGCGCCCTGGCTGCCGGCCGACCAGTTGGACAGCTACATCGCCGGCCTGATCCTGCTGGCGGCGGCACCCTGCACCGCGATGGTGTTTGTCTGGAGCCGACTCACGAACGGCG
>JACCEC010388954.1_pt1 | contig 18610 bp, 15 predicted proteins | sample 7450121 | NCBI WGS metagenome assembly JACCEC01 (sample SAMN15323455, study PRJNA562643) | freshwater metagenome | isolation source: river surface water | place: USA:Blue River Watershed | collected 2017-08-18 | reverse complement strand
TCGCACACTTACTGCTTTCACTATCTCCGGTCTTCGCTTTGGTCTTCATCGTTGCCATACTTTTCCAACGATACAGAAGATTTTCCGCAATTCCAAAACTCTGTGAAAGTTCTCTGGCACTCCTGACAGACATCAACATGGTGATCAGTTCATGCTTAAAATCAGCATCATAACTCTTTCGGGACTTGGCTCCATTCCAGTTTTCAATTGCACTTCAGTTTGTGCAAGAAAGTGTGCCGATTTTTGCAGCCACCTCAGGGCAAAAAATATGACGAAAATTATACGTACTCGCTTGTTTGAATCATAGAAATCCCGTGCGGTGGAAAGTTAGAAAACATGGTACTGGCAAGCGACGTACTTGGCGCAAACTACACCTAGTAGTAGCTTTGTTTCATGGATATTGAATGGCAAAAAAGTAGAATGGTAAATAAAATTTATACAATAACAAAAAGAGTTAAACAAAGCTCAGTTTTTACATATATGACTTCATTAATCTCTTTTAGATACGAACCATGCGACAAAGCCTTTAGTATTTATCCCTGTATTTTATTACAAAACCAACAAACCTAAGGAGCTTTCTAATTATAAAATCTCAATATCAAATTGTCGGTAGTTATCAAGTGCAGGGTCGTTACTCGGCAAGTCAGTAATAAGTGTGTCGATGGCCGAAAGTTCACATACTTTAAAAAAATCGACGGTTTCGAGCTTTTCTTTGTTGCTCAGTACAATGGTTTTTCGAGCCGAAGCCATCAGGATTTTCTTTACTTCACCTTCGTCTTGGATAGATGCCGTGATTCCGATTTGGCGGTCAATCGAACATGCACCCATAAAATACACATCGGCTTGATACTTTTGGGCTTCGAGGCAGGTTTGAACTCCCACGTTGGTTTGTGTACTTCGGTCATAATTTCCCCCCAATACAATCACTTCGATTCCTTGGTGCGTCGACAAAAGCGGAAGCAATGCAATGTTGTTGGTTATCAATCGAAAATTGGCTACAATTGGAATGCTTGAAATAAACGCCAACATCGTTGTACCTCCGTCGATAAACACAGTTTTGGCTCCCAGAAGCTGTTGTTGGGCTTTAAGGGCAATTACTTTTTTAGCGTCAGGAAACATATCCGCACGGTCTTGAAACGACAGCGGACTGGCCGATGGACTAATGGCTCCTCCTCTCACTTTGACGAGTAATCCGCTCTTTGCAAGTACTTCAATGTCCCGACGGACGGTATCTTCTGAGACGTTCAAACTCAACGCCAACTCTTCAAACGAAGCTTTATTAGTCGCTTTTATGACTTTCAAAATATGGTCAAAACGCTCCTCTTTTAACATTTTTTGAGGTTTTTTATAGTGTCAAACGTGAAGCGGGTCGGGTTGTGAACAACCCTTAGCACAGGGCACACGGCTATTTTCTGCCATACGCTATCCCTACTAGCAGCAGCAAAAAGCCCGTAAAACCAAAGGCTATCGATAAGGAAGTTTGTTGGGCAATGAACCCTAAAATGGCTGGCCCCGCCAATTGACCAGCGTAGCCCATGCTCGTAATGGCCGCAAGGGCTACCGAACTTGGTACATTTTTGAGTCGTCCACCCTCACTAAAAAACACAGGAACGATGTTGGCTGCACCGATTCCTACCAAAACAAACCCGACAAAAGCCCCTATAAGCCAAGGAGTTCCTACAATGAGTGCTAGCCCAGCCACCCCTACAAACGCCCCTCCCGACACCACCGTTTTGGTATCAAGTTTGGAAACCACTTTATCACCTACCAAACGCATGACCGCCATCGCTACCGAAAACGCCGCGTAGCCAACTCCAGAGAGAGCCTCTTCTACTCCTCGATTGTCGCGGAGAAAAATGGCGCTCCAGTCAAGCATGGCTCCTTCGGCTAAAAACACCGCAAAACACATCGTACCCAAAAAAAACACTTGGGTGTTGAGCCATGATACACCTCCTACACTTGCTTCGGTTTTTTCAGCAGCAAAATGACGATTCACTTTCGTTTCGGTAGCTGCATCCATCAAAAAACGAAACTGAGTAAGCACAATCAACATCATAAGCACTGCTACCGAAATAGCAGCCATCAGAGGCGTAATGCCCGATTTTATCAACAATCCAATGGCCAACGGCCCTACCAGCCCCCCCACGCTAAAAAAGCCATGAATGGACGACATAATAGGTTTTTCTGACAAGTTTTGAATCTGAACCCCGTGGGCATTCATGGCAACGTCGATGCTACCAAGACCTGCCCCAAATACAAAAAGCATGGCTCCCATTGCCACTAAAGAATCCATGACCAACAAAAGTGGTAACGCCAATGACATCACCAAAGCAGAACCAATCATCGTTTTTAATGAACCTATTTTGGTAATCAACCAACCCGAAATAGGCATCAGGATAATTGCCCCGGCTCCCAAAAATAACAGTAAAATACCCATTCGTCCGTCGTCGAGGACAAGTCGGTCTTTCGTATAAGGAACCATGGGTGCCCAGCTCGAAATCCCTATACCGCACACTAAGAAAATGGCTTTAAGGGCAAATTGCGCTTTTTTCAAATCTAATTCAATGCCATCGTTACGGAAACTCATGTTTATAGGGTTGATTTTAGTATAAAAGTAAAAATATATTTTTGCAAATATAGGCAAATTTGCAAAATATTGCAAAAATAAATCGTATGAAAATTGAACACGTTACTATTTGGGTGCACAATCTCGAACCAATGAGAGCGTTCTACGAAACTTATCTTGGGGCTGTTTCAACCACTAAATACCACAACCCAGTAAAGAATTTGCAATCGTATTTTTTGACTTTCGAGGAGGGGTACGCCTCGAATTGATGCAAAAACCAGAAATAAACGGTGTATCCCAATGGTTAATTTTCGTCAGCGCAATATCATGGTGAAATGGAATTTTTGCTCTCTGAACCGTCTGGGTTTGATAAGTGTAGCAGCTCTGGCGGCCAATCATGATAATAGAGTTTGGGGAAGGGCATCGGGTAGTGAGCCCCCAAACGTTTTAGAAATTGTCATTTGCTCTTTGCCCATTTGATTAATTCTCTCCCTTCACGCTATTTGATTTATTCTTACGTTATTTTTACGAACCCTAACCCAGTACGGAATGACGCGTTTTGTAGGCATAACTTTAATTACTTTTCTTACTTTTTTGGTGAGCGCTTGTGCGGTATTCAGGTCATCGACTCCTTCTGCCAAAACATCCTCATCCAAACGTCCTCTGCTTATCAAACCCAAAGGTGCTTACCAAAATTACGTGCGAGATATCGTGCGCACGGCTCGTGGTTATACAGGTACGCCCTACCGCAGTGGTGGCAACGACCGAGGTGGTATCGACTGTTCGGGGTTGATTTGCTCCGTGTATACAGAAGTGGGGCTCAAAGTTCCGCGCATCTCGTGGCAGCAAGCCGAATTTGGCACAGAAGTCGAGGAAATACAGGATATCCGTCCTGGCGATTGGATTTTTTACGTACCCGACGCGGGCAAAGTGGGCTATGTCTCGCACGTTGGTATTGTAACCGAAGTGCGAGGCAAAAACGACATTCGATTCATTCACGCTTCGTCGTCCAAAGGTGTCCGCGAAGACAATCTCTTTTCAACGTACTTCAAAAACCGTTTTGTGAAGGCCATGCGGCCGTTTTGATTTTTTGGGTTGGCTTTCACTTACCTTTTTACCATTGATTTAGTTAAGGAGAAATAAATTTATCATCCTAACTTACCGATAAGTCAACATGATAAACTAGCCTATCTAAGATGCGACAACGGTTCTGAATTTATCACAGACCTTGTGGATGGGAATTAGAGAAGCTAACAGGCTTATGCAGCTTAGCCAGAGGCGGTTGTTGTGCCAAGCTCAATGAAGAAGAAAAAAAAGGTAGTCGAATTTTTAATCGGGAAATCAAGCATTTACGTCAAGTTCTTTATGGAAGTAAGTCGGGACGACGGGCTTTTGTACGTTCAAGTGATTTTTGAAAACGCCAATCTGAAATTTTGGCTTCATGCCCCGAAAGTAAAATATCTGGCACCTTCCATCCCTCAAATTCCGCTGGCCGAGTATAGACAGGAGGAGCTAGTAAATTATCTTGGAAAGAATCGGTTAAAGCAGAGGTCTCGTCGTTCAAGACCCCTGGAATTAGACGAATGATAGAATCGGCAATGACACATGCGGCGAGTTCACCTCCCGAGAGGACATAGTCGCCTATGCTAATTTCTTTGGTAATAAAATGTTCTCTTACTCGCTCGTCAACCCCTTTGTAATGCCCACAAAGAATGATAAGATTTTCGGTCAACGACAAACGATTGGATGTTTTTTGATTGAGCCGCTCGCCATCGGGTGTTACGTAGATGATGTCATCATACTGACGCTCGCTCTGTAGCTGGCGAATACACCTTGCAATAGGCTCTATCGTCAGTACCATGCCTGCCCCACCCCCAAACGCATAATCGTCTACTTGACGCTGTTTATTGAGGCTATACTCTCGTAAATCGTGAATCACAACTTCGACGTGCCCTCCCTCTTGAGCACGTTTTAAAATGGAATGCTCAAAAAAACTGTCCAACAAACGTGGCAAACAAGTGATGATGTCAATACGCATAACTTAACTCAAAGGCTTGGGGGTACTATTGGTCTTCTAGTTCACTGTCTTCATCGTCAGCAACTGCATTGGTTCCTTCGGTATATACTTCAACAAGTCCTTCAGGAAGCGTGACATTTAATGTTTTTTCAGGGCGATTTACACCTTGAATCATAGCGTCATTGACAGGAATTAACACTTCTTGGCCTTGAAACTCCATAGCAATCAAGTCTTGAGTTGCCATACTGTAAATAGTTGTTACGATTCCGAGCGCTCCTAAAGTAGCATCTACTACTCTAAAACCGACAATTTCATGGTAGTAAAACTGAGTTCCAACGAGTTCGTCAAGGGTATCTTCTGGCAAAAAAAGTGGACAGTTAATCAGCGACGTTGCTTGTTCGATAGAATTAATATCCTCAAATTTCACAATGGCTTTGCTACCACGTTGGATATTAATATGTTCGATAAAATAGGGAATCAATTGGCCTTTGATTTCAACAAAAACCGACTCCATTTCGTCATAATCATTGGGAGAATCTACGTCAAGAAAAATCATTACTTCCCCTTTCGTACCATGAGTACGGGTGATATGACCTAATTGAAAACAATCGTTATGCTGCATGATTTCTAAAAACAAAAAATGGTATGAGCCTATTTTTATAGACCCATACCATTTGTAAAAAAGAAAAATTATTCCGCTGCTTCTTCGGCAGGAGCTGCTTCTCCCGCAGGAGCTTCCTCAGTAGCGACTGCTGCTGTATTTTTCTGGGCAATGGCCGCTGCACGCGCTTCGTTTACTTTGCGTTCAGCTTCAAGTTTAGCTAATTTCACATCTGCTTGTTTCTTATTCAAGCCATCTACTTTCACTTCGATGCGTGAAGATTTTTCTTGTTTCCAAGCTTCAAAACGAGCGTCAGCAACTTCTTGTGTAATTGCACCTTTTCTAACACCTACTTGCAAGTGCTTACGCAACATTACTCCCTCATGACTTAAAAGAGCACGAGTTGTGTCTGTAGGTTGTGCTCCGTTCAAAAGCCATTTAACCGCTTTTTCAACGTTTAAAACAACTTTTGCAGGATTAGAAATTGGGTTGTACGTTCCCAATTTTTCGATAAAGCGACCATCACGTGGTGCTTTGGCATCTGCTACGACGATGTCGTACATTGCTCCTTTTTTGCGTCCGCGACGCGCTAAACGAATTCTTACCATTGTATTTGCTAGGTTTACTATATGAAGGAACACGTCCTTCGTGTGTAACGTGGGCGCAAAAGTACGCGGTTTTCTGTAAAAAACAAAATGGGCTTTGTTTTTGAAACAAAACCCATTGATTAATTCGGTAAATATCTTCAATTATTGATTCCTCTGCTTAGGCTCTTTTACCACTTTTCCTGGCTCCTGATCTTTCTTTTTACCCGTACGGAAACCTGCAGGGTAGGATGAGCGAATGGAATTCATTGGCAAAATGCGAATTTCAACGCGACGGTTACGGCTCATTCCATCCATTGAGTTATTGTCAGACACTGGACGCAACTTTCCGTAGTACTCTATCATTACACGGCTTGGGTCTTGCATACCGTTACGAATCAAGTAACGCTTTGCTGCTTCTACCCGACGCTTTGACAATTGCATATTGTAGTTATCTGAAGCACGAGCATCAGTATGCCCAACGATAACAGCACGACAATTTGGACGCAAATTCAATAGGTCAATTACTTGTTTCAAAATTTGTTGGGAAGGGTCTTTAATAATCGCTTTGTCTGTATCAAATTCGATGTTACCAAACATAGCATCACACTCTTCTTTCGGCAAATTTTTCTCGATAATATCTTTAATGTATTTGTTCAAATCCATTGCAACACCTCCCCCCGAAACAATGCTATTGGCAGGGGTATTAGGCTCTTTGTCAAACAAGTCAGCAACGCCATCTCCGTCAGTATCTGTAAACAAACGTGGGTCTACAGGCTTAGGCATGTTGGCTTTCGCAATCGAATCCGCATCTTTCATGGTTGGATTATACGGCGGAGGAATCAAATCCATTGGATTGGTATAGCGCAAGTGGTAACGACCTTTGGCAGGGTCATGTACCCAGTTTCCTTTGGCGTCTTTTTTAGCTATCACTGCATTCTTACCAATTTTATACGTTAAAGAAAGGCCAATACTTCCCCATTTATCTAATTTCGAATCACCTTTTCTGAATAACCAAATATCCTGACGTGGGTACTGCTCAGAACCTCCACCACCGTAAGTTACGTCCAATTTCTCCGTATTTACGTGGTTAAGTGTAAAATCAAGTCCGATATCAATGCGTGATGATGCTTCAAAATGAATTGCAGAGCCGATTGGAAAAACAATTTCACGAGTATAGGTTGAACCATCGCGCTCCCATTCTCCCGCTGTTTTTGAGCTTCGGTTAGTGTTTGTACGAATCAATTCTACCGATTGGCTAGTACCCAAACGATACACACGTGAATTAAACCACATGTAGCCGTAGCCAGCGTATACATCCCATTTCCAACGTTTAAGTTTGTTGTAGCCAAAAAGAATTGGCTTCAAATTGGCATGTGCATTAATTGTCGTTTGCAAAAAACCCTTACTTTCGAAATGAGCGTTATAAATCCGCTCTTTCGACCCATTGAGGTTTCCTGTCCAAAAGTTAAGGCTTGCTCCAAATATGGGCGTTACTTGCTTGTGCAAAGCAAGGCCCAGCCCGCCAGTTAGATGCTCTTCGGGACCAAGTTTAAAGTCATACTGACGAAGGTCTCCGTAAAACTGAGTAAGAGCTGGAGTAATTGTAAGTGCCCATGTATTCAACTTGTTTGGACCTTCGTAGCCCGCACCTTTGGGGCTTGGCGACTGCGCATTGGTCTTTGCAACAGCCAACGATAACAAAAATAGGGTGGACAGTAAATTGATTTTTTTCATGGGCAATGAGCGTTGTTTACTGCTAAGTGGTACTATAGATATTCTTTTTAATAGCGTATCGAGCCTATAAGCCGGATTCTGTTCATCAATTTAACTTGACAATCTTATCATTTATCTGGTTTCAACGTCACCGCTGAATTCTATCAACCTACCCATGCCGATATCTTCAAAAGAAGAGTTAGAACGAGTAGCTCTAAAATCGGCACTTATTTGGTCTTTCAGCCCGTAAGGTTTACCGTGCCTCGTCTGTCGCCAGCCAAGCGGTGGGCTCTTACTCCACCTTTTCACCTTTTCCGTTTCTTTTTCAAAACGGTAGTTTATTTTCTGTTGCACTTGCTGTCAGGTAACCGTCGCCAGTTCCCTGCCTTCCCGTTAGGAAGTACGGTACTCTACGCTGTCCGGACTTTCCTTCCTGTTCTCAACATTTAGTGAGTGCAGAACGATAAGACGGCTTCGATAACGCTATTGGGTACAAAACTATAAAGAGTTAGCTTCTTTAAAAATCAAATAAAAAGAAAAAAATCGTAAATACCATAAATAGCAGGTCATTTTTCCCCTATAGCAGGCCATCGATTTTGACTTCTATCTGTCCATTGGCTATAATTAAGGCCACCAAAGAAGTCGGGGTTAGGTATACTTGGTCGGGGTCAAGATTATCTAAACGCCCGCCAAAAGCTACTCCTTTAGCTACTTTACGATTGGTAAGCTGTTGGCGAATAGCTTTTTGTGCTTCATCTACTTGTGGGCCTATCGAAAACACAAACTGCTGTTCTATTTGCTTGGAAAATTTTCCTTGCAAAAGCCAGTTCGCCGTTTTCAATAAGACGTTTTTGGTATCTAAGTCATAATCAATATTTTTTAACGATAAAGTTCGGGATGCCGCATCATAAAATGGAACTCCTTTCAAATAAATGACCCCATTTATGCTTCCTTTCAGTCCTGATTTGATAATTAGCTTGTCATTTTGACCATAAATATCGACACTTGTCACTTCGATTTTGTATTTACCCTCCTTAAACTCGAAGGTTTTTCCTACAAATTGGGTGGCAGCTAATTTGGAAGCTTCTTCGTATGGTACGACCCCAATGAGCCCGATTTGGAAGCCTTTGGGAATGTCTTTAGTAATAATCAGATTCGGAATATCAGTTGCAGGTTTAATTGATGGTTTTTCTCCCGTAAGGGTTTGGGTAAATCCTCTGATTCCAATGCTAGTGCTGATTTTTCCTTTATCTATCTGAAAGGGTGACATCAATATTTCGGTAGGTGTGACCACTAACCATGTGCGATATTCCTCCGACAATTGCCTCGGTTCGCGAATCAAGTTCCAAGCTTGAACGACATAGGGTTTGACTGCAATGTTTTCTCGAATGTTGTTGTCGATAGCCTTTGAGAACGTTGCCAGGTTTTCAATAATCTTACGACTAATAATTCCCGTAATAGGAATCTCAATGTTAGCGACTTTGATGCTCGGTTTGGTGACCCAATCAAAACCCGCCGAAACTGTCTGAGAGCTAACTTTCCAGTCGGAATCTATTCCAAAACGGGTCATGAACTTTAAGTTGATTTGGAACTCCGTTGCTTGAGCCCCAGTTATGCCCAGTACTTGGTACGATTTTTCACCCCAAATTTTCAAAGGAACGGTATAATATAGCAAGGAGTCGCGAGCATCGGCCAAAATAGGTGCACGCTTCCATACCTTGATTTTGAAACCTTCCTGACGGTCATTATCTTCATAAATCAATCCTTGAACTTGCGTATTAAGGTGGCGTGTCAGTTCAGCAATCGACAATTCGATAGGTACGTGAACGGTTGACCGATGTTTTTCATTCTGAATATCCATATTCGTATGTTTATAAGCTTCAGTAGGTGCTTTTGGCTGCGTAGTAGTGGCTGGATGACAGCCCGCTAGTAGCAAAAGGCAAGCTAGAGGCCCAAAAAACAACGAATTTAAAAGGGGAAAACAGATAGAAGAAAACTGTTTTTGTTTCATGATGAATTGGCACAAAGGCGCTAGTTATCAATTTATTAGTTTAAGGTTGATCTTCAATATAGCAACAAGGTATTTTCCAAACTTCTCCCTGAACGCGCTGAGTACCATGAATGGCCTTGGGCATCAATTGTTTAAGCGCACGAATCCCCGCTGTAAACCCTTGTGGTTGCTCGGCAGTTATCACAATACGCTGGGGGGAAATGTCAAGAAAAAAGCCTTTGGAGCCTAATTTAGGGTCTTTGCTTGGAACCAAGTTAATACCTTCCTTTACCCGAAAATTGCCTGCAAAAACCCGAGTATCATGCCCTGTTACTTGCCCTATATTCTGAGCAAAATCTTCGGCTAGCTGCCTCAAGGCAGGCTCTGTACTTGTAACTGCAAGAAGAAGTGTTTTTGGTAATACGAAGAAGCCATTTCTAGGCTCTAAATGAGCAGGTTTAGGGATAATAGTGTAAGTTGACTGAGCGAAGGCCGTTGTGGAAATACTCACATGTATCCATAGGAACCACAGCGCTTTTTTCACAGTTTTCACAATCATTTTACGCCAAACGAATACCATTGGGAACAGGACGGTCGGGTTGTGACAAGACCACTTCGCCATCGGGCAACACAAAACCTGTCACTAGTACTTCCGACATAAAATCGGCGACTTGCTTGGGCGGAAAATTGGTCACACAAATCACCTGACGGCCTAGTAACTCCTCTTTTGTGTACAATTTTGTCACTTGAGCCGAGCTACGTTTTATGCCACGTTCTTCCCCCAAATCCACCCAAATTTTGTAGGCGGATTTTCTCGCTTTTGGAAAATCTTCCACTTGTACAATCGTTCCTGCACGAAGCTCTACTTTTTCAAACTCTTGCCACGAAATGTCCATTGCAACTATTTTTTACGCGTTTTTAACGTAACTACCCAACCATTTGATATAACTACGGTGTTTTTTAAACACTTTCTGTACATTTTCGTCTTTGTAATATCCCTCCAATTCAATAAAAAACCAAAAATTAAAGTCTTCGCTTCCTTTGTAAGGACGGCTTTCAATTTTGGTCAAGTTGATATTGGCTCGTTTAAAATCTTGAAGAAACCCTGCCAAAATCCCTGGTTTGTCGGTATCGGGCAATCGAGCAATCAGCGTAGTCTTATCGTTTTCGCTCGGTTGGTTCACAAAATCTTTGGCCAAAATGAAGAACCGAGTGCGGTTGTTGCTATTGTCCTCAATGTTATCAAACAAAATCGGCAAGCTGAACAAGCGAGCTGCAATGACCGAACAAATCGCCGCACTTTCAGGGTCTTCTGAAGCCAACTTTGCCGCTTTCGAGGTCGATTCTACTTGAATTTCTTCGGGTTGTGTTTGCTCAAAATATTTATTCAAAAAACCTCGACATTGACGAAAAGCGATGTCTTTTGAATAAATTCGCTTGATTTTTGAAGGGTTTTCGCATTCGGTAGCCAACGCAAAATGAACAGGTATTTTTAATTCTGCGGCAATATTAATGCTGGTCTCATTGAGTAAGTCAACGGTTTCATAAACAATCCCTTCTTGGTTGTTTTCGATAGGAATAACCCCAAATTTCGCTCGCCCTGTATCCACCGCTTCAAACACCGACTTAATCGTAGGTAATGTCATGTATTCGCTCATGGCGCCAAAACGACTTTCGGCAGCTTGGTGCGTAAAACTACCCTCGGGACCCAAGTACGCAATGCGCTCAGGGAGTTCGATATTTCGTGCCGCCGCAAAAATTTCCAGATAAATCGCCTCAATCGCCTCGGGAGTCAACATCCCTTTGTTTTGCTTGTTCAGCCTGTCCAATATTGATTTTTCGCGTTCGGGGCGATAAATCACCGTTTTGGTGGCTCTTTTTAGCTCCCCTACTTTATGCACCCACTGCATTCGTTCATTAAGGAGAGTAAGTAATTGGTCATCAATAGCATCGATTTCGCGGCGAATATCTTCTAAGGTCATTTTTTGGTCGGGTTAAAAACAAATAGATGTTAGCGGTCAGTAAAGAGCGGCTAGCAAAAAAGCAGCTTAATCGTTGTCGGGCGTATCGCCTTCAACGGTGGGCGGAATGGTCAACCCCGCAAAGAGGGCATCCATTTTGGCCGCATACTCAGCGGTATCGTCCAAATAAAAATGCAAGTCTGGAACAATACGAAGTTGATGGCGAATCTTGATTCCCAACAGTTGGCGGATAGACTTGTGGCGTTCCTGAATTTGTTCCAACAATAAACCTTTGTTTTTGGCAACCAAAAAACTCAAGTATACTCTTGCAATGCTCAAGTCGGGAGACATACGTACCATCGTGACAGTAATAAACGCATTGTCAAACCACGTGCGCCCTTCTTTTTGAAATATATCGCTCAAATCTTTTTGTATTTGACGAGCGACTTTTTGTTGTCTTTTCGATTCCATAATTGTGAGTCGATGGGATACAATTTCCATCTTTTTTGCAAAGGTACAAAATTCTAAAACGCAAAAGTGGTACGGTTTTTGTCAGGGGCTAAAGTTAGCATAACTAATAACTACTCAGCGACCATGCTCAAGTTACACACTTCTGGAATACTATTTCTGATAGTTAGTTTATTTTCTACCGTTTATTCGCAAAACTTTGTCTCTTCAAATCTACCAATTGTAGTAATTAACACCGAAGGGCAAGCCATTATGGACAACCCAAAAGTCAACGTCAAAATGGGAATAATTGATAATGGCCCAGGCAATCGTAATTATTATAAAAACCCTAATAATAACAATCAGCCTGACCCGTTTAATCACTATTATGGAACCGTTGGGATTGAACACCGTGGCTCCGCATCTCAATTTTTTCCCAAAAAACCGTATGGTTTTGAAACCCGAGACGGCACTGATAAAAGCGTAAAGGTGTCGATGTTCGGAATGCCGCTCGAAAGCGACTGGATTTTGAATGCAAGCTATACTGATAAAACATTGATGCGCGATGTACTCACCTATCATCTTTCCAACGAAATGGGCATGTACGCATCACGAACGAAATACGTAGAGCTCGTACTCGATGGAGACTATCGTGGGATATATATTTTGATGGAAAAAATCAAGCGGGATGTTAACCGAGTGGATATTGTATCTCTTAAACCCACCGACAACTCAGGCGATGCGCTCACTGGAGGATACATTCTAAAAATTGACAAAAATACAGGGACTCCCAATGCCTACTGGAAATCGCCTTATCCCGCTAACAACCTGATGGAAATCAACGTCATGGTTGAATATCCCAAAAAGGACGTCATCACGACAGAGCAATTTGAATACATCAAAAATCATTTCACCAATTTTGAACATACCCTCAACGGTCCCAACTTCAAGGACCCCGTCGAAGGGTATGCCAAATACATCGACGTCAATACTTTTGTTGACTATTTCCTATTAACCGAACTCACCTACAACATTGATGCGTTTCGTTTAAGCATTTATTTTTATAAAGACCGAGATAGTCGCAATCCCAAGATCAAAATGGGCGCTCCGTGGGACTATGACCATGCCTATGGTAACGCAAATTACTGCAAGGGCTGGGAAACCAATCATTGGGCGTATGATTTTATCCGTGAGTTTTGTCCCCAAGATGATAAGCAGACACCTATTTGGTGGTCACGGTTGCTTCAAGACCGCGAGTTTTGTCTTAAAGTACGTAACCGTTGGCAACAGCTTCGTCAAAACCAATGGAGCAATACCAAAATTATGGACTTTGTCGACCAAAATGCAGCGTTATTAAGCGAATCTCAAGTTCGTAATTTTCAACGTTGGCCGCTTTTGGGCGAATGGATTTGGCCCAATTATTACTGGGGAAATACGTACCAGGAAGAAGTCGCATGGTTTAAAAACTGGACGCAGCAGCGCCTTAGTTGGCTTGATGCTAACCTTCCACGCGTCGGTGCTTTGGCCAACGAAATTACTGATTGCGCCTCTGTTGCCAAACCTACCGTTAGCTCACCCGTTAATTATTGCAATGGACAAATAGCCTCTGCACTTACTGCTGGGGGAGTAAATCTAAAATGGTATACCCAAGCTACAGGCGGTACAGGAAGTGCCTCTGCGCCAACCCCATCGACTGCTAACTCTGGCACGTTCTCGTATTTTGTTTCCCAAACTATCGATAACTGCGAAAGTCCTCGCGCACAAATCGACGTAGTGGTAGCCGCGCAAGCTCCTGCGCCCTATGCTACCGCCTCAGTGGAATATTGCCAAGGGCAATCGGCGGTAGCGCTTACTGCCAATGGTTCAAATCTCAAATGGTACAATGCTCCTTTTGGCGGAACAGGTACCACAACGGCTCCTATTCCTTCGACTGCGAGTGCGACCTTGACCAGCTATTTTGTCTCTCAAACTCTCAATGGTTGCGAAAGTGGTCGTACCCAAATCAACGTAAATGTCAGAAACCGTCCAGATGTACCCCAGGCAGTGACAGCAATTAGTTATTGCCAAGGGCAAACAGCTCTACAACTCTCTGCTAGCGGAACAGGATTGCTGTGGTACAGCGCCCCAGCGGGAGGCACAGGTTTGACTAGTGCCCCAATTCCTTCCACAAGTACCGTCGGTACGAGCTCTTATTTTGTTACCCAAACTCTGAATAGTTGCGAAAGTAACCGCGCTGAAATTAAGGTTACAGTGGGAACCAAAACAAATGCCCCAACGGCCTCAAACGTTGATTACTGCCAAGACCAAACCGCTTTACCGCTTACCGCTAACGGTAATAACCTACTATGGTACACATCTGCCTCAGGAGGCGAAGGCAGCACTACTGCCCCAATTCCTTCGACAGCGAGTCCTAACATTTTAAGTTATTTCGTTTCTCAAACTGTCAACGGATGCGAAAGTAATCGTACACAAGTGATGGTTACTGTTCGTGTCAGACCCAACCTACCCGAAGTGTCTAATTCTGTCAGCTACTATTGCCAAGGCGATACCACCGTGCCCGTAAGTGCCAATGGGACTAATTTGAAGTGGTACGCTAGTGCTACTTCAGGCACAAGTACAAGCACAGCTCCCACCCCGCCATCCACGACAGCTACAACCCTTTCGTACTATGTCAGTCAAACGGCTAATAATTGTGAAAGTGAGCGAGCCTTAGTATCCGTAGTGATAAAATCAAAGCCTACTCCCCCAACAGTAACAAATACAGTAACTTATACCCAAGAACAGGTGCCTACAGCCTTGAGTGCGACAGGTTCATCATTGAAATGGTACACGACCTCACTTGGTGGGGTGGCGGTATTTATCGCCCCTACTCCTTCTACTAAATTCATTGGAAATACCTCTTACTACGTGAGCCAAACAATAAACGGATGCGAAAGCGACCGAGCACAGATAGCAGTGCAAGTGATTCCGCCCCTGCAGGTTACAGCCTGTCTCGAAACCAAAGCCCTTTTAGAAGGAGCTATGAACGGAACCACTATGCATACTACACTGAATCAACGAGGCTTACTTCCAGGACAAACTCCTGTCAATTCTTTGGCAACAAAAACAGCTACAGGGCAACCCTACAAAAGTATGCCTTGGAATTATATGGGTATTGAAAGCCTAATGACTTATCCTCGCGATGTAGTCGATTGGGTACTTATTTCCTTACGCACGTCGCCTGAAGAAGTCACATCGACCGTTTTTAAAACGACAGGGTTATTGTATAAAGATGGGACTATCCAAGCCCTTGGGTTGTGCCCCGTGTTGAATCCTACCCAAAGCTTTTTTGTGGCAGTTGAACATCGTAATCACATTGGGGTCGTTTCGCACGATGCTGTTTCAATTGTTGACAATAAAATTAGCTATGACTTTACCAAACACCAGTCGTATATCCCTGCGGGGATTCCTGCATCAGGGCAATTACAAGTTGGCAACGTTTTCTACCTTTTTGCTGCCGACTCCGATAAAACATCTTTTCCCGAAGTAAATGCCAACGATGTTTCAATTTGGCTCAACGAAAACGGAACATTTGGCATTTATAAACTCAGCGACTTCAACTTAGACGGTGAAATCAATGCCAACGACAACTCCATTTGGCGACGCAACAACGGAAAGTTTGCGGGCGTAAAGTTTTAAGAAAGTTACAACATCACATATTTCGGCGGTACTGGCCACCTACTTGGTACAGGGCCGCCGAAATTTGACCAAGAGTGCACACCTTCGCCGTTTCCATCAAACATTCAAACAAATTACCGCCTTGCAGCGCCACTTGTTGCAGCTTCGCTAGTGCCTCCTTGGCTTTGGTTTGGTTGCGTTGTTGAAAAGCTTTCCTCGATGCAACAGCGTATTGTTTTTCTTCGTCGGTCGAGCGGATGACTTCGGCAGGGAGCGTCGTGGGGGAGCCTTTTTCATCCAAAAACGTATTGACTCCGATGAGTGGCAGTGCCCCCGTATGCTTCTGCATTTCGTAGTACATCGACTCCTCTTGGATTTTGCTGCGCTGGTACATTCGTTCCATCGCCCCCAATACTCCTCCACGTTCGTTGATACTCAAAAACTCTTGGTAAACGGCTTCTTCTACCAAATCAGTCAATTCTTCCACGATAAACGCCCCTTGCAGCGGATTTTCGTTTTTGGTCAACCCAAACTCGCGGTTGATAATGAGCTGAATCGCCATTGCCCGACGCACACTTTCTTCGGTAGGGGTTGTGATAGCCTCGTCGTAGGCGTTGGTGTGCAGTGAGTTGCAATTGTCATAAATCGCCAACAACGCCTGCAAGGTAGTTCGGATGTCGTTGAAAGCAATCTCTTGCGCGTGCAAACTCCGCCCTGAGGTCTGAATGTGGTACTTGAGTTTTTGGCTACGGTCGTTGCCTTTGTACTTGTTTTTCATGGCTTTGGCCCAAATCCGACGCGCCACACGCCCCAAAACGGTGTACTCAGGGTCCATTCCGTTGGAGAAGAAAAAAGACAGATTAGGCGCAAAATCGTCGATGTGCATTCCACGACTGAGGTAGTATTCCACAAATGTGAAGCCGTTGGACAACGTAAATGCCAACTGCGATATAGGGTTTGCTCCTGCCTCGGCAATGTGGTAGCCCGAAATCGAAACCGAATAGAAATTTCGAACTTGGTTTTCAATAAAATACTGCTGAATGTCGCCCATGAGTTTAAGGGCAAACTCCGTGCTAAAGATACAGGTGTTCTGCGCTTGGTCTTCTTTCAGGATGTCGGCTTGTACCGTTCCGCGTACTTGGCGCAAAGTATCGGCTTTGATTTTTTGATAGACTTCGGCAGGCACTACTTGGTCGCCCGTGGTACCGAGGAGCACCAAGCCAAGGCCGTTGTTGCCTTCGGGAATAGCCTCCCCGCCCCAATGGGGAGTTACTCCCTGCTGTTTATAAAGCCCCCATTGGGGGAGTAGGGGCTGTTCGTTCAGCCACTTCTCACACTGCTGATCAATAGCCGCATTTAAGAAAAAAGCCAGAATAATGGGCGCGGGGCCGTTGATGGTCATCGAAACCGAAGTGTTAGGGTCGCACAGATCAAAGCCACTGTATAGTTTTTTGGCGTCGTCGAGGGTGCAGACACTTACGCCCGAGTTTCCGACTTTTCCGTATATATCAGGCCGTAAATCTGGGTCTTCGCCGTAGAGTGTCACCGAATCGAAGGCAGTGGAAAGGCGTTTAGCGGCCATTCCCTTCGATACGTAGTGGAAACGGCGGTTGGTGCGTTCGGGGCCGCCTTCCCCCGCAAACATCCGAGTGGGGTCTTCGCCCTCACGTTTGAGCGGAAACACACCCGACGTATAGGGGTATTCACCAGGTATATTTTCGGTCAGCAACCACCGTAAAATATCGCCCCAATCGTGGTACTTGGGCAGAGCTATTTTGGGAATTTTGAGGTGCGACAGCGTTTCGTACCACAGGTCTTGTTCGATGATACGGTCACGGACTTTGAACTGGTACTTTTCGGCGCGGTATTTCTTAACCGTTTCGGGCCACTGTTCGAGTAAGCGCTTGCAGTCATAGTGCAAACGAGCCTCCAAATCGCGGTAAATGCCTCTGAGGTCTTCCACGTTGTCAACATTCGGGAAAGTTGACAACGTTTTGAGCGTACCGTCCAACTGGTACAATTGCCGCGCAATGGCGCATTGGTCGTTGACAAATTGCTCGTACGCACGGGCATTTTCCACAATTTCGGCCAAATACCGCACGCGGTCGGAAGGAATGATGCCGAATGATGGGGGACGAGGGACGAAGGACGATTTTTTGATTTTTCCCTCTTCCTTTACCCATTGCCCCCGGCTCTCCATAAACTCCAATACTTTGGCGTAGAGCGTGTTCATGCCTTCGTCGTTGAATTGACTGGCCATAGTGCCAATGATGGGCAGCTGGTCGTCTGGTACGTCCCAGATATTATGATTGCGGCGGTATTGTTTACGGACGTCGCGCAGGGCGTCGAGCGAGCCACGTTTGTCGAATTTATTGATGGCAATGAGGTCGGCGAAGTCGAGCATGTCGATTTTTTCCAACTGCGTAGCGGCACCGTACTCCGCCGTCATCACGTACAGCGAGACGTCGGAATGTTCGGTAATTTCGGTATCGGATTGGCCAATGCCCGAGGTTTCAACGATAATTAGGTCGAAATGAGCCGTTTTACAAATATCAATGGCATCTTGTACGTGCCGACTCAGCGATAGATTGGACTGACGTGTAGCCAACGAACGCATATAGACCCGTCCTTTGGCGATGTCGGGATGTAGGGAGTTCATCCGAATACGGTCGCCCAGCAAAGCCCCACCCGTTTTGCGTTTGGAGGGGTCTACCGAAATAATAGCCAAGGTTTTATCCTCAAAATCGAGTAAAAATCGTCGGATGAGTTCGTCCACCAACGACGATTTTCCTGCCCCGCCCGTACCTGTGATGCCGAGAACCAGCCCCAGCCCCCCAGCCCCCAATGGGGGAGTAAAAACGCCGTTTTCGGCCTGAGAGATTAATTGGGCGATTGACTGATGATTAACAGCCCCCTTGCCCTCAATAGCAGAACTATGAATTCCCTCATTGGGGGTAAGGGGGCTGCACTGTTTTAGTAAATCATCAATCATTCCCTGTAACCCCATAGCGCGGCCATCGTCGGGGGAATAGAGGCGGGTAATGCCGTAGGCGTGCAGTTCGGCGATTTCG
>JACCEC012744135.1_pt1 | contig 18614 bp, 15 predicted proteins | sample 7450121 | NCBI WGS metagenome assembly JACCEC01 (sample SAMN15323455, study PRJNA562643) | freshwater metagenome | isolation source: river surface water | place: USA:Blue River Watershed | collected 2017-08-18 | reverse complement strand
TGATACTGTAACTAAGCAAATTACAATAGCTTTAAAGTTCAGTGATTCTAGCGGTCAGGTATACGATATCACTAAGTTATTTGAGATGTCTAATTTGACCATTAACAAAGTTATCGATTTAAAAACCAATAGTTGATTATCATGGAAAATAAAACTTTTGATATAGGTGTACTGAATTCTATTATGCCTATTAACATGGCTAAGGTGAATAGTGTACTGGATGCTTTAGGTACATATGAGCGCGGCACTATCCATGAGGATTTTCTTAGAGAGAGATTCCTTGCTTTCTTCTGCGGAAAAACACCTCCTGATTTGACACCTAGTTTGCTTAATGCCTGGTACAACATCAGCGGTGGGCCGAGTACTGAGGTGGATGTTATCAACAGTGCTAATCAGGTTGTTACTGTTGTTCCTGCTCTATTTAGCAACGACGTAGATTTATTTAAATCACGAGCAGTAGGTACTTCTTTCGGGGAGATTATTAATACTGCTGCTTTAGAAAGTAATAATATCGCACAGTTAGCTGTAGCTAATCTAAGAAGATCACTACATGAAAAAGCACAGCAGCAAAAAGCATTTACTATTAAGGATAATAGCAAGCAGTTAAAATGGCTTCATTTATTCAATTACTTTGGCTGCTTTGAAGAAGCTAAAGTGATGCAGAGAGAGATAGATGGCATCGCTACTACAAACAACCCACAGTCATCCAGTAGTAATACTGATGAATTCATTTTTGACTAATTAACTTATGAGTAAACTATTTAGATATCTCGTTATAAGTGATATACATCTTTTCCATGGTCGTACAAAAACACACGAAATAATCGAGCATCTAGATGTTTTCTTTGGTAACTACGATGGTTCTGTATGGAGTACTTTAGACCTAATCATCATAGCAGGTGATCTATTTGATCAGCCTATTGATCTAGGTACTCACGAGGTTAATGAGGCTTGTACTTGGTTAACTCGTCTTATGTATTTCTGTAACCACTTCGGTATAGCTCTGAGAATTATGGAAGGTACTCCTAGTCATGATTCTAAACAGTCTCGTATAAGTGAGATTCTGTTTAAGAGATTTCCTGATTTAGATTACAAGTATATAAGTGACATAACTATAGATAAGATTGTTTCTAAGACTAATGTAGTAATACATACTTTATTTGTACCTGACAAGATCAGAGACAATGAAAGGATAGCTTTTAGAGATGTTCAAGAACTAATGACAGAAAAGTGTTTAGATATGGTTGACATATCTGTTACACACGGCATGTATTATCACCTGTGTGATTATGCAATTAACACAGATCATCTACATTTCGTGGATGATTATGAGTCTATAACTAAACATTTTGTAAGTAACGGTCATGTGCATACGTTTAATGTCTATGGTCGTGTCATAACAGAAGGGTCTTTTGATAGGCTGGCTCATGGAGAAGAAGAAGCTAAAGGTGGAGTGTATTTTGAGATACATCAGGATAACCCATCTTTAGACAAGTATCTATTCGTTGAGAATAAATTAGCTAAGCAGTATAGAGCAGTTACACTAAAATCTAACGACAGAGATAAATCTTTAGCTGCTGTTAGTAAGGTGTTCGATTCTTTACCCATGGGCGCTTATGCTGAAATAAGAGCTAAGAAAGATCATCCTTTAATTCTGGGATTCTCAGAAATAAAGAAACTTTATCCACAGTTAAATGTAACTAAGAAGATAATAGATACGAACAAACCAGCAGCAACGAAGGCTACTGAGTTAACAACAACAGAATACATACCACTACCTATTAATAAGTCAAATATAGTTGACATGATAATGGGTGAACTGAAACATTCTGACTATCCAGTAGACGAACTACTAGATGTTAGATCTGAACTAGAAAGCATTTTATGAGTGTTTTATCAAGCAGAACGATAAGTTCTTTTCCACTCTCCATAGGCACAGCCTTAGCTATGGAGACTTTCTTTAATAATAGAATATCACCTTATGATCCAGAGAGACAGATACCTGACAGGGTTGATGTCTCTCCTTATTTTACTATCTACATTAACGTAGGTACATTAATAAGAAACTTAATGGGATCATTAACACCTGAGATAGTTAATTCTGTTGAGGTGAGAGATGTAGTGGATACTCTTTATTCTGAAATAGAAGTTATTGAGTCTCTATTCTCAGTAGAAGGTGGTGATCTATGTAAACCAGTCTTTTACTTCAATGATTATAAAGACGTTCTGAATACGTTAAAATATTCTAGTGTTTATTTTAGATTCCCTAATAGCGCTACAGAGTTGCATTATGATAAGTTTCATAAAGAAGCTTTAAACATAATGACCAGAAATAACGATGAGATAGAGGTGGTTCATGAGTTAATTAAACCTAACAAACCAATTAAGTCTCTTATACTCACCCACCAGGCTTTTGATTTACTGAGTAAGAAAAACTTCATACAGTTAGATCTCATAGAGTCACATACAGGTAAGTTAAAGACGTTCAATATGTGGGCGACAAAATTCGCACCTGTAGGCTCTATAGACTTTACAAGGATTCCTTTTAATAGCACAACACTTTTTATATTTGGTGACAAGTACCTAGTACAACCTACACCTATTCGCCTTAGAAAGGCAGTAGATGAGATAGCGACCAAGTGTCACTGGACTTCTGTAACTACTAAAGAGAAAGTTAATTTCGATTTAGAAAGAGAGATAAAAGAGCACATGGTTGTTAAGACAATCAAAAACTACCCACGTATTTAAATTACTCATTAGAGTATATTTTAGATAGTTAGTAAATCACCGTCCAACAAAAGGATTTCAAAATGGCAACTTCTTCCTATAAAACAAACTACGGCAACAAGCAAGTAGAACGTGGCCCTATCGTCAAGCTCGGCAAATTTGGTATGTGGGCAAGTGTACCCGGTCAAGATAAACGAGCACAGCTTGTTTGGTCTTGTCAAGATGGCAATCCTAAGATCAGTATCTTCTATAACAATCCCGATATTCAACGTCCTATTAACGTAGGCTTTGGTATGGATACCATGTTGATGATTTTTGATGCGATTAAACGTATCGCATCTGGCCCTGCTGGTAAAACAGAGATGGTCGAAAACTTCATGAACGAACGCGACGATAACGGTAAAGTCGTCGGTAAGAAGAAAATCAGCGAGCTTTACTATGGTAAAGATTCTGAAGGTGTGGTGTGGCTAGGCATTAAGGACATTGCTTCGCCTAAACCTAATGTTCGCTTCACCTACGTTATGAGTGACTTCCACAACCTCGTGCGTCGTGACGGAGATACTTCCATCCCCATGACGAAAGCAGAGGCTTCTGAGCGCATGGCACTCACTACTATTGATGGCCTTCGTGAAACGTATCTACGAATGACTTCTCCTGTGGATAAAGGTGCATCTGCTACCATGCCGTACGATGAAGAAACTCCTCCTGCCGATACCCCTCCAGCCAAACCGAACACAAACAAATACGATAATTTCTCCGACGATATCCCTATGTGATGTAATTTAATCCATACCTCATACACTAGTTTGTGCTAGTGTATGAGTGTACGTTTTTTATATAATAACTGTTTCAATAGTACGGTAGACTACATATACTTAAATTGTCAACACCTCAAAAGTATTAACAACCACCCTTAAAGAAAGAAGATATGCTCACTATCGACATCACTGACAGTCTGACTAACCCTACTATCCTAATCAAATTCAATGTTATTGTTGATGGAAAAATAACAGAAGATAGTTTGAATTTTTGTACAGTGACTGGTATGAAAAGGAAACTGTCTGCCAATGATCAAGAACCTATTTTCTACTACCTGAATCATTATTGGTCTTTGCTGCCTTTGTCTTCTCAGAAAGAGATTTTTGAGATTTACAAAACCATCCATGATGTAATCGACTACACACACAATAAAGATCAGTTGAATATACAACTGAAAAAACATGTTGCTGCTTTGATGAAACATCATTCATTAAAGTCAGTGGGCGAGTATGTTCAGTACAGGTCAAATATTGAAATGCCTGCTCTAGTTGATGAATTTGTTCAGGATGTTAATAGCATCCATACAAGAGATTTGACGTATACACTACCTGACTACAAAGCACTTCTTGTTTTTGCTTTAGCTGTACGTTCTTTGACTCCTGTCTGGAACGAGTATGTGGTAAAGATCAAGGAGCATACTGGTGATCAGTTTAAAGAATTGTATGCTTTTTATCTCCTTGAACATACAGAGCATTTTGCATGTCCGGCTATCAATAAATTAATGCTCTATATAGATAGGGTAACATCAGCCTCTGCTGAAGCTAACATCTTTCACATGAAGTCAGTTTCTGCCGAAGATTACGTGGAACTTCTTCTCGCTCAGACGATAGTTAAGAAGTTGTGTATGGCTCAGTTATCCACCACTGATGTCAGATACCACATGGTTAGTTTCTGTTATCATTTCCTGTTACCAAAAACACAACCACGAGCCACCAGTCCAGAGAAAACAGTTAGGTCTAAGAAAGCATCGGGTAATACCAGTGATGATCAGAAACCTAGCTTTGCTGAGAACTACCATATCACCACAGAACTCAGTGCTGGTCAGCTAGCAGAGTTGGAGTTTTGTGTAAGTGACGTAAATGCGTTAGCTGATAAGCTTGCTCCTAGTATGAGTAAGGAGTTCTTAAACACATGTGTTATGCATGCGTATGAGCTTCTCTCCTTTTCTATTAACGATCCACAGATAAGGTTGATGCAATGGATTCTCAAACCTGTTATTCCACCTAAAGGTATTCTGTACGTACCTGAACCTACTCGTATAAAGATGCTTGGTTTGACACAAGCTATTCTTTATCACAGAGGTCATAAGTATTTGAGTTTATTGACTACCTCTAGACCTGTAGAAGTAGGTGGTATGCCTGTTGTTTCTGACAGAGACTCAAGGATAGGTTTTACTCAAGAGAACATAGATAGCCTAATCAAATACTATCCATTTAAAACTCCTAACTGGGAGAAGCAAAAAGATATCAAACAACAGTATTCCATCTTCAAAACCATAGAGATTATGGTGGATGGTATATCTAGATTCAACTGGAGAACTACTGCCGATGAAAAAATGTGTTTAGAGGTTCTTGGTAAATCAACCAAACTTGTTCCTGTTGTCGGAGACATAAGGAATGAATTAGCTAGATTAATTATCCAAATAGGTACTCGTGACTATCCTGTTTGAAGATTGGCATAGCTGATATATACTTATAATGACTTGCTAACCACAAGTCATTTAATCAACCACCCTTAAAGAAAGATAAACATCATGACACCCTTCTCCACATTTACACCAACCGTTCTTTCTCAACCAGCTCAAACAAAATTCAAAGTTCTCTCTCTTGTTTTTAATGAGAGCGGTACTTTCAATGACGTATTCCTGCGTCCCTATGAGACAAAGACTATTGATCAAAATACTATCAATACTCTTCAGGAGCGTATCAACTACGCTGGTTCTACTCAGTTCTATACCCCTGATATCTATACTGGTTTCGCCAACCTAGAAAACGGTATCATTGGTTTCTCTGGTACACCTATTGCTAAACTGGAGATTCCTAATGGCTGGGGTTCACAACGTCTGACCTTCCGTCTGGCTGTTATGGATACTCGTGGAAATCTGTCTACCAAAAACATTCATTTGTTTCAAGGCTACACTGATGTCAGCGATCAAAGCCTGTTTGGTAAAGCCGATCCAAACATGGTTCTGTATATCAACAGCTATATGACGATCACAAGGAATGTAGTTGATGGTCGTGAAGTTGATCGTGTTACCGAGACAGCTCAGTTGATCAACTCAGAGTGGGTTGTTGGTAACTACGGTAATCAATCACATATTTCTCGTCCATGTGATGTATTCGCTGGTATCCAGTCCATGCATATCGTTAACATGAACCAGAATTATGGAGCAGGTAACTACCAAGGTCATATCGACACACGCTACCAGTTCGGTAAGGATGCAAAATACAACGCACGTAACTGGTTGTCGCCATCTAACTTCCTGAACAATGTGATCACCTCTCAACATGAGGCAACTAATCTTGTTCAGTATGAGAGTACAGGCGGGAATAGAAGAGAACCAACTAGTAAAGCAGCACAGCTGGCTTTCAATGAGATCAGTCATAGCAATCCATTCTTGGCAACTATGTCTAACATCAAAGGTTCTCCAAGGACAATCAGTTGTTTCTCTCTGCGTGATCTGCAACTCATTGATCCAGAATTGCCTACTCCAGAACTGCGTAAAGCTACAGGTATGGCTTTGGCTAAACAGGCCAGACGTAACAACAGTGAATCGTGGAACGGCGCAGACGAGTCGACCAAGATCGCTACCTATCTGCTGAACACAGTGACTGCTCTGGCCATGAGCCTGTCTATTACTAAACTGCACTTGACTTCACATAACCACACAGTAGGTGCTGAAGTGATTACCACAATCTACGAGGATACCTACACAGTAAGTACAAACAGCATTGTCTCTCTGGGTCAGACTTTCCAGTCTAAATTCAATAACGAGATTGCTAAGGAGATTTCCTTCAATGGACAAGTTCCTTTTAGTCTTGAGATTACTATGGATATTTTCGGTGCAACAAGGATTAATCTGTCCTATGACGGTAAGCCCATGACACCATATGAAGATCCGACCTATGCAGATGCTATGCGTAGTCCTGTTATCCAGCCATTCCGTAATGGTTTTGAAAACATCATTCATGATATGGAAACTCTTTTCAGTAACATTCAACCTCCCACAACAGTACAGAAGTCAGTAGATCTGCCTCTTATTGACGTTGGTGGTCAGACCTATCCTATTTTCAACATTTAATTGAGACAACAAGATGAGTTCAACAAAACCTCTTTTGGATTTCTATAAAGGTATTCTCTCATTCTCATCAATGAGAGTTAATGACCGTGGATTTATTGAATGTGTGCTTATGGATAGTTCAACTATCTGCACCATTAATGGAAAAAATCTTATCTTCCCAACTGACGAAAGACTCAAACATTTCGACTTTGAGAAGGAGGTTATTTTTCACCCTATGACAGAATCCATTGTTCGTGGTGAGAGCGAGATTCAGGAGAAACTGAGAGATAGCTTTTTGAGTAAAGCAAATATCTCTATCTACTTCCTGTTCTTGAAACTGTTGGAGATTGCAAAAGATCCAGCACGCCACGTTACACTCGATCCTGATCAGGCAGAGATGCTGGCTATCGTGAAGAACGTCGATCAGAAATGTTACGACAACTTCATGTCACTTGGTTTGAGTGTCTTGAAAGGACGTATGGTTGACTATCGATTTGTCGATATGCGTCTTAAGCGTTCAGGTCGTTACAAAGACAAACAGGTGGATAAACTTGGTGTCGTGTTCTTCCCATTCTTTGAAAAGATGCAGCATAAAGATGTTGCAAAACTTCGAGTACGTGATGTTGAAGTGGTCAAAAGCCTCTACAACTATGTATTCAATATGAAGGATGAGGATGCATACAACAGGCCATGTCACGGTACTGGCACACCGCCATATCTGACTTCTTATCTGTATGCTGGCGCTGCTTTGGCTACACCTATCAACGATGCCTATGACAGGTTTAAAAACACCTTCACTGGAGAAGAGCAGTCATTGATGGCCAGCTACATCTTTGATCTGGAGTGGTACGATCAATTGATGAACATCGAAAAGATCATCCCGCTTGTTCCTCGTATCTCTGGTGGTCAGAGCAACATGGGTCGTGTTGAGGAGAAAGAAACAGTTGTACAAAAGCAACAGTCTTCTTCTGTTCCGCCTATCGTCAGTAACCAACCACAGCAAGTACAACCACCAGCTCTGATACCTGGTGTGACTATGCCTGACAACACTCCAGCGGTCACCAATGTTGGTTTTAACCCACTGAGCGTAGCTGCTTCTGGTGTTAATCCGACGTTGAATAATCCGTTGCAAAACAATGCAGGTAAGCAATCAGCGCTGTCTGCATCGTTGAGAGCATCTGGTATCCCACCAGTGAACAGTGTTGTTGGTAATCCGTTACTGCAACACCAGATGGAGCATCAGCAACCAGTACGGCGTACCCCTAGCTGGGCTGCACCTAACGTAGGTATGGATGTGAAGGTGAGGGATAATAACTCTCTGGGAATTGTGGGCATGGGTAGTAATGTCCCACTCATGGGCAACATGAACAACCAACAACAATCTAACCCTCTTATGAACATGGGTAACAACATGTCTAATGGGTTCGGTGGTATGGTTAATCCTGCCCTCAACGATTCACCACCTTGGATAGTCTAACATAAAGAGTGTACAGCAGGTCAATAGGATAACCCCATTGACCTGTCTGTATATTTTTTTATTGAAATTCTGTTCTTGTTAAGTCAAACAGGCTAACCAGTATGCTAGGATTAATGACACGAATAAAGTTTTCTTGACCCTCATAATCAAAAGGGTTAACTAGGTTGTTTAATCTTAGACTAGCATAGTGTGCTATCCTGTCTATCTTTAGTTCTAATAGAAGACCGTAGAAATCTCCTTTATATTTAAGACTTAAGTATGGGACTATTTGTCTAATCTCAACAAATCGTTCGTTGTTAAGATACAGTAAGTGTGTCTCAACTATAGTCTGAAAGGTTTTTGTGAAATAAACATCGTCTTGTACAGCAGTAAGTTTGTTAAATAAATCCATGATGTTTAGACAGTAAAGGTGTTTTGATGGTGTAATTACCGATATATACTTAAATAGAGATAACAGTAGTTAGCTCTTTGTTTTAATCAAAAGATTGACCCACCCACTTCAAAAAGGAAAGATATGTTGAATCAATACACAGACAGACTCGAAAAAGAACTCAAAGAAAAATATCCTGATATTCATACTGAGAACGAACTGCAATTAGAATTCACAGGCATCAACGGATTTAATCCTTATCTGTATCATGACTCAGCTAACCGTGGTGCTATGTTCGCTACTCAGTTAGGACACAGAATCCCTACTGACTACTGTGACAGAATGATCATCACTTCTGGTCTGGATAAACGTATGGCTGATTCTACCATACGAGTCGAGATGCCTGAAGATGGTGTTATCCTTCGCATCATGCCTAAATATAAAGAAGGCCCATTTGAATCTTCACTGAATTTCAATCCAGAGATTTATGTGTTCTTTCAATCCAAAGCAACGAACGAGATAGATTATTTCGTTATTCCTTACCACAAGTCCTTAGATCAAGAGTATGGATTTAAGTACACACACAACGACGACAATCTGTCTATGTTGCGTAAAGGTAACAGTATTCCTAAAGGGACAGTGTTTGCTGATAGTCCTAACGTAAAGGAAAATACTTATTGTCCAGGCATCTTGGCCAATGTGGCTTTCACATCTGATCCAGGGGTAGCTGAAGACGGTTTTGTTGTACGTAAAGGCTTTCTGAATAAACTGACTTTCAGGTCTTTCATCAATGTAACAGTGGAGTTTGGTAACAAAAACCATCCATTGTTCATTCATGGAAACAAAATATTCCCTGATATTGGTGACTACCTAGATGAGTCTGGACTCATCATGGCTTTGCGTGATTATGACGATAACCTGCAACCAGTTTGTAGTTCTATCAACGATCTCAAAGAAGTAGACCATTTCTTTGACAAACTGTACTATGCTAAGCCTGGTTATAAAGGAAAGATCATCGACATCGAAGTGATCAAGGCTCCTAATAACCGTGTACCTGATGTGTGTTGTGAACAGGCTGATAAGTATTACAACGCATTTCTTGAATTCAATAAGGAGCTGTTGGCTTTTGAACAACAACTGGAGATCGATCAGTATAGGAAATATGGCAAGAAAATGATTCTTCCGCTGTCACCTAGACTGTCTACTCTGTTAGTTGGTGCTCATAACATCACTCGACAAACAGGCCCAGACATGGGTAAAGTTAAATTCTTGTATAAGAAGGAAGACGTAGATGCATACAGAATTAAATTTGTTATTGAGTACGTAATCACACCCACCTATGGTTACAAAATTTCTGACATGCATGCTGGTACAAGCATAACAATCTAATATATTGTTATGTGCCTCATTTAGTAGTGATATTAAATGATAATTCCGTGAATTGCGGGAAGTCCCTGAGAGCTTTAACTACCAAGTATTTGTAGAAATACAAATATGGCCAGAGTAACTACCTGGGTACGGTAACAAAGTTAAAGATTGGGTAATCCGCAGCTACCTCCTAACCTCTACACGAGTATGGAAGAAGTTCAACGACTATGGCGTAGCGGCCAGTACTGGGACAGCGTCCTGGGAAGTGTGGAACATCCTTTAATTAGGATGAAGATATAGTCTGCTCCTACATGAAAGTGTAGGCGGGTGTCGTAGCACACCGGGTTAAGAGGGTAGATGACGAGAGTTATCGAGCGACTTAACTGGACAGTAGGAAAGGGGTAATAACAGACATTCGTGAAGACGTAGATATGCCTGTAGACGCAGATGGCAATAGGGCTGATCTTATTGTTGATGCTGGATCTCGTTATGCACGTATGATTCCTGGTTCACTCTACGAACACGGTCATGCAGGTATTCTTAGGGATGCAGTCACTAAGAACATAGCTCATATTGTTAACTATCAAAAAGGCATGAGTTATGAAAGCTTCTGTGCTAACATCGATGAAAGGCAAGTAGCTAAGGCTTTTGAAATTTACTTGACTGTTTTGTACTTGAGTAGCGATCAACAATTTAATCACTATAAGAACCTCACTTATGGCGAGCAAGTTGAAGTTCTCTTCTATTCTTGCCAGGATGGTTTCATTCGTCTGTTTCATCCAATCAACAATAAAGTAGATCTGTCTAAGACTCTTCTGTTGTTGAGAGATTACATTAAGCCTACCATTGGGCCGGTGATCTATAGAGACAGTATGACTAACCAGATGAGTAAGACAGAGAGAGATGTTCAGATAGCACCTATCTACATCATGCTGTTGAATAAGACTGGCGGTGAATTGCTGGCTACCTCTACAGCGATGATGCACCATTTTGGTATGCTTGCACCTGTCAATAAAGGAAACAAATCAGCACTACCTTGGCGTAACAATCCACCTAAAGTTATGGGTGAGACTGAGGGTCGTCTCTATGTTGCCTACTGTGGTCGTCGTATGGTGGCTGAGCTGATTGATAGATCGAACAATATGCAGACACAACAAAGCATAGCGTTTAATATTCTGTCGTCAGATAAACCAGCTATTCTTGAGAAAGCAGTGGATCGTAAGATGATTCCTTATGGGGCTAACAAGCCTTTACAACTGTTTAAGCACATCATGGCATGTCGTGGTGTTAATCTTAAATGGACTAAAGAAGCCACTTATACCAAAAGAGGTTAATTGATGATCGTTCAAAAAGACAGTCTTGAGTTATTCACTATCCGTGACGCTATATCTTTAGTTAAGAACGGATTGATGCAGGATGCTAAATGGATTAGGGTGTTGTGTGAGGATAATGTCACTATTGTCACAAACAGTAGAGCGTTGTTCTTAACATCTTTCTACACCGTCTTCCATGACGAGTTTCCTGATCTTCCTTTTACGAGCAGACATACCATCGACCATGTGATGAAGGGAGGTATGCTCAACAGAGGGACTAGTCAGGAGTTGCTGAGTATTCTTGTTGAAGACACTTGTGCTTGTTACAAAATCACTGACTCTGCTACTATGACTAAGTTGATGCAAATGTGCATCGATACTAACGTCAAAATTCAGAACGTGGTCACTGGTCATGCTCGCAACTATGTGTTCTCCATTAATATCTTCGATATGTTGGAACTTATTAACCATCCTGTTATGGTTAAGACGTTTGATGATGTAGTTAATCGACGTATACCGATTAAACAAGCATACAACATAACTTCTGATTTTATCAGAAACGATCCTTCTGTGGCTAACAACTCTGCTGTTATTGCTGCTCGTGCCAAGATGCTGAATGAAAACCAAATCATGCAGTGTATTATGGTGCGCGGTTATACAACAGAGGTAAACGGTGAGATCATGGCTAACCCAGTCATGACTAACTTCACAAAAGGTTTACGTACACTGCATTCGTTCGTGGCTGAATCACGCTCAGCTGCTAAAGCTTATTACTTTGCTGAAGATCCTATTCAGAAAGCAGAGTATTTTGCACGACGTTTGCAGCTATTGACTATGAGTGTTGAAAGAGTACATCATGGTCAAGATTGCGGAAGTACTAACTACATTGACTGGGTGGTTAATCCACCTAAGAAAGACAACAATGGAAACCTGATCTACCCTGGTGATCTAGTCTTTATGACTGGTGTATTCTATCTCGATGAAGAGTTAGGTACATTACGAGCACTGAGTAAGAATGACACTCATCTGTACGGTAAAACAATAAAGATGAGATCGGTACTAACGTGCCAACACGAAGATAAACATGGTGTATGTCATGTGTGCTTCGGTGATTTGGCTAAGAATATTCCAGCTACAGCCAACCTAGGCCACTTGTGTGGTTGTGTGATGACACAGCAGACCACCCAGTCTGTTCTTAGCACCAAACACTTGGATGCGTCATCTGTAGCTGTGGACATTCTCCTGAGTCAGGTTAGCCGTGTTTACTTCGATGACCCAAATATGCATCAGCATATCAAGTTAAAGAAACAGCATGCCAATACTGATTTAGTGATGATTATCGATAGAGACGAAGCAAGAGGTTTGACAGAACTGAAGAACTTTAATAAAGGTTTCAGCAAAGTTAACTGCTCACGTTTGTCGAATATCAGTGTTGTAGAGATCAGAAAGATGGTTAAAGGTGTTCCTACTACTGATCGTGTGCAAATCGCACAGAGCACCCGTATGGCACATCTGACTAGTGACTTCCTTGAGTTTGCTAGATCAAACCACTATGACCTCGATGAAAACGGTAACTATGTCTTTGAACTTAAACACTGGAACGTGAAACAGCCTATCTTCCAGTTTGTTAAGAAAGAGCAAAACTTCTCACAGCACTCACAACAAGTTGCTACAATTATTGAGTCTAGTGTAGATAAACTCTCTGAGCGTCTACATCCTAACTCACCTGCTGATACGTTACGTGAATTGTTCGATTTGGTTAACTCTAAGTTGAGAGTTCATTTATCGTGTTTACAAGTTATCATCTATGCTTGCATGGTTCCTGATAACAATAGCTACGGTATGGCCAGAGGAGCACCTGCTCCTATGATGGGTATCCACAGCCAGCTCATAAGGAATAGGTCACTATCAGCACAGTACTTGTACGAGCATCTACCCGATGCAGTCGCTGACATTAATTCGTTCTACGAGAACGATAGACCAGATCATCCAATGGACGTAATCTTTGCACCTCAAGAAGTAGTAGAAGGCTACTATAGCTAAAGCAGCATTCCATACAGACGGGTTCATTCCTGTCTGTATGGATTGTAAAAAAGTTAGTATTCAAATTTTAATTTAGCCAATAAGGTGAAAAATTAATGCACTAAGGATTTAATTAATGACTACATTTACTCTACCACAATACTTAGAATTCCATGTATACAGTCATGGATTTAGAGTTAACGTGATAAGACCAGAAACAGATGCTTTACTTAACAAATTTTTATCTGATAGTTATGTAATAGCCCAGTTCTCTAGACAAACGTCTGGTGTGGTTAAGAAGCTTAATGAGCAGGTGTTCGGTATTAGAAGTTACGATGGATCATTCTATCACTTCCATATAGAGCAATTACAACCGCTCTTTAAGTTCTTATCTAATTACTATATAGATGAGTCAAGATATTCTGTCAACTACTATCATACATCAGAACCATTCTACTGTACGATAGAACCAACTAAATTAAAAACACCAAGACCAGAACAGCTTAATGCAATAAGGTTTGTAATAGACAGTAAACAGGAGTCTGATCATTCTCGATTGTTAATGATGCCTACAGGTACAGGTAAGACATACACTGCCTTAATGTGCGCCTGTGAGTTAGGAGTAAGATCAGGTATATTTGTTCTGTCTGGTTTCATGGAGAACTGGAAGAGAGATATCAAAGGTAACTTAGAAGGGGTTACTGATGATAACATTTTAGTTATTCAAGAAGGAGCTAAATTAAGAGCAGCTATTAAGCGAGCTAAGGAAGACGATCTTAAGGACATTAAGTTTATCCTTATCTCCTTAGAAACTATGGCTGTATTCTATAAAGACTACGAGAAACAAAACGGTAATTTAGAACACACTGGCTACGACATAACCCCAGTAGAATTCCATTCCCTTTTAGGTATAGGATTCTCAATTTATGACGAGGTTCATAAAGCACTGAACTTAGTGTACAAGAGCATATCGTACTCTCATACATCACTTATACTTGGACTGTCAGCGACTATGGAGTCACTGAACAGAAAGGTAGAAGAGATACAACAGCTGATGTTTCCTAACACTATTCGTTTTGACGATATCAAGATGAAGAAGTATATAGAGATGTTAGCTATACGGTATGAGTTTATGAACTACAATCCCAAGAGGATAAGAACAACTCTGTATGGTAACAATATGTATAACGACATAGTTTACGAACAGTCGATATGCAATAACCCATCTTTGTTGAGGAGTTATCTTGAGATGCAGTACTACGTTATGCGACATCTGTTTAAGGGTAATTGTGATTTCTATCAGCCTGGTGATAAAGCCATAGTGTTTGCTTCGTCTGTAAAGATGTGTACACACATAGCGAATTATCTACAGACTAAATACCCTGAATTAGATGTTCGTAGGTACGCTGACGGTGATCCTTTTGAGAACCTGATGGAGGCAGATATTCGTGTAACAACGATTAAATCAGGATCTACTGGACACGACATACCTAACTTAACGTACTGTCAGATGACTTCCAATGTACAGTCTATTGTGGCTAATAAACAAGCTAGAGGTAGATTGAGAGAGATCATTGGCAGGAATCTCCGTATGTGTTATTTGTACTGTGGTCAAGTCGATAGACATATCGAGTATCATAAAGCAAGAATGCGTATGTTTGTGGATGGTGTGAAGAGTATTAAGGAATTGGATGTTCCGTTTAAGTTAAGGTAATCGATGCTCTACTATACTGCCAAAAGCAGTATAGTAGAGTTCATCTTCTTCTCTTGTAAGGCATTATTTTTTTGTTGCCCTGTATATGAGCCATCTCTCTACGCAGTTTGTTCTCCACATCCTCTGCACTATTGGTCTTCTCTGACATTTTCTTATCAGCTATTTTCAGCATAAGTTCATTCACCTCTCTAGGTTGACTAATGAACTCATTCCAATTAAGACCAAAGAACTCAAAGATGTTAGCTTTCACATAGTTGTTTAGAGCTTCTTCTAAAAGAGAGTTATCTGTTTTATTTTCACAAGGATGCATAGCCACACTAGCTAGTGGCCTGCTCTTATTATGTTTGCTTATATGAGGATATATACCGTAGTACTCCTCGTATAAGTCCCTTAAAACGATTTTTACATCGGTGTTACATAGAGGCTTGGTTATTTGTTTGCATGCATCTAGAAGGAATCTGATAGGCTTCTTACCCTCACCAAATCTGTCATCCTGCACATGAACAAATCCTAGCGTCTTAGAATCGTTTTGAGCCGCCGAGAGGCGAGTTGAAAAAAAACATTAGGCACATCCAAAGGAATGATGTTCTGATGACGAGGATAAACCAACTCACTAGTCTGGGGTTCTCCACAGTTCTCGCAGTCATACAGAGGAATACCAACAACAGCAATGGTTGTATCGTTGATAAACTTCTTAATCTCTTTTTCAAGATTAGTACGAATCGATTCATCAGAAGACAACTGTGGAAGATATTTCTTAATATCCTCAGGATCAGTACATTCTTCAAAGATGCCGAAAGACATAGACTTGATGAAATGTGCGTATTTGTTCAAGTAACTAGACATGGAGTATCTAGCGAACATTTCTTCTTTCTCATCAGAAGTAGCGCCGCTACCAGCCAGCTTTTCAACATGGTCAACGATACCATCCACCCATTCAGCACCAATCTTCATAGAAGAAGGAACATTAGGAATGCTCAAAGTAAAGTTAACAGATGTTCCAATGTTTGTGTTGATGGAAATCTTACGATCACCCAACTTAGTCAGTTCTTCTTGATATTGCTTAATAGAAGCAACAGTCATAGAACCAGGGCCTCTTTTTGTCATGTGTTGTTTCTGAGCATCAGTCAGAGCTGATTTATCAACAACAAGCAACTTAGCCATGTTCAATAGATCCTTAGTAACATGAGTACACTTAGAAGGATCTTTCACACAGGAAGACTCGTATACCAAACCACGAGGGAACATCGTAGCAGCCAAGCCTTGCAGGAGTGGGAAGTAATCGTGGATAGATACAAGATCAACCAAATTAACTTTGTCTGTTTTATCAATCTTAACAGAATGATTATACAGATTAGCCATAGCAAAATTAACCAGTCGTCTCATGGTGTATACAGATGTGTTAGCAAACACAGCACCATAAGTATCACGTCCAAATTCGATCTTATCTGAACCGATAATACGATTCAACTCGATGATCTGGTCATCACCAGGAGGTTTGAAGGTAATCCAGAAACCACTATGGTAGAGACCTTGTTGATAAACAGAGCCTTGACCAATATGTGACGCCAGATGGATAAGACCACGTTCACCACTGATGGTACGCTCTTTAACATCAATCTTAGGATAACCAGGAGAGATATTAAAACCGTTATGACTGAGACTGTTAACCCAATCACTGTCTTTTCTTTCTAATGACTCTTTAAACAGATCATCGAATGTACCTGCTTGCAAGCTCTCATTAAGACGGAGTTTCCATCTCTGGATATCCTTAGCATCACCAAAATCAATGTTAGGTAACTTCTTAAGTACCTCTTGCAAAGTAGCAGAACTGTACTGAGGCAACCCATAGAGTTCATCAATAGGTTGTTCTACCTTATCGAAATTGTCAGGTTTCTTAACTCTTGCATCAGAGAAAAGAGTTACATTCTGAGCAGCCTCTTGAATTTCTTGAGTAGTTTCAAATTCAATACTGCCATTTTCTTGAGTATTGCTATTTACATCATCAATCTTCTTTACTGCCACCGACTCTTTAGTGGTGATTTCATCGGAAGTAAGTGCGTCCTGAACACCACTGAAATCTGTTTCAGGAATGCTAGGGATATCTGATTCGTCGAACATTTTAATAATCCTTTATTACTTACTTAGCTACAACATCAGTGATCACATTAGGATCTACTGCTTCTTGTGCCATAACTTCATTCAGTTTCTCTTCGATATTATCGGGAGTGAAACCTTGTTTGATCAGATTGTCTCTCGCAATAAGCAGAGACTCGGTGATGGTTGTACATACAGGCAAGAAGGATGCACGCATAGTTACGTCAAGCTGTCGATAATTTTCAAACAACTCAATACTCTTAGCGTATTCTTCATTAGACACAGCACCACCAGACTTACCTTCGTGTTGTTGTCCAATGACTTCTAAATCATGGACAATGTTGGTGAAGTCTTTTTCGTAGGTAGCGACAGCATTAACAAGTTCATCTGACTTGTAACCAACAGCATCAAGCATACCTACATTTTTGACGATAGACTCATGAATATCAAGAATACCTGTACCTACAGCTCGTTCAAAAGCAGCAAGATCATCCCACTCGTTTCTTTTTTCTTCTTCTTTAACAGTTGTATTGATGTAGTTCTGAACCAACAAAGATGCAGGATTCCTTGGTGTTTCGTTATCAGGGAGAAGACTCATGTTTTGCAATCTAGACATTTTTAATTTACCTCGTTAAAAAATTAAATTACCTACATAATAGTTTATATAAGTTTCTAATATGCTGGTCAAAACATCATTCAACTATTTCTAATTTTACCGTCATGGATCAGTTAATTTCACTTTATATATCGTCTAAATTCGGCGAAGAACTAGGTAATGAGATAAGATTATCTTTCGAGTTACTTGCTGAATTTAACTATCCTAATCTTTTCACTCCTTATGAAGACATAGTAGCTAGAGAAGGATATGTAGACTCTTCTAGTTTAGCTGATGAATTCCTCCTTAAGATTCATGAGGATCTTAAATTTGTTTTGTCTTTACATTTCATTAAAGTAGTCGATGATATCAGTTTATCGTTACTGAATACCTTAGCAGAAGCTTTTATTACTCTACAACATCTAGAAGACTACACCTATATTCTCTTAACATTAGAGACTATGGATACAGATGAAGAGAAATTAATGGAAATACTTAATGAGTATACTGGTATAGATATAGCTACTCTTTTAGAAGCTATAGACAAGTTTGACTCTAAGCTACTCCTTCTCTTAAAGAATGTTGCTTTAGTTAAAGAAGGTCACCAATTAGAATTAGAAGACGAAAAGATAGTTAAAGCTAAGGCTGAGATTATTGAGAATATTAAAGTGTTTGGTACTCATATAAGTAATGATGCTGTAGGTGTACAGTTAGTTACAATAGGTTGTCCTCTATTAGAACCATTAGAAACATATTTTAATATGGTACATGAGTCAGTCAATACTCATAACCAGACTACCTTAGCCATAGATTTCTTATCATTAGTTTTAAT
>JACCEC011662787.1_pt1 | contig 18623 bp, 19 predicted proteins | sample 7450121 | NCBI WGS metagenome assembly JACCEC01 (sample SAMN15323455, study PRJNA562643) | freshwater metagenome | isolation source: river surface water | place: USA:Blue River Watershed | collected 2017-08-18 | reverse complement strand
GTCGCGTGTCTCATCGCTGAATCAAAGTCTGCACCCAAGGATAAACCATGGTCGTCATCCGACTTTCTCGCGGCGGTTCTAAAGCCCGTCCGTTTTTCAACATCGTCGTCGCCGACAAACGTGTTCGTCGTGACGGCCGTTTCATCGAACGCGTTGGTTTCTACAACCCAATCGCTGCTGGCGGTGAAGAGCGTTTGCGCATCGCCACCGATCGCTTGAACTACTGGGTTGGCGTTGGCGCTCAAACATCGCCCACCGTCGACCGCCTGATCAAGCAGGCTGGCAAAGCAGCCGCCTAAGTCCGCCGCATGCAGCCCGCTTGGGAGCCTGCTGATTTACCAGCGGACGCCATCGAAGTCGGGCGCATTTTGGACGCCTGGGGGCTCAAAGGCTGGTTCAAGGTCTTGCCCCACAGCGCCTCGCCCGAGGCGCTGTTTTCTTCCAAACGCTGGTTTTTACAACCGAATGAACGCGGGGCTTCGCCCTTCAAGGGTACCGTGTTGCTGCGCATTCGCGAGGCCAAAGAGCACTCGGACAGTGTGGTGGCTGCAGCGCACGAACTCGACGACCGTGACCTGGCCGAAAGCCTCAAAGGTGCACGCATCTTCGTTCAACGGTCCTCTTTCCCCACCACTGGCTCGGATGAGTATTACTGGGTCGATCTGATTGGCTTGAAAGTACACAACCGAGAGGGCCTGGCCTTGGGCGAGGTGAAAGAACTGCTGTCCACAGGACCCCAAACCGTGTTGGTGCTGTCCCAAGCCAATCCCGACCCCGAAGGCAAAGCCATTGAGCGCATGATTCCTTTCGTCAACGCCTACATCGACCAAGTGGACTTGCCGGCTGGCCAGATCTTGGTGGACTGGCAAGCCGATTACTGAGCACCCAGGCATGCGGGTTGATGTCATCACCTTGTTCCCCGAATTGATTCAGGCTTTTTTGGCTGTTGGCGTGACCCGCCGCGCTTATGAAAGCGGTCAAGTGGCGGTGCATTGTTGGAACCCCCGCGACTTTGCCGATGGTCCCTACCGCCGCGTCGATGATCGCCCCTTTGGTGGCGGGCCGGGCATGGTCATGTTGGCACAACCCTTGGCCGATTGTTTGGCGGCCATTCGCCAAACGCGCGGGCAGGACCGCCAAACAGCCCCCTTGATTTATTTTTCACCGGTTGGCCAACGGCTGTCCCAAACGGTGGTTCAACAAGCCGCTGTGTCTCCTGGTGCCATTTTGTTGTGCGGCCGATACGAGGGCGTTGATCAGCGCTTCATCGACACCCATGTCGACCTGCAAATCAGCCTGGGCGACTTTGTCCTGTCGGGTGGCGAATTGGCTGCCATGGCCTGGGTGGATGCTTTGGCTCGCCTGCAACCAGGCGTTTTGCACGACGAAGAAAGCCATTTGCAGGACAGTTTCACCCCGGCGTTGACCGGTTTGCTGGATTGCCCCCACTTCACCCGCCCTGAACATTGGCAAGGTCAAGGCGTGCCCGCGCCTTTGCTGTCCGGCCACCACGCCCGCATCGCCGAGTGGCGGCGCAGCCAAAGCCTGTTGCTGACCGCGGCCGAGCGGCCTGATTTGATCACCCTGGCGCGCCAACAAGGCCTGCTCAGCCCAGAAGACGAGCGGGTGCTGTCGGCTGGTTATAATGTCGGGCTCTGATCCTCTGGATGGCCGCCAGTGCTCAACAGTCAGCACAGGCCTTTTGTGTAGCGCATCCATGATCGTTTTGAGGAAATCATGAATCTCATCCAAATCCTGGAACAGGAAGAAATCGCCCGTTTGGGCAAAACCATTCCCCCGTTTGCGCCTGGCGACACCGTGGTGGTCAGCGTCAACGTGGTTGAAGGCACCCGCAAACGGGTTCAGGCCTTTGAAGGCGTGGTCATTGCCAAACGCAACCGCGGTATCAACAGCAACTTCATTGTTCGCAAAATCTCCAGCGGCGAAGGCGTAGAACGCACCTTCCAAACCTACAGCCCTCTGATCGCCGGCATTGAAGTCAAGCGTCGTGGCGATGTCCGCCGTGCCAAGTTGTACTATTTGCGCCAACGCAGTGGCAAATCGGCTCGCATCAAAGAAAAGCTCACGGCCAAGGCGACCCCGGCAGCAGCCGCAGCCAAGTAAGCCCTGTTTTGTTCAGCGCATCAGCCGCCCCAGTTCACACTGCGGCGGCTTTTTCATGACCAAACCATCTACCCCATTTGTCTCTCTGACACAGATACCGAACTTTTCAGCCGAAATGGCCGAGGTGGTGGGGGTGGACACGCATTTGCCTGCTTTGTTACCAGAGCGACTTGCGCCACAGGCTTTGCGCGCCCATTTTGCAGATCCTCCGCCCTGGTCCAACCCGATTCACGAACCCCCTTTCAACAGCAAACCGCCAGCACCTGCTTCCGTGCTGCTGGGGATCGTCATGCGGGAACAGCCCACGGTGTTGTTGACCCAACGCACGGCGCATTTGTCCAACCACTCGGGGCAAATTGCCTTTCCGGGCGGCCGCCAAGACGAGCAAGATGCGGATGCCGTGGCCGCAGCCTTGCGTGAGGCCGAGGAGGAGGTGGGCTTGCACCACCGCCATGTGTCGGTGCTGGGCCAGTTGCCCTTGTATGTCACTGGCACAGGATTCAAGGTCACGCCTGTCGTGGCTTTGATTGACCCCGAGATGCAGTTGCAGGCCAATCCAGATGAAGTCGCCGAGGTGTTTGAAGTGCCTTTGCTTTTTTTGATGAACCCTGCACACCACCGCCGCCATGCGGTCGTGTGGGAGGGCGTGCGCCGTGAATGGTTCTCCATGCCTTACCAAGACGGTGCAACGCAGCGCATGATTTGGGGTGCGACCGCAGGCATATTGCGCAACTTCTACCAATTCCTTCAAGCTGCCCCCTGAGCCCTGCCGCGCTTGACTATCATTGGGGGCATGAGCTTTGTTGCCCTCTTATTCGCTTTGCTGCTCGAGCAAGCCCGTCCACTGACCTCGGGACATGGCGTTGAACGGGTGTTTGCCTTGTGGGCCGATTGGTTGCGACACACCCTGGATGCAGGAGACCCCCGTCATGCATGGACAGCATGGGGCTTGGCGGTGGGTTTACCCAGTTTGCTGGCCGTGGTGATTCATTGGTTGTTGGTGCTGACCTTGGGTTGGTTTGTGGCCATGCTGTGGAGTTTGGCCGTGCTCTACGCCACTTTAGGCTTTCGACGTTTCAGTCATCACTTCACCGGCATCCGTGATGCCTTGGCCGCAGGCGACGACGAACAAGCACGTGAACTCTTGCGTCAGTGGCAGGGTGATTTGGATGAAGACATGCCACGCACGGACATTGTTCGTCATGTCATTGAATACTCTTCCGTGGCCGCCCATCGCCACGTGTTTGGCGTCATCACTTGGTTTTCTGCTTTGGCAGCGTTGGGTTTGGGACCCGCAGGCGCTTTGTTGTTCAGGCTTTCAGCCATGTTGTCCAAAGATTGGGTGGTGATGCCGCCAGGGCAGGGGGTGGATGCAGCGCAATGCAGTCCCGCATTGCAATCGGTGGCCGCCACAGCTTGGCACCGAGTCGACTGGGTGCCAGCACGTTTGACAGCGCTTTCATTCGCCGTGGTGGGCAATTTCGAAGATGCAGTGGAAGCTTGGCGTCAAGATGCAGACCATTTCGAAAATGCCAACGATGGCGTCGTGCTGGCTGCGACAGCGGGTGCCATCAATGTGCGTTTGGGTGGTGCTGGATTGCGTCAGCCCACAAGTGATGTGTTGGATGCCGACCCTGTCGTGGAGCCCACCGCTGGCCGCGAAGCTGAGTTCGCCCATTTACGCAGCATGGTGGGCTTGGTATGGCGCTCGGTGGTCATGTGGATGGTGTTGCTGGCCTTGCTGACTTTGGCCAGAACCCTCGGTTAGGCCTTTAGATTCGCCTTGATGATTGGGCGATGACCCCAAAAGTCAATACTGCGTTGGCGTCGAAAGCTCTGCAAACAATTGCGTGTAAATTTTGTAGCGCCCCGTATCGATGAGCCCTTGCGCCAAGGCGGTGCGCACACCGCATTCTGGTTCGTGCACATGACTGCAGTTGTGGAACTTGCAATGGTCGCTGTGTTTGCCGATGTCTGGCATGCAGGCAGACAACTCCGTCGCGCCTATGTGGTGCAAGCCAAACTCTTGAAAGCCAGGCGAATCCATGAGCGCGGCGCTGTGCTTGGGGTCCATCCAATACCAAGTGGTCGAAGTAGTGGTGTGTTTGCCTGATTGAAGGGCTTTGGAAATGATGTTGGTGGCTGCATTGGCTTGGGGCACCAATCGGTTGATCAAGGTGCTTTTGCCTGCGCCTGAAGGACCCAGGACCAAGGTCACACGCTCTGACAACGCCGCACTCAAAGTCGCCAACCCATGGTCCTGCTCGCGCAAGCCCAAAGGCAGGACCAAGGTGCCCAAATCGCGATAGGGCTGAAGCCGCTGCCATGCTTTGTCAAAGGGTTCGCGCAGGTCGTGCTTGTTGAGTGCAATCAAGGTTCGAATGCCTGCATGTTCTGCGGCGATGAGTGCGCGCGCCACTTGGCTCAATGAAAACTCAGGCTCAGCAGCAATCAGCACCAAGACTTGGTCTAAATTCGCCGCAAAAGATTTGGTGCGAATTTCGTCTTGTCTGTAAAACAAATTGCGTCGAGGTTCGATGGATTCGATGCTGCCTTCATCCTCACTGGGTGACCACTGCACCTGATCACCCACCACAGCTTGATTTTTCTTGCCACGCGGGTGGCACAGTCGCCGCTCACCCTGCGCATCTTCAACCACCACATGCCGGCCATGGCTGGCCACCACACGCCCCCACTGTGTCATGCAGTCAGTCGAGCCAAGCGTTGTGTAGCTGGCGGGTGTGAGTGGTAGAAAGTCACGTACAAGGGATCCGGGGTGAGTGTGGACGCATTGTCTTTGTACAACTTGATCAGCGCTTGCCGCAAATCGGCTGCATTGGCGTGTTGGCTGGCAAACGCATCCGCTTCAAACTCATGTTTTCTCGAACGAGCAGAACGCAATGGGGTGGTCACGAATGTCAGCAAAGGCACCACTTGTAAAAACAGCAACAGCGCCAAAGCATCGTTGGCAGAAGACAGGTGCGGCATGACACCCAAGCCCGTGTAAAACCACACTTGGGTGCTGAGCCAGCCCAAAGCGGCCATGCCGACCAAACTCACCAGGAAACCACGCACCATGGCTTTGGGAATATGGTTCAACTTGGCGTGCCCCAATTCATGCGCCAGCACGGCTTCCATTTCATTGATGTTCAGTTGTTGGAGCAAGGTGTCAAAAAACACCACCCGTTTTTGCTTGCCCAGGCCGGTGAAAAAAGCGTTTGAATGCGCGGATCGGCGACTGCCGTCCATCACAAAAAAACCATCAGACTGAAAGCCCGTGCGTTGCATCAACTGATCCACGCGTGCTTTCAGTTGGGCATCCTCAAGCGGTTGAAACTTGTTGAACAAAGGCATGATGTAAGTGGGCGCGATCCACATGACCAACAATTGATAAGCGACCAATAAAACCCATGCCATCAGCCACCAGTAATGGCCTCCGATTTGCATCAAGAACAAGACCGCCCAAATCAGGGGCAGGCCCAGCACCAAACCCACAACAGCGCCTTTGAGCAAGTCGCTGATCCACAAACCCATGGTCATTTTGTTGAAGCCAAACTGCTGCTCCACCTTGAAAGTTTGATACCAGGACACAGGCAAATTCAAGACGCTGCCGATCAACATGAACCCCAACACCAGGGCAAGTTGTTGCAGCATCCCGGGTCCGATCCATGCCATCAGCATTGTGTCCAACAGGCTCAAACCACCGAGCAATGTCCAAGCCAGCAGCAAAACGGCATCAATGGCCATGTCCCAATGACCCAGACGCAGTTTGGCGAGTGTGTAATCCGCCGCTTTTTGATGGGTGGGCAAATCGATCACGCTTTCGAAATCCGCAGGCACAGCAGAGCGGTGTTGGGCCACATGGCGCATTTGACGACCGGCCAGCCACAATTTGAGACCCAGGTTCAAAAGCAACAGTGCTGAAAAAGCAAGTGTGAAAGTCATGGAGGTGTTCATGACACGAGTTTAGGACTTTTTTGTTTTTCTCTGGGCCACATATAGCCATGCGCCTGAAAGCTGTGGGGATGATGGACAATCCTTGCATGACCTCTACAAGCACCGACAAATTTTCGTCCAACATGACGCCCAGCTTGGCCAAATCTGATCAAAACTTGGTTTGGCTCGACTGCGAAATGTCAGGGCTTGATCCAGACAAAGAACGCTTGTTGGAAATTGCCATTGTCGTGACTGGCCCGCAGTTGACCCCTCGCATTGAAGGACCTGTGCTGGTGATCCATCAAAGCAATGATTTATTGGCCAACATGGATGCCTGGAACAAAGGCACGCATGGCAAGAGTGGTTTGATCGACAAAGTCAAATCTTCCACAGTCGATGAAGCGCAAGCACAAACCATCTGCATCGAGTTCATACAAAAATACGTGAGCAAAGCGGCTTCACCCATGTGTGGCAACACCATCGGCCAAGACCGTCGCTTTTTGCTGAAGTACATGCCGAAGTTGGAAGCATGGTTTCACTACCGCAACCTCGATGTCAGCACACTCAAAGAGCTCTCCAAGCGTTGGAAACCAGAGGTGTATGCCGCGTTCAAGAAGCAGCAACGACACACCGCCTTGGCGGATGTGCATGAGTCGATTGATGAACTTGAACACTACCGAACACACTTTCTGAAGCTATAAGCATTCAATAAGTTTTTCGGGTGCGCATGTATTTCTATGAGACAATACCCTTGGTTGCGACACACCAACGCAACATTGCTACATCTGCCTCACACCTTGGGTTCGCTCTGAACCGCGTTGCAAACCATTGCAGCATGCTTTGTTTGAAGGTTGATGTTTTTCCAACCTTTGAATGGAGCCACCTCACCTTTTCAGGTGGTGGTTGAAACATGACTGACGATTTGAATTCCCACGCCTTGCTCGACAACGCACTGGCACACACCAATCCAGACACAGCCGAATTGGCACCGCCCGTTGCAGCAGCAACGCCCAAAGCACAAGCCAATCCTTTTGCCGAAATGGGTTTGGCCCCGGAACTCTTGGCCGCCTTGCGCGACCTCAATTTCACACAGCCAACTGGCGTTCAGATCAAAGCCATTCCATTGGCATTGCAAGAAGACGCCAGCAAGCCTTCCATCGACTTGTTGGTCTCCAGCCAAACAGGCAGTGGCAAAACAGCGGCGTTTTTGTTACCCGTGTTGCACACCTTGCTGGTGGAGCGCCAAGCGCAAGAGCAAGCAGAAGCACAAGAATGGGCGCAGAAGATAGCCGACGCCAAAGCCAAAGGCGAAGAGTTGCCCAAGAAACCCCGTCGCAAAAACCCGACTGACACCAGACACGTCAAACCTGCTGTGCCAGGTGCGTTGGTGTTGTGTCCCACCCGCGAGTTGGCGCAGCAAGTGGCCAAAGACGCCATTGACTTGGTGCGCCATTGCAAAGGTTTGCGCATCGCCTGTGTGGTGGGAGGCATGCCCTACGCCATGCAAATAGCGCGTTTGCACAACGCTGATTTGGTGGTGGCCACACCCGGGCGTTTGCTCGATTTGCAACGCTCCAAGCAGTTGCACTTGAACAAGGTCCAATTTTTGGTGGTCGACGAAGCCGACCGCATGCTCGATTTGGGCTTTGCAGATGATTTGGCCGACATCCACAAATTGACCGAACAACGTCGTCAAACCATGATGTTCAGCGCCACATTCGCGCCACGCATCCAGCAATTGGCGGTGCGTATCATGCGCACGCCCCAACGTGTGCAAATTGACACGCCCCAAGAAAAGCACAACAACATCAAGCAAATTTTGTTTTGGGCCGACAACGCCCATCACAAACGCAAACTGTTGGACCATTGGTTGCGCGACACCACCATCGACCAAGCCATTGTGTTTGCCAGCACCCAAATCGAGTGCGATGCCTTGGCCGAAGACCTGCAACAAGTGGGCTTTTCAGCGGTTGCTTTGCACGGTGCTCTGAGCCAAGGTTTGCGCAATCGTCGCTTGCAAGCCTTGCGCGATGGCCGTGTGCAAATTTTGGTCGCGACCGATGTGGCTGCGCGCGGCATTGACGTGCCCACCATCAGCCACGTGTTCAATTTTGGCTTGCCCATGAAGCAAGAAGACTATGTGCACCGCATTGGCCGCACAGGTCGTGCAGGTCGTGACGGACTGGCTGTCACATTCGCCGAATGGCGCGACCGTCGCAAAATTCTGGACATTGAGCATTTCACACAGCAAACCTTGTCTGCGGAAATGATTCCCGGCTTGGAACCCACCCAACGTGCGCCTCGTGCCCCTTCGAGCGAGCCACGTCGCGGCAAACCAGGCGGCGGTGGTGGCAAACCTTTTGCTGCCAAGCGCGGCAATGGGTTCAAGCCCCGAAGCGCACCTCGCGCACGCACCTGAAACCCATCCATCGCCAACTTGGATGACCATGAGCGGATTCACCCTCCTTCCTTCATCGAAAGGGCAGGGGAGGTGACACCCCTCTGGATCGCCAAATTTGGTGTTTTTGAAGAATTAGTCATGTTTTACTGGTTGTTGTGCTTTTACAATAGGACGCAAAAGCCGGAACATGATTTAAATTCAGTCAAATATGAATATATTCATTCTATTATTTGATAGCTAAACAATATTTACTGCTGAGTTTATTTTTTCAATGGATTGAAATGGAAATATGAAAAATTGAATGAAATTAACATTTTCTCAATTAAATCAAGAGCTTCGAGAAAAAAGTTAATTTATATTTAAACTTTGCTAAGATGGGAATCAAGGAGTCAGCATGTCTAATCAATCAGATTCGTTAGAAAGTGTGGTCATTGGAGACGGCGTTGTCGTCAAAGGTGCTTTCACAGTGCCATCCAAAGCCGTCATCAATGGCGTGATTGAGGGTGATTTGACGGCAGAAGAAGTTTTGATCGGCCCCACAGGCCGCATTACTGGTCGCGTTTCTGCCAAAGTGATTGACGTGCGTGGCCAGTTGCACAACACCATCGTCAGTGAGAAGAGCCTGATTGTGCGGGCCACCGGCAAAATCGTTGGCAAGATCCATTATTCTGAGATCGAAATTGAAAAGGGCGGCGAAATCGAAGGCGCCCTCAGCCAAGGTGCCGAGCCTGCGGCTTCTGCGCCCACACCAACGCCCGCTGCCAGCCCTGCGCCTGCTGCTCCCGCCACGCCTGCACCCACTGCCAATCAGGGCAAACCTGCGTCCAACTGAGTGGCATTCTGAGGTTGTATGCGCTCGCTCCGCCCGTTCATTTCCCGTGTTCATCGCTTCCCTGGCTTCATCAGGCATGCATGGACTCGGGATTACCAAGATGTCAAACTCATCTTGGAGCAAAACGGCGACCTGAAATATTTCAACATTCCGGCTGGTTTTCAACGTTTTTTTGCCCGTGGATCGGTGATCGCTGGCGCTGCCCTGACCGGCACCATCATTGTGTTGAGCCTGACCACCCTGATTTTGGGTGTCAGCCGCGCTCGTTTGGAGCGTTCGCATGAAGAGGTTTACCGTGCCTTGCTGAGCAGCACGGCCGATGGCTCTGGGGAAGACGCCTCGCTCAGCGAAGACCAAATGGTGACTTTGGCCCAGACCATCCGCGACAGGGACATGAGCATCCGCCGGTTTGTCGAGACCTCCATGATCACGGTTTCCGAAGAAAACGACACCCTCAAGGCGCAACTCGAAACCTCTGGTTTGACTGAAAAAATCGTCAAAATCATTCAGCAAAACTCGGCCAACGGTGGTTTGACGACCGACATGGATGCCGAAGCCAATCCCTTGTTGCGCGGCAAAGTCGCTGAAGAGCTGTCCACCAACCGGGCCTTGCGCGAGGTTTTGTATGCCTTGCCCAACCGCATGCCAGTCGCCGAGTTCAATGTGTCGTCTGATTTTGGCATTCGCAAACATCCCTTGACCGGCAAAACCCATTTCCACACAGGGCTGGACCTGATGAGCGCCACGGGCGATGACAAGGTGTTCGCGGTGAAGCCGGGTGTCGTTGTCATGGCAGAATTCCACCCACAGTATGGCAATACGGTAGTGATTCGGCATTTGAACGGTGTAGAGTCCCTGTATGCACATTTGGCACAACTCTCCGTCAAAGTGGGCGACAAAGTCACCACTGACAGCCTGTTGGGCTACATTGGCAGCACCGGTTCTTCTTCCACTGGCAAGCATCTTCATTTGGAGATATTGGTCGGGGGATACCCGGTCAATCCTCAAAAAGTGATCCGAACCGCGCAGTATGTTCAACAAATCCAAAACAGCAAACAATAATCCAGCCCCAGTTGCACAGCCCGAAATTCCAGCTGCTGCGCCGGTTTCGGCCCCCTCAGCAGAAAACCAAACGCTTGCCCAACCTCAGAGAAACAACATGATGGACATCATCTCCTCCAACGCCACAAAGCCTTCCATCCTGAGCGAGGGTTTTTCATTTCGCGGTGAGATTTCAGCCAAAGGTGCCATCCATGTGGAGGGCTCCCTCAATGGCCAGGTTCAAGTGGATGAACTGACCATTGGCTCACGTGGCCAGGTTGAGGGCGTGGTCACTTGTTCTAGTTTGCACATCAAAGGGAAGTTTTCTGGCACTGCCACTTGCAGCGAACTCATCGTGACGTCCTCCGCTTCCGTCGATGGACATGTGGTTTACCAAACCCTGTCTGTCCAAAAAGGCGCTTCCATCAAGGGCGAACTGCTCCTGGTCAAGTGATCTTGACCCCCTGACTTGCCAAAGGGTCTGAATGTCGGATGTCTCCCAAATTGATGGCAGTGCGGTTCGCCTCAAGCGCGAAGCGCAGGGCTGGGCGTTGGCGGACATGGCCAATCGCGCTTGTTTGTCTGTCAAGCAAATTCGACAAATAGAAGAAGGCGGCATGACCGCTTTTTACAGCGAGAGTGTCAAGCTGACCGCGGCCCGCAAAGTGGCTGCTTTGTTGCAGATGAGCGAGTCCCAGTTGTTTGGCCAGCAACCCGCGCCAACACCGCCCGAAGAAGACCATTTTCAGCACGTCTCGGCGCAAGTTGACACCCCCAAGTTTTCCGCTTCGATGGCGGCTGTTCCTGCCCCTACCAGCCCGCTCCTGCGCGGCGAGGCTTTGCACGAGCTGGCACAACCACCCGCATTCATTGAAGAAGGGTCATCGCAAGAAGCGCCCGCAGGTGCTCAGGGTGCCCAAACCGAGATGCAAGATGCGTCAGTCCCGGTCCAGCCAGTGGCCGCATCCGAAAGCGCCCAGTCTGCCGAGCCTGTAACGGACTCGACCTCTGCGGGAAGTGGATACATGATGAAAATCGCGGCGTTGTTTGTGGTGGCCCTGGCCGCAGCGGCTTTGTTGAACCCCAATTTGTTGGACAACAAAACCGAGGCACCTGCCACAACCGAAACGCCCGCGCCACCTGTGCTGGCCACACCACCAAGCAACACCAGCACTGATAGCGCTCCAACGGCAGCCGAAACGCCTGCCGCGCCAAGCGCACCGACTGTGGCTCCCCCGAGTACAACCGCAGCCCCGGTCACGACCACGCCGGCTGCAACAGCGACACCCGCCGTCGTTGCACCTGCTGCGCCCACGGCCCCCGCCAGCGGCCAGTGATCAGTCCTTGGCGCCCAGTGCCAAGGCTGCCTCTCTAGACGCCGTTCTTTCAGAAGCTGCTTGATCCGAAGTTGGCCAGCCACCCATGTGGCTTTGGGCAATGGCTTGCAACCCCTCGATCCACAAAGGGCTGTCGTTCAGGCATTCGATGTAATGAAAGCGCTCGCCGCCTTCTTCCAAAAAAGCCGCTTTCACTTCCATGGCGATTTCTTCCAGCGTTTCCAGGCAGTCGCTGACGAAACCTGGACAGACCACATCGATGGATTTGGTGCCGGTTTGTGCGAGCTGTCGCACCGTGGGCTCGGTGTAGGGCTCCAGCCATTTGGCTTTGCCAAAGCGAGACTGGAAACACACCTTGTAGTCTTCCTTGCGCAATTGCAGCGCCTCGCCCAGCAAACGCGCGGTTTTCAGGCATTCACAGTGGTAGGGGTCGCCCAGGTGCAGGGTGCGTTCGGGCACGCCGTGAAAACTCATGACCAGCTGTTCGGCACGTCCATGGGTGTCCCAATGCGCTTGGATTTTTTGTGCCAAGGCTTGGATGTAGCCCGGGTGGTCATGGTAGTGGTTGACAAAGCGCATCTCAGGCAATTTGCGGGTGCGCAAGCCCCAGCTGTAGACCGCGTCAAACACGCTGGCTGTGGTGGTGCCCGAGTATTGGGGGTACGCAGGCAGCACCAAGACACGGGTCACACCTTGGGTTTTGAGTTCTTCCAGCACTGCAGGTATGGCAGGGGAGCCATAGCGCATGGCATAGCGCACCTGCACCGTGGTGTCGCGCATGAGGGTTTGCAAGGCTTGGGCTTGACGCTCGGTCCAGACCTTGAGAGGCGATCCATCGGGCGTCCAGATGCTGGCGTATTTGTGGGCGGATTTGGCAGGTCGCACCCGCAAAATGATGCCGTGCAGAATGGCCAACCAGAGCAAGCGCGGGATTTCCACCACCCGGGGATCGCTCAAAAACTCGGCCAAATAACGGCGCAAGGCGGACGCAGTGGGGGCCTCTGGGGTGCCCAAATTGCAATAAAGAATGGCAGTTTTGGCCGCCTGGCCATGTGAATAAGGCGGCTCGGCGGTGAAGCGCGGAGAAGAAGTCATGCGGTATTTTCACCGATGCGCTGGCCCGACAGGGCGGCCACAGCCGCAAATCCCGATTGCACCGCGCCCTCCAAAGTGGCGGGGTAGGGGCCATCGGTGTAATCCCCGCAAGCCCACACGCCCTTGGCCACTTGCAAGGGAGGGCGTTTGAGCCCCGGTGTGCAGGCGAATGTGGCGCGTTTTTCCACCACCGTGGTCAGTACTTGCAGGTCGTGCAAACCCAGTTGCGCGGCCGCTTGGCGCATCACCGCTTGGGTGAGTTGGTCGCGGTCCCCACCGCTGGCGCTCACCACCAAGGCCAGCACGCCTTGCATTTCGGGCTGGCCACAGATGCGTTCCTTGTCAAATGCAAATTGCGCAGGCGCATCTGGGTGGCTGGCCAAAGCGCACAGGGGCGAGGGCCAGTCGCGTGGAGTCGAGGTGCGGACATAGACCGTGGTGATGGCGGTGTGCGGCAAGGCGGCGGCTTGGGCAGCCCAATCGGGTGCCAGACCTTGTGTGAGGGCTGCGGCTTCCCAGGCGGGGCAAGCCAACAGCACGGGTGTCTTCATGTGCGGTTCCAAGCTGCTGACCCGCTGCCCCAACACCACCTCGGCCCCTTGTTTTTCCAGCCATGCCAGCGCGGCATCGGGCCACAAACGGCCCAGGTCCACCCGTGGCAAGAGCATGTCGCTGCTGCCTTGTCCTGAAAACAAGGCGTCTTTCAGGACCCGCAAAAACACCTGGCCACTGGCTTGGTCACAGGCCGTGTTGAGCGCAGAGACACACAGGGGTTCGATCAAATCGGCCATGACCCTGGGCGACAAACCTCGGCACAGGGTGGCCACGCTGGTCTGGGCATCACACCTGAAGCCTGCCAGTTGCCAAGCCAAAGAGCGCTGCATCAAGCCCCATTTGTCAGCCGCAGACCAAGCCGTGGCGGTGGCCGCGCCCCACAGCAGGTTCAGCGGCTTGGGCAGGTCGGGCAGTCGCAGCCCTCGACCTTGGGCGGATTGCAAATTCATGGGCAAGCGCAACAGCAGTTCTTCGGGCCGCAAACCGACGGTGCGCATCAGTTGCAAGGTGTCGCGGTAAGCGCCAATCAAGATGTGTTGGCCGTTGTCCAGCGCCAAGCCCTGGTGCTGGATGCGCCGGGCGCGGCCACCCAACTGCGGCGCGGCTTCGAGCAAGCGCACCTGCCAACCTTGCTGGGTGGCTCGCACGGCCGCGGCCAAGCCTGCCCAGCCGCCACCCACGATGGTGATGGGGTTCAAAAACGCCCCAGCGCTTGCATCTTCCAAGCCAGCCAGAGCTTGCGCACAGGCGTCAAGGCGACGCGCTGGGTCAGGACCGGAAAGCTTGCCGCTTCGATTTCGCGCAGCAAGGTGCGGTAAATGCTGGCCATCATCAGGCCGGGTTTTTGGCTGCGCCGATCGGCCTCGGGCAGCAGCGCCAATGCCTGGTCGTACAGGCTGTGGGCGCGTTCGGCCTGGAACAGCATCAGTGCTTGAAAGGCCGGGCTGTCGCGCCGCTGCAGCAGGTCTTGGGCTTTCACCTCGAAGCGCTGCAATTCGTCCACGGGGAGGTAAATGCGGCCCCGCATGGCGTCCTCGCCCACGTCGCGGATGATGTTGGTGAGTTGAAACGCCAAGCCCAAGGTGTGGGCATAGGGTGTGGTTTGCGGGTCGGTTTGGCCAAAGATGCGCGCCGCCACTTCGCCCACCACCCCTGCCACCAAATGGCAGTAGCTTTGCAGGCCCGCAAAATCCAGGTAACGGGTTTGGCTCAGATCCATTTGGCAGCCTTGGATGACTTGCTGCAAATGGTCTTGGGTGATGCCAAAGTCACCACACAAGGGCATGAGGGCTTGCATCACGGGGTGTTGCGGCTGGCCGGCAAAGCTGCGCGCCACCTCTTGTTGCCACCAGCCCAGTTTGTGCGCCGCCACACTGGCGTCTTGCACATCGTCGACCACATCGTCCACCTCCCGACAAAAAGCGTAAAAAGCGGTGATCGCGGCGCGGCGCGGCGGCGGTAAAAACAGAAAAGCGTAATAAAAGCTGCTGCCAGATGCAGCGGCCTTTTCTTGGACATATTGCTGGGGCGTCATGGGCGCGATTGTGTCATTCGCGCCGCGCGCCACAGCATGCGCAGGTAGTCGTGGCTGTGCAAGCGGGGGCGTTCAAGGCGGGTGTTGGTGGCTTCTATTTTGTCCAAGATGCGCAGGCCGCCTTGCACCACCATGCGCAACTCCCACCCGCCACGTCCCGGCAAGGTGTGCACCAAGGGCGCGCCTTGCATCATGAGTTGGCGGGCAAACACCACTTCCTCGGCCAGGTCGGCACCCTCGGGCAGGTAGTGGCGACCTCGGGGCTGGTCCACACTCAGGTCTTGCCAAAAATTGATCAGCTGCAAGGCGCTGCAAACCGCATCGCTTTGCGCCAGCGACAGCGGGTCGTTCACGCCATACAGATGCAGCAGCAAACGACCGATCGGGTTGGCCGAGCGGCGGCAGTAGTCCAGCAATTCAGCGCGGCTCTTGTAGGGGCGAGCATCTCGGGTGTACTCGACGTCTTGTTGGAAGGCGTCTAGCAAATCGAAGAGCAGTTGAACAGGCAAATTAAAAGTTAGTATTTGCTGTCGCAAATTGATCAATAAATCCGGGCTTTGCAGGCCCAATGAATCCGGGCTCTCCAAGACTGTTTGCAAATCCTGTCGCAGTTGCGCCAACGCTGCCAAACGCTCGCTGGGTGTGGCATCGCCCTCGTCAGCGATGTCGTCGGCTGTGCGGGCGAAATGGTAGATGGCCACGATCGGCGGGCGCAAGGCTGGCGGGCACAGCAGCGATGCGACAGGAAAGTTCTCATAGTGGTTGACGGAGGACATGGTTATTCCATTGTCGCTTGACAAAAAGCATGCACCGGTCGTAAATTACTAACCAGTCAGTCATTAATTCCCAGGAATCACCATGTCCCGTTTCAACCCGGTCCTCTTACTTGTGGCTGCTGCATTGGTGGCTTGTTCGCCGCCCCCGAAACCGCCCGAACCAGTCCGCGCGGTCAAGGTGTTGACGGTTGGCCAAACCAACTTGTCTGCCAACGCCTCCTACGCGGGTGAGGTGCGTGCGCGGGTCGAGTCGCGCTTGGGTTTTCGGGTGGGTGGCAAATTGGTCAAGCGCCATGTGGAATTGGGCCAAAGTGTCAAGGCGGGCCAATTGCTGGCTGAAATGGATGCGCAAGATTACCGTCTCTCGGTGGACGCGGCGCGCGCCCAGGTGAATTCGGCGCAAACCAACCGCGACTTGGCCGCGGCCGATTTCAAACGTTTCAAGGAACTGCGTGACAAAGGCTTCATCAGCAGCGCCGAACTGGAACGCCGCGACAGCGTGTTGAAAGCCGCGCAAGCGCAAATGGATCAGGCGCAGGCGCAATTGGCCGCACAAGGAAACCAATTGGGTTACAGCCGTTTGTACGCTGACAAAGCAGGGGTGATCACCGGTGTTGACGCCGAAGTCGGGCAGGTGTTGAGTGCGGGCATGCCGGTGTTTCGCATGGCCCAGGCCGGACAGCGTGACGCGGTGTTCGCGGTGCCTGAGGACCACGTGGGTTCATTGAAGCAAGGCCAAGGCCTGAAAGTGAAATTTTGGGGGCACGACACATTGCAAGACGCATCGGTGCATGAAATCGCAGCCAGTGCCGACCCCGTCACCCGCACCTTCCAAGTGCGCGCCACCCTGAAAGACAGCAGCGCTGCTTTGGGCAGCACTCTCACTGTGTTGCTCAGCAGCACCGCGCAGTCGCAAGCCATCAACCTGCCCACCACCGCCATTCGTCAAGAGGGCGGTCAAACCACGGTCTGGGTGTTCGACAGTGCCACCATGACGGTGCGTGCACAAGCGGTGGAAGTCAGCACCATCCAAGGCAATGAAGTCATGGTCCAGTCGGGCTTGCAAGTCGGGCAACAAGTGGTCGCAGCAGGCGTGCATGTGCTGTCGCCTGGCCAGAAAGTGACTGTTTACCATGCGCCCGGGGCCAAGCCATGAAAGACACACACGTGCCCAGCCGTGGTTTCAACCTGTCCGAATGGGCCTTGAACCACCGCGCACTCACCCGCTACCTGATGTGGGTGCTGCTGGTCTTGGGTGTGGCCGCCTATTTCCAATTGGGCCAAGACGAGGACCCGCCGTTCACCTTCCGTGCCATGGTGGTGCGCACCTACTGGCCCGGTGCCACGGCGCAACAGGTGGCCGAACAAGTCACTGACAAACTCGAGCGCACCCTGCAAGAAGCGCCTTATGCCGACAAGATCCGCAGTTATTCCAAACCGGGCGAGTCGCAAATCATTTTCCAAATCAAAGACTCTTCCAAAGCCGCCGACGTCGCTGATGTGTGGTACCAGGTTCGCAAAAAAATCGGCGACATGCGCTACACCCTGCCGCAAGGCGTGCAAGGGCCGTTTTTCAATGACGACTTTGGCGATGTGTATGGCGTGATTTACGCGCTCTCCTCAGACGGCTTCACCCCCGCTGAAATGAAAGACATCGCCGATCAGGTGCGTCAACAGTTGCTGCGCGTCAAAGACGTGTCCAAGGTGGAACTGTTTGGGGTGCAAGACGAAAAAATCTTCATCGAAATTCCACAAAAGCGCTTGGCCCAATTGGGTCTGGACATGAACGCGGTGCTGGGTCAGTTGGGTCAGCAAAACGCGGTGGAAAGCGCGGGCGTGATTCAAACGCCGACCGACCTGGTGCAGGTGCGTGTGGCGGGACAGTTTGAAGCCGTTGCTCAACTCACCAACATGCCAATCCGTGGTGCGTCGGGGCAGCAAATTCGGCTGGGGGACATCGCCACGGTGCGCCGTGATTACGTCGACCCCGCCACGGTGAAAGTGCGCCACCAAGGTCAGCAGGTGGTGGCTGTGGGCGTGTCCATGGTCAAGGGCGGCGACATCATCGCCTTGGGTAAATCCTTGACAACCACCATGGCGCAGGTGCAGGCCTCCTTGCCTGTGGGTGTCCAACTCAGCCAAGTCCAAGACCAGCCCAAAGCGGTCAGCACCTCTGTCAGCGAGTTTGTGAAAGTGCTGATCGAGGCGGTGGTGATTGTGTTGTTGGTGAGCTTTGTGTCATTGGGATGGCACAAGGGCGGACGTTTTGGCTGGCACATCGACATGCGCCCTGGCTTGGTGGTGGGCATCACCATCGCGTTGGTTTTGGCCATGACATTTTTGGCCATGTATTACTTCGGCATCGGCTTGCACAAAATTTCGCTTGGATCGCTCATCATCGCGCTGGGCTTGCTGGTGGACGACGCCATCATCGCCGTGGAGATGATGGTGCGAAAGATGGAGGAGGGCTTTGACAAGGTGCGCGCCGCCACCTATGCCTACGACGTCACCGCCATGCCCATGTTGACCGGGACGCTGATCACCGCCGCGGGCTTTTTGCCGATTGGCCTGGCCAAATCCGTCACCGGCGAATACACCTTCGCGATTTTCGCGGTCACCGTGATTGCCTTGCTGCTCAGTTGGTGGGTGTCGGTGTTTTTCGTGCCGTACTTGGGCACCTTGTTTTTGAAAGTGAAAAAACACGAAGACGGGCATTTGCCTGCCGAGTTGTTTGATTCAGCTTTTTATGTGCGCTTTCGGAAAACCGTGAATTGGTGCGTTGAGCACCGTTGGTTGACCATTGGGGCCACGGTGCTGATTTTTGCCTTGGGTATTTTTGGCATGGGCAAGGTGCAGCAACAGTTTTTCCCTGACTCGAGCCGCCCCGAAATATTGATGGACATTTGGATGCCCGAGGGTACTTCCTTCCCCGCCAATGAAGCCATCAGCCAGCAAGTTGAAAAACGCTTGATGGCGATCGATGGTGTGGAGG
>JACCEC010816117.1_pt1 | contig 18634 bp, 16 predicted proteins | sample 7450121 | NCBI WGS metagenome assembly JACCEC01 (sample SAMN15323455, study PRJNA562643) | freshwater metagenome | isolation source: river surface water | place: USA:Blue River Watershed | collected 2017-08-18 | reverse complement strand
TCATGGCGATCTTCATCGGTTGCGGCGACTGCGTCACGGGTGCGGTCATCGCAATCTTTCGGTCGCCCTTGTTGCGGCCGAAGATGTAGCCCCCCAGGAACGAAAAACCTTGGTTGCCAGCCTGTTCAGCTGGGCCCGGCACCACGACTTCCGCCACGATATAGGGCTCGTAGCGCCTAACCTCAATGCTGTCGGTTGCCAAGACCGTCTCCACCCGATAGCGGGGCTGTTCGATGGCCTGAGCCGGCGCACCCGCCGCCAATCCAAGGGCCAGGGCAGCAGCCCCGGCGATCGTCCTTGCGCTGCTTACAGTGCTCATGATGAGTTTCCTGGAGTCTTCGCCAATCCTGGACTGTGAGCGTAAACGCCGCGCGGTGCAGTCGGCGACGAACAAGTCCCCCGTTTCGTCCCGACTTTGATCCTGGAACTTTCGGATCTAATGCCCACGATAGCGGGAAAGTTGGCCCGGCACGGTGGTGCGGGCACAACGGTGTCCCCGTCACACGGAATCGAACGAGTTCAATGACGCTGAAGAAATTCTTCGCCGTCCTGTCGGGCGTGCTGCTGGCGTGTCTGCTGGGCGCCTCGATGTGGTTCTGGTTCACCCCTGTGGGCCTGAACAACTACATCAACAAGGTCACCCTACAGGCGCTGCTGCGTTCACCGGAGTCCCTTTCTTCCTTGGGATTCCTGGACGACACGCCGCTGGACTTTCATGGTCATCGCCTGACGGCCTTCACCCGCGAGGAAGAGCTCGCCACACTCGACTTCATCCGACGTGCCCGTGAGGGCTTGAACCGATACGGACCCGAAGGGCTGGACCCGCAGGAGAGGCTGACCTGGCACATCGCCGCCTGGATGATGGACGACCAACTTGCCCAGGGACGCTTCGAGCGGGGCGGCTATCGGCTCACCCAGCTCGACGGTGTCACGGTGCAGCTGCCGCAGTTCCTGACCGATGTGCATCCGGTGCGAAGCCGCAGCGGAGCTGAGCGCTACCTCAAGCGCCTCGAGGCCTTCGGCGAAATCCTGCAGCAGGCCCACCATCGCGTGTCCGACGATCGAGATCACGGTGTGGTGCCGCCCGACTTCATCGTCCGTCGAGTCTTGGAACAGCTGCGCGCCTTCATTGCGCCCCAGGCGGCCGACCACGTCCTTGTGCGCAGCCTGGGCGACCGTTTGGCGGCGGTGGAGTCTGTCGATCAGGCCCTACGCAGCGACTTCGAGCGGCGCGCCCAGGCCATCGTAGAAGGCCGTATCGTGCCGGCCTATCGACGCCTCATCTCCCTGCATGAAGACCTGCTCACGCGCACCGACTCGCGCGCTGGGATCGAGCGCATTCCACGAGGGCGTGAAATCTATGAAGCGGCCCTGGCTTCGCACACCACCACACGCCTGTCCGCTGACGAAATCCATGCGCTGGGCCTGACCGAGGTCGGCCGGCTCAAGCGTGAGATGCAAGAAATTCTCAACGCCCAGGGCATCGGCCGGCCCACGCAAGACTTGCACGTGCGGATCGCGGCGCTGAATGCGCAGGCCGGGCAGATCTTTCCCAATACCGATGAGGGCCGCAAGGCCATGATCGATCACCTGATGGACATCCACGAAAAGGTGATGCGTGTGGCGCCGCGACACTTCAAGACGGTGCCTCCTCATCCGCTTGAAATCGTGAGGGTGCCCGAGTATCAGCAGGACGGAAGCCCCGGCGGCTACTACAGCAGCCCTGCCCTCGACGGGTCAAGACCCGGGCGTTTCTACATCAACCAAAAGGACACGGCTGACAACCCCCGCTGGACCTTGGCAAGCTTCATGGTCCATGAGGGCGCGCCCGGGCACCATTTCCAAGCCGCTGCCGCCCTGTCCATCGAGGGGATTCCCCTGATGCGCCAAATGGCCAACTTCACCGCCTATGCCGAAGGTTGGGCGCTGTACGCTGAACGCATCGCCAAGACTGACATGGGGCTGTACGACGGTGACCCGCTGGGTGACCTCGGCAGGCTGCAGGCCGAGATGTTCCGCGCCGCACGCCTGGTGGTGGACACGGGCTTGCACGCCAAAGGCTGGACCCGCGAAAAGGCCATCGGCTACATGATCGAACACACCGGTATGCCCGTGGCCGAACTCGAGCGCGAAGTCGAGCGTTATGTGGTGTCGCCAGGCCAGGCCACGGCATACATGGTTGGACTGTTGGCCATTTTGGACATGCGGCGCAGGGCCGAGGCTGCTTTGGGGACTCGGTTCGATGCGCGAGAGTTCCATGAGGTCGTGCTGATGAACGGGGCCATGCCGCTGGACCTGCTGAGAGACACGGTTGAGCGATGGGTTGAACGCGAAGCGGGGGCGCGCGCCCGACCATGAGTCCTCAGCCCATCTCCAAGGCCGACCGCATCGAAGCGCTCGACGTCATGCGCGGCATCGCGCTATTGGGCATTTTCATCATGAACATGCCGGGATTCAGCAGCAGCTTCTTCGGTACCGAGGACTCCATTCGCATCAAGGCAGAGGACTACAGCTTCCTTGACTCGGCCATCTTCATGGCGAACGCCGCCCTGCTCGAAGGGAAGTTCAACGGCCTGTTCACCCTGCTCTTCGGCATGGGCATCGCCCTGCAGCTGGAGCGTCTCTCGGCGGCCGGTCAGCCTGCCGTGGTGCCGCGCCGGCTGGCGGCTCTGCTGGTGTTCGGCCTGCTGCACACCTGCCTGCTCTGGGGCGGTGACGTGCTGCACATCTATGCGGTGTTGGGCTTGGTGCTGTGGGCGGTGCGCGATTGGTCACCGGGTCGGTTGTTGGCGCTGGGCCTGGCCCTGCTGCTGTCGCAGTTCGCCCATGGGGTGGTGATGGCCCAATTCTGGACACTCGAAGGCCACCAAGCGGAGCAGCGCTTCCTCGCGCACCAGATGGCGTTGGACAATTTGGTGTACGGCAGCGGCCCCTGGTGGCAGGGCGTGGCCCTGAGGGCGCAGGAGACCTGGTGGTTCTACACGCACGAGTTCCTGTGGCCGGCCAGCAGTTGGTTCTGGCTAGCCCTGCTGACCACCGCCATCCTTGGCCTCTGGGTACAGCGCAGCGGTTGGCTGCGCCCTGGCGCGCAGGTCGCCGCTTGGATCGCCTCTGCGGCGGGTCTGCGGGGATTGGCGGCGATCTTCGGCGTGGCTCTGGCACTGTGGTGGGGCAGCAGCCACTTGGGCGCGGGTCACGACACCAGCCAGCCCCCCACACCCGAGGTGATGCTGGGCTGGATGCTGGGCGACACCCACCGGGTGCTGATGGTGCTGTGCTATGCGGGCCTGATCCTGCGCTGGTGCCAGCGCTCAGCAGGGCAAGCCTTTCGGCTGCACCTATCGCGTGTCGGTCGTATGCCGTTGACGATGTACCTCATGCAGTCCCTCATGGGCACCTTCATCTTCCACGGTTGGGGCCTGGGTCAATGGGACCAGTGGGGCCCGGCCGCCCTCACCGGCCTGGCGGTGCTGCTCTATGCCGGCGTGCAGGTGCCGCTGGCCGGATGGTGGCTGTCGCGCTTTGAGATGGGCCCAGCCGAAGCGCTTTGGCGGCGCCTGAGCTACGGTGCCCACCCGAGCAAACCTTGAGGTGTAATCGGAGGCAGGCCGGACCTTTAAGACATCCACATGACACAAGACGCCTCCACCAACCAGCCACCGTCCTACACACCCCCGCCTGTTTGGGCTTGGGATCAGGCCAACGGGGGGCGGTTCGCCAACATCAACCGCCCGGTGTCTGGGGCCACGCACGAGCAGGCGCTGCCGGTGGGAAAGCACCCCCTGCAGTTGTATTCGCTGGGCACGCCCAATGGGCAGAAAGTCACCATCCTGCTGGAAGAGCTGCTTGCCCTGGGTCACAACGGTGCGGAATACGACGCCTGGCTGATCAACATCGGCGAGGGCCAGCAGTTCGGCAGCGGCTTCGTCTCGGTGAACCCCAACTCCAAGATTCCCGCCCTGCTCGATCGCAGCACGGCCGAGCCCACGCGCGTCTTCGAAAGCGGCGCGATCATGGTGTACCTCGCTGAAAAGTTTGGCGCCTTTCTGCCCAAGGACGGCGCCGCGCGGGCCGAGTGCATGAGTTGGCTGTTTTGGCAGATGGGCAGCGCGCCGTTCGTGGGCGGTGGGTTTGGTCACTTTTATGCCTACGCGCCCTTCAAGATCGAGTACGCCATCAACCGCTATGCAATGGAAACCAAGCGGCAGATGGACGTGCTGAATCGCCTGCTGGCCGAGCGCCGCTTTGTGAGTGGCGACGACTACACGATCGCGGACATGGCCATCTGGCCTTGGTATGGCGGCATGGCCAAGGGCCTGCTGTACAACGCGGGGGAATTCCTGCAGGTGCAGGACTACACCCACGTGGTCCGATGGGCAGACGAGTTGGCGGCGCGGCCGGCGGTGCAGCGCGGCCGGCGAGTGAACAAAGTCAGCGGCGACCCCGCGCTGCAGTTGCGCGAACGTCACGACGCGAAGGACTTCGACCTTCCGCCGTCGACCTAGACGAAGACGCACGCCGGGCGCCGGCCGCCGCGGCGGGCTTCCCGGTTGGTGGGCTAGTCGGTTGAAGGCAGTCGCCACAAAGCCCATAGAGGGTCAGGTCATGGGATTCGACCTGGAAGCCCGTTGGAGCCAACTTGGAGAGGTCACCAGGGCAGGCGTGCACGTCGAACACGCGTTGGCAGCGGCGGCACTGGAAGTGGTGATGGTGGTGGTGCCCCGCCCGCTCGTAACGGGTGATCTCCGATGGCAATGAAACCGGCGCGAGCTGCCCCTCCTCCACCAGCGCCTTGAGACCGCGGTACACGGTCGCCAGACTCAGTCCTGGCACGTCCTGCTGCGCAGCCGCCAGCACCTCGGCCGGGAGCAGGGGGCGGCCGGCTTGTTCAATTGCCAGGCGGATGGCGGCTCGCTGCCGCGTGTTGCGTTCCATCGCTATCCTTTTTATTGCAACTGCATTCGCATTATAATCAGCGATGCACTGTCACTTCTGGAAAAGCTGATCATGCCAAATCCACCGATCGAGTTCGCTCTTGCACCACTCAGCCTGCGCATGCCCCCGATCGGCTTGGCAGCGGTGGCCCTGGCCGCCTTGCTGGGCGCCGCTTCCGTGCACGCGCAGACGCCGGCACCCCAAGCGCGCCCAACGCCCACCGCTGGCTGGCAGTGGGGTGCGGTCATCGACACCGCCTATATGGGCAAGGCGGTGCCCCTGGGCGTTCGCGATCAAGGGTTGGGCTTGGGCCATTCCGACCTCATGGCCCGTGGCACGCTCGGGCGACACCTGAGCGCCGAAGCCATCGTGGTGGCCTCGACGCACGAAGGTCACCTGGAGCGAGGCATCGAGAAGTTGTTCGTTCAGACCCGTACGCTGCCGGCCGGGCTACAGGCGCGTGCGGGTCGATTTGCGTCCCAGGTGGGCTACCTCAATGAGCAGCACCCCCACGCCGACGATTTCGTGGAGCGCCCGGCCCTGTACCGGGCCTTCCTCGGCCACCACTACTTTGACGACGGCCTGCGCGTGAACTGGACCGCGCCCACGCCTTTCTACCTGCAACTGGGCGCTGAAGCGTTCAGCGGTCGCCAGCTCAGCCCCGAAGGAGCGCGACGCAGCACCAACGGCGTCACCACCCTCACCGGCAAGGTCGGCTCGGACATCGGCCGCCACCATGCCTGGCAGGCAGGTGCTTCCCTGCTGGTCAACCGGCGTGCCGCCGCCACCGAGCATGAAGCGCATGACGATCACGGTCACCATGAGGAGCACGCCCATGGCGCGGTCTTTTCGGGTCGCCGCCTGGCCCTGTTCGACCTGGCCTGGAAGTGGGCCCCCAACGGCAATGCGCGCGAGCAACAGGTGCGCGTGGTGGTGGAGCACGCACGGCTGAGTGGGCTGCAGGATGCAGCGCTGGCAGGTCGCCAGCACGAGGCCTCTTCTCTGTCGCTGGTGTGGCGCTTGCGCCCCGACTTCGAAGCCGGCATGCGCGTCGACCGACTGCGAGCGGGCTATGCGCACGACGACCATTTTGACCCGGCACGCCTGAACGAGCAGGCGGTGATGTTGGCCTACAAGCCCTCACACAAGCAGACCCTGCGCCTTCAATGGACGACCCAACGCAATGCCCAGGGATTCGAGCATGTGCCACGGCAGTTGGTCTCCTTGCAATACGTTGTGGCCTTCGGCGCCCATGGTGCCCACAGCTTTTGATGAAATCTGACGTCCTGAGCCAACTGGCAAGGGCGCTGGCGGCCGCGCTGGTGATGCTTGCAGTGCCTACATCGGCCACTGCAAACGCGGCCTCGCCCCGCATCTTTGCCTGCGAACCGGAGTGGGAGGCGCTGGCGCGGGAATTGATGCCCCATGCGCGAGTGGTCAGCGCCACGCATGTCCTGCAGGACCCTCACCACATCGAAGCCCGGCCCGCCCTGATCGCCCAGCTGCGCCAAGCCGATCTGGCCATCTGCACGGGCGCGGGCCTTGAAGAGGGATGGCTGCCCGTACTGCAACAGCGCTCGGGCAACCCCAAGGTTCAGGACGGTGGCGCCGGCATGTTCTACGCCGCTGCCCATGTCAGCCTGATCGACCCGCAGACCGCCACCCTCAATCCCTTCGCGGGCGACATCCACCCTGGTGGCAATCCGCACCTGCACCTCGACCCCGAGCGATTGCTACAGGTCAGCCAGGCCCTGGCCACCACCATGGTGCGTCTATGGCCCGAGCAGACACCGGCGATTCGAAGTCACCAGGCGGCATTCGACGCCCGCTGGCGCGAACGCGTGGCGCAGTGGCAGCTGCGCGCAAAGGGTCTGCGTGGTCAGGGCGTGGCAGCACAACACAGCACCTTTGCCTACCTGTGGCGATGGTTGGGGATGAAGCAGGCACTTGACCTGGAACCCAAGCCGGGCCTGTCGCCCACACCAGGCCATTTGCAGTCCCTGTTGGCACGCTGGAGAACTGAACCGCCCCTGGCCGTGGTGGTCGCCCAGCACCAGGACCCGCGGGCCGGTCGTTGGCTCACCGAGAAGGCACAGCCCGTGCGTAAACTGCTGGTGCTGCCCGCCACCATTGCCGACCCCGCCGCGCCGCAAGCGCTAGACCGGTGGTTCGACCGGTTGATATCCGAGCTATTGTCCGCACAGGGCCAGAACCAAACGGATCGATGAACGACTGGCTGATCCTGCCCGCCCTTGCCCTTGTGGCAGGGGTGGTCGCGCTGGTGCCACTGGGGCGTGCCGTGCTGGACCGGGGCGTGGTCTTTATCGACCTGGCGGTGGCCCAGGCAGCCGCCGCTGCCGCCCTTTGGGCCATGGGCTGGATGGGCCACGAAGCGGATTGGGCATTTGACTTGGCAGGCCTGGCTGGCGCACTTGTGTGCGCGGCGGGTGTGGCCTTCATCAGCCGACGCTGGCCCCAGCAACGTGAGGCCCTGATCGGCCTGCTGTATGTGCTGGCCGCCTGCCTGGCGATGCTGGGTGCGCGCCAGGACCCGCACGGCCGCGAGCGGATGCTGGAACTGCTGGCGGCCGATGTGTTGTGGGCGCGGCCGATGGCTGTGGCCCTGCTGTGCACGACCGCGCTCACACTGTCACTGCTGTTGCGCTGGCGGCCCCAACTCTTGTGTCGCGACGCCTGGTTCTATGGCGTCTTTGCCGTGGTGGTCAGCGTCAGCGTGCCTCTCTTGGGCCTGTTCGTCGTCTTCGCCTTGCTGATCGGGCCAGCCCTGTGGCTGCGCCAAAGCCCGAGCACAGGCGTCTTGGCGGGCCTGTTCGTCGGTTGGATCGGCAGCTTTGCGGGGCTGGCGCTGTCTTGGGGGGCCGACCTGCCCAGTGGGCCCTGCGTGGCCCTGTGCTGCGCCGCGTTGGGCTTGGGCGCCCTCCTTCGCCGCCCTGCGGGCCTCAGCCCAAGGCCTTGACCACCGCTTGCCCCATCTCGGCGGTACCCACCCGAGTGGTGCCTTCGCTGTGGATGTCGGCAGTACGCAAGCCTTGCGCCAGTACCTTCTGCACCGCCGCCTCAATGCGCTGCGCGGCGGCCTCATGATTCAGGCTGAATCGCAGCATCATGGCCGCGCTCAGAATGGTGGCCAAGGGATTGGCGACGCCCTTTCCCGCGATATCGGGCGCGCTGCCGTGACTGGGTTCGTACAAGCCCTTGCTGTTCTTGTCGAGTGAGGCCGAGGGCAGCATGCCGATCGAGCCCGTCAACATCGACGCTTCGTCGCTGAGGATGTCGCCGAACATGTTGCCCGTGACGATCACATCAAACGACTTGGGCGCCTTCACCAGCTGCATGGCCGCGTTGTCCACGTACATGTGGTCCAACTGCACATCGGGATACTGGGCATGCACCTCGGTCACCACATCCTTCCAAAGTTGAAAGGTCTCCAACACATTGGCCTTGTCCACGCTGGTCACCTTCCCACGCCGCTTGCGCGCGGCTTGGAAGGCCACGTGCGCGATACGCTCGATTTCCGGGCGGCTGTAGCGCATCGTATCGAACGCTTCCTCGCTGCCAGGAAAGTGCCCATCGATGGCCACACGGCGACCACGTGGCTGACCGAAGTAGATGTCGCCTGTCAGCTCCCGGATGATGAGAATGTCCAACCCCGCCACCAGTTCGGGCTTCAGGCTTGAGGCATGGGTCAACTGCTCGTAGCAGATGGCCGGACGGAAGTTGGCAAACAGGCCCAGGTTCTTGCGTAGGCCCAGGATGGCCTGCTCTGGACGTAGCGCACGCTCGAGCTTGTCGTACTTCCAATCGCCCACCGAGCCGAACAGCACCGCATCAGCCGCCTTGGCCAGATTCAGCGTGGCCTCCGGCAGCGGGTGCCCGCTGCTCTCGTAGGCCGCGCCACCCACATCGGCCCATTCCATCTCAAGAGGCAGTCCCAAGGCCTCGAGGACCTTCACGGCCTCGTTCATGATTTCGGGACCGATACCGTCGCCGGGCAGCACTGCGATTTTCATGGGATTCCCTCAGAGCATCTTCTGGGCAAGCCAGGGCATGCGCGCCAGGCGCTCAGCCTCGAAGGCCCGAATCTTGTCGGCGTGGCGCAAGGTCAGGCCGATGTCGTCCCAACCATTGATCAGGCACTGCTTGCGAAAGGGCTGCACGTCAAACGGCAGTTCGGTGCCGTCAGGCTTGACCACCGCTTGGCGCGGCAAGTCCACCGTCAAGGTGTAGCCTGGAAAAGCGGCCACCTCGTCAAACAGACGCTGCACCTGCGCCTCGGGCAGCACGATGGGCAAGATGCCGTTCTTGTAGCAGTTGTTGAAGAAGATGTCGGCAAAGCTCGGCGCGATCAGCGCACGAAAGCCGAATTGTTCCAGGGCCCAGGGCGCATGCTCACGTGATGAACCGCAGCCGAAGTTGCGCTTCGCGAGCAACACCGAGGCGCCTTGGTACCGGGCCTGGTTGAGTACAAAGTCGGGATTGAGCTTGCGCGCAGCCGGGTCCTGTCCGGGGTAGCCGGCGTCCAAGTAACGCCATTCGTCGAACAGGTTGGGGCCGAAGCCCGAGCGCTTGATCGACTTCAGGAATTGTTTGGGGATGATGGCGTCGGTGTCGACGTTCTCGCGGTCGATCGGGGCCACCAGGCCCTGGTGAACGGTAAACGGTGTCATCGAGGGATCCTCAAGCGATTCGGCGCACGTCGACAAAGTGCCCAGCCAGTGCTGCAGCCGCAGCCATGGCGGGACTGACCAGGTGGGTGCGGCCACCCGCGCCCTGGCGCCCTTCGAAGTTGCGGTTGCTGGTGGAGGCGCAGCGCTCACCCGGCTCCAGCCGATCGGCATTCATGGCCAAACACATCGAACAGCCCGGTTGACGCCACTCGAATCCCGCGGCCTTGAACACCTCATGCAGGCCCTCGGCCTCGGCTTGCGCCTTGACCAAGCCCGAGCCCGGGACGACCAGGGCCAGCTTCACGTTGGATGCCACGCGGCCGCCGATCTTTCTGACCACGGCAGCCGCCTCGCGCATGTCCTCGATTCGGCTGTTGGTGCACGAGCCGATGAAGACCTTGTCGATGCGGATGTCGTTGATGGCCTTGTTGGGCTCAAGGCCCATGTACCTCAGGGCGTTCTCGATGGCGCTGCGCTTGCCGGCATCCTTTTCCTTGTCGGGATCGGGCACGCGGTCTTCGATCGACAGCACCATCTCGGGCGATGTACCCCAGGTCACCTGCGGGCGAATCTGAGCGGCATCCAACTCCACGATGGCATCCCACTTCGCATCGGGGTCGGAATGCAGCGTGCGCCAGTAGGCCACCGCCTGGTCCCATTCCACGCCCTGCGGCGCCATCGGGCGGCCCTTGATGTAGTGCAGCGTCTTGTCGTCCACCGCCACCAAGCCGGCGCGCGCACCGCCTTCGATGGCCATGTTGCAGATGGTCATGCGGCCTTCCATCGACAGGCTGCGGATGGCACTGCCGCCGAACTCAATCGTGTAACCCGTGCCGCCGGCCGTGCCGATCTTGCCGATGATGGCCAACACCACGTCCTTGGCGGTGACGCCGGTGGCGAGAGTGCCCTCCACCTTCACCAGCATGTTCTTGGCTTTCTTGGCCAGGAGCGTCTGCGTGGCCAGCACATGCTCCACCTCGCTCGTACCAATGCCATGCGCCAGTGCACCGAACGCGCCATGCGTGGAGGTGTGGCTGTCGCCGCACACCACCGTCATGCCCGGCAGCGTGGCACCGTTCTCAGGGCCGATCACGTGCACGATACCCTGGCGCTTGTCCATGAAGGGGAAGTAGGCGGCCGCCCCCACGGAGCGGATGTTCTGATCCAGCGTTTCCACCTGCTGGCGTGACGTGGCGTCGGTGATGCCGTCCAGGCCCAGTTCCCATCCGGTGGTGGGCGTGTTGTGGTCGGCCGTGGCCACGATGGAGGTGGTGCGCCAAACGGGTCGCCCCGCCATGCGCAGGCCCTCGAAGGCTTGGGGGCTGGTCACCTCGTGCACCAGGTGACGGTCGATGTAGAGGACGGAGGTGCCGTCCTCCTCGGTGTGGACAACGTGGGCGTCCCAGAGCTTGTCGTAGAGGGTGCGGCCGGTCATGGTGGTGTGGGTCGGGGTGAAGTTCGGTGTTAACCCTGCATTTTGACCCACCGCCGAGCGGATTGCAGGGGGTCGGACTCGCCGAGGCCGAGGCAGTCCCCAGCAGGACCGTCACCGGCTGCACAGCGCGGAGCGCGCCGAACGCGCCGCGTAGGCCGATCAGCCGGATCAGGACACCTTGCCCAACGCGCGCAACACCTTCTCCGGCGTAATCGGCTGATTCCACACCTCCGCCTTCAAAGGCGCCAAGGCATCATTGATGGCGTTCATCACCGCTGCCGGCGCTCCCGCGGTACCAGCCTCACCGGCGCCCTTCGCGCCCAGCTGCGAAGAGCGCGTCGGCGTCTGCACATGCGCCACCTCGATGTCGGGCATTTCACCGCTCATCGGCACCAAATAGTCAGCCATTGAACCGTTCATCAGGCGACCGTTCTCGTCATAAAGGCATTCCTCGAACATCGCCCCACCGATGCCCTGAACGATGGCGCCACGGATCTGCTCGTCCACCAGCTTCGGGTTGATCACGCGACCACAATCCTCCACCGCCCAATGCTTGAGCAGCTTCACGAAGCCCGTATCGGTATCCACTTCCACATAGGACGCCTGGACCCCATTGGTGAAGATGAAGGGATAGTCGCGCTGCGCATAGTGGCGGGTCACCATCAACTCCGGTGTGAAGTCGGCCGGCAGTGTGTCGGAGCGGAAGTAGGCAATGCGGCCCAATTCTGGGAAGGCCAGCAGCTCCTCCATCGTCTTGGCATCGACCACCGCACCGCGGCGCACAGCCAACTCGGACGCCTCTCGCTTGAGGATGATGGCCGCCACCTTCAGGATGTTGGCGCGAAGGGCTTGGCCGGCCAACAGAACCGCTTCGCCACCCACACCCGCACCGCGTGAGGCCCAGGTGCCGCCGCCATAGGGCGTCACATCCGTGTCGCTCAACACCAGGCGAACCTTTTCCAGATCCACACCCACCGCATCGGCGGCAATCTGGCGATAGATGCCGTCATTGCCCTGCCCCTGCTCGCCCACGCTGACGCTTACGCTGATGGCGCCACTTGGGTCCAGGCGAATCGCGCAGCCGTCCTGCGAAGCAATGCGGGCACCACCCACGCCGTAGAAGGCCGCACTCGGGTTGGTCAACTCGATCAGCGTGGCAAAGCCGACACCGCGGTAGATGCCTTGCTTCCTCAACTCGGCAATCTCAAGCTTCAGCTTGGGGTAGTCCATCAGCTCTTCGATCTTGCGAAGGCAGGCCTCGTGCGAAAGCACCTCCAGCTTGATGCCGCTCGCCCCCGTGGCCGGATAGGCATCGTCGGGAATCACATTCCTCTTGCGGATCTCGAGCGCATCTATGCCAATGGCCCGCGCGGCCAGATCCACCAGTCCTTCCGTCACCGCGCAAGCGATCGGATGGCCCACGCCGCGATACTGGCAGGTCGGCGTCTTGTTCTGGAACACCACCTTCAGATGGGCACGGTAATTCTGGTGCTTGTAAGGGCCGCCCACCAAGTTGACCACCTGGTTGCCTTCGATGGCGCTGGTGCGGGGGAACATCGAGAACGGTCCGATCCCGGTCAAGTCGTCCATCTCGAAGCCGACGATCTCGCCGCTCTTCTTCACGCCAATGCGCGCGGTCACGCGGTGATGACGCGCGTGGATGTCGCTCGTGAAGCTCTCCAGTCGGTCAGCCACAAACTTCACCGGACGACGGCACATCATCGACAGGGCCACGGTGGCGAAGTCATCCGGATAGGCGTGCACCTTGATGCCGAACGATCCACCCACGTCCTTGCACACCACGCGGATGCTGGACTCGGGAATGTCGAATTGGCGCGAGTACAGGTCCTGCATCATGTGCGGAGCCTGAAACGAATGCCACACGGTGAGCTTTTGCTCGGCCGAACTCCAGTCGGCGATTTGGCATCGCGGCTCCAGCGTCACGCCCGTGTGGCGGCCGAAATGGAAGGTGGTGCCCACCACCGCATCGGCTTGGGCAAATGCGCCGTCCACGTCGCCCACGTTGAGGCTGCGGGTGAAGCAGAGGTTGTCGCCCAGTTCCGCGTGGATCAGCGGCGTGGCGGGGTCCAGCGCGGTTTCCATATCCACCACTGGAGGCAACTCCTCGAACTCCACATCGATCAGCGGCAGGGCGTCCTCGGCCTGCTGACGGGTTTCAGCGACCACTGCCACCACCGGCTCACCTTGCCAGAACACGCGGTCCATGGCCAAGGGGTATTGCGGTGCGCTCTTCATGCCCGCCAGGTGGGCCAATGTGGCCACCCAGGGCTTGCAGTACTTCGCCACATCGGGACCAGCCGCCACCAACACCACACCGGGCGCCTTGCGCGCGGCGTCCATGTCGATCCGGGTAATCTTGGCGTGGGCCAGGGGGCTTCGCCAGTACACCACGTGCACCATGCGCGGCAGTTCGATGTCATCGATGTAGGTGCCCTGCCCCTGCACCAACTTGCGCGCACTCGGGCGTTCGCTGCTGGTACCGATGTAGCGGGGGTCTTCCGTGACCGGTGGCAGGGGTTTGTCGGAATGCTCGGTCGCGGGGCGGTCCACCACCTCGCTGCCGGACACGATGCTGAGGTTCGGTGTGGTCACGGTGTTCATGCGTGCTCCAGAATTCAGGCGGCGCGCTTGTGCGCGCGTTCAGCCAAGGTCTCACAGACGGCATCCACGATCGCGTGGTACCCGGTGCAGCGGCAGAAGTTGCCACTCATCCACTCGCGCACCTCCGCCCGCGTGGCATTGGGTTTGGTCTCCAACAACTCCTTGGCGGCCATCACCATGCCCGGTGTGCAAAAGCCGCACTGCAGGGCGTTGTTGCGCACAAAGGCTTCCTGAAGATCACGCACATCACCGTCGTCGCTTAGGCCTTCGATGGTGCGCACCTTGCAGCCCTGGGCCTGCACCGCCAAGGTAAGGCAGCCGCGCACGATCTTGCCGTCGACTTCCACGGTACAGGCCCCGCACACGCCATGCTCGCACCCGAGGTGGGACCCCTTGAGGCCCAGGTCGTTGCGTACGAAATCCACGAGGTGGGTGCGGGGCTCCACGTGACAGCAACGGTCATGGCCGTTGACGGTGACGTTGATCATCTGGGTCGAGCTCATCGGGGTTCTCCGAATGTCGGCTGTGTGTTGAATGGAAGCGCTCAGATTGCCAGAGCGGCGCGGCTGGCATGCGCGGCAGACAGCAGTCGGCGCATCAGCACCGTGGCAAGGTGTCGCTTGGTGTCCGCGCCATGGGTGAGGTCGGGCAGAGGATCGAGTTCGGCTTTCAACGAGGCGGCCGCAATCTCGATCGTGGCCGCGTCCAATTTCTTGCCGGCCAGCAGTGCCTCTGTGCGCGGTGCTCGCAGTGGGATCACGCCCATGCCCAGCAGGCCCAAGTTCAGCTTTCGCACAGTGGTGCCATCAAATTCCGCCACAACGGCCAGGCCTGCCACGGCGTAGTCGCCATGGCGACGCGCCAGTTCATCAAAAGCGCACCAGTGGTTACGCGTCATCACCGGCACCTCCGCACCCACCACGATCTCACCAGGTTTCAGGTCGGTGGTGTACAGGTCTTGGAAGAAGTCGGTGGCCTTGATACGGCGTTGACCGCCGCTGCCCTGTACCACCACGGCGCCATCCAAAGCCACGAGGCAGCAGGGCCATTCGGCCGCCGGGTCGCCGTAGGCGATCGAGCCACCCCAGGTACCGGAGTTGCGGATCGCACGGTGAGCGATGTGGGGCGCAGCAGCTGCCAGCAACGGAGCCTGCTCGGCCACCAGGGGCGAGGACTCGATCGCCGTGTGCGTCACGAGTGCCCCAATATGCAAGACACCGCCACGAACATCGATCCGATTGAGGTCTGGCAGACCCGTGATGTCGATCAGGATCTTGGGGTCGGACAGCCGCATGTTCAGTGTGGCCATCAATGTCTGGCCACCCGCCAGGATGCGGGCATCGTCGCCATGCTGGGCCAACAAGTCGAACACCTCAGACAGCTTGCGTGGCTTGACGTAGTCGAAGGCAGGGGCTTTCAAGTGGAATCTCCTCGGGTTTGTCCGGGTGATGTTTGTTTACCAAGCGGTCAACAATCGTATTGCCTATTGAAGTTCGGGTAAATAGTGTGACCCTCCCCACAAACCCTGAATACGCAGCCCCCACCACGCCACGCCGTCGCATGGCCACGGCCGAGCGTTCGCGCCAAATCCTGGAAGGCGCGATCCAGTTTTTCGCGGTGCACGGTTTTGATGGGCAGCTGCGGGACCTGGCCAAGAGCATCGGCATCACCCACGCCCTGCTGTACCACTACTACCCCACCAAGCAGGCCCTGGTCGACAGCGTTTACCAAGAGGTGTTCGTCGAGCGGTGGAATCCGCTGTGGGACGAACTGTTGGACGATGCCTCGCTGAACGTCGAGGACAAATTCACGCGCTTCTACTCCGACTACATCAACAACGCCCTGTCGCGGGACTTCGTGCGCATCCTGGTGTTCTCGGGTCTGACCGACCGCACCATCACCGATCGCTTCTTTGCCATGCTGCGAGAGCGGTTGTTTCCGCGCCTCATCCGTGAAACCCGCCGCTACCGTGGTTCACGCCTGGGGGGCAAACCCAGCATGCGCGAACTGGAATTGCTGATGGGGCTGCATGGCAGCTTCTTCTATGTGACCATGCAGCGTTGGATATACGGCCAGACCATTTACATCCCGGACGCACCGCCGCCCCCGCTGGCCTACAGCGATCAGTTGGTGCGCGATCGGGTGCGCAGCTATCTGCTGTCATCTGCTGCCCTGTTCAGTCCCGGCGAAGCCTCGCCGGTTCCTTCCCGCCGGCTCACCAAGGGCCGTTCCTCATCCCGCAGATCCAAGGAGACCTCATGAAACTGATGAAGCTCGCGCTGACCGGCGCGCTGGCCATGGGCACCAGCCTGGCCTCCGTTGCCGCCTACGCGCAACAGACGATCAATGTGAACATCGGCTCCAGCCACCCCACCGCCAACATTTGGGCCTATGCCATGAAGGAGGTGTTCCAGCCCGAGGTGGACAAGCTGCTGAAGGAAGGCGGCAACAAATATCAGATTCGTTGGCGTGAGAACTACGGCGGCACGCTCTACAAGTTCAACGAAACCCGCACGGCCGTGAAGGACGGCATCGTAGACGTGGGCATGGTGGGCACGGTTTGGGAGAACTCCCAGATGCCGCTGCAAAACGTCACCTACTTCACACCGTTTGCGACCACCAACCATGAGATGCTGATCGAGATCTTCGACAAGCTCAACTCCACACATCCTGCCCTGAGGGCCAGCTGGACCGCGCAAAACATGGTGCCGCTGTCATCGCTGATCACCGACAGCTACGACGTGTATGCCAACTTCCCGGTCACCAACATGGCCGCCCTGCAGAACAAGAAAATTCACGCACCGGGCACCTCCGCCAACTGGATGCGCGACACCGGCGCCACACCCGTGGAAGGCGCCCTCACCACCTACTACACCAACATCCAGACCGGCGTGACACAGGGCGCACTGAGCTTTGCCAGTGGCATTGGCCCGTCCAAGGTGTATGAAGTGGCCAAGCACCTGACCCGCATCGACATCGGCGCCATGTACTTCGGCAGCGTGGCGGCGAACAAGGCCTTCTTTGACAAGCTGCCCAAGGAAGTCCAGGAAGCCTTCGTGAAGGCTGGCCGGGCCACGTCCGCTGCCCACGGCAAGCACGTGACCCGCTCGGCCGCGACCGCCATGGACACGATGAAGGCTGCCGGCCTGCAGATCACCGAGCTGCCCGCGGCGGAGCGCAACAAGTGGATCAACGGCCTGCCCGACATCGTTGGTCCTTGGTTGGCCACCACCGGTGACGCTGGCAAATCGGTTCTGAAGGCCTATTTCGACGAACTGCGCGCACGTGGCGTGAAGCCGCTGCGCGATTGGGACAAGGCCGCTCGCTGAGTCGCACAGGGGACATCATGGCCGTTGACACGGATCTAGACGCACCGCCGCCAACGGCCACCCATCCTCTGGACATCCCGGCCAATCTGTTGGCCTCGCTGGGCACGATCTGGATCTTCGCGATCATGTGCCTAGTGGTCGCCGATGTGATCGGCCGGGACTTCCTCAATGCCCCGATCACCGGCGTGGCCGAGTTCTCGGCTCGTTCGGTGGCCTCCATCGTGTTTCTGCAGCTGGCCGCTGCCGTGTGCAGCGGCCGCATGACGCGCAGCGATTTCCTGCTCAACCTCATCGGCAAGCGCTCTCCCAGGGCCGTGGTGGCCCTGGATGTGATCAACGCGCTGGTGGGGGCGGCTCTCTTCACCGCGCTGGCCATGATCGCCCTGCCGGAGTTCCACACGTCCTGGGGCAACAACGAGTTCTACGGCGTGCAGGGCGTTTACAGCGTGCCGGCCTGGCCCTTCCGGGGCCTGATCGTTGCCGGTTCGGTCGCCGCTGCGCTTTGCTACCTGTTGTCGGTGCCCGGCATCATCCGGCGCGCCTCGGGTCAATCCACAGGCGCCGACCCTTTGGGAGGTGCGGCATGAGCGACCTTGCGCTCGGCGGACTGCTGATCGGCGGCTTGGTCTTCCTGGTCCTTTTGGGTATCCATATCGGCGTGGCCCTTCTGGCCGTCGGCTTCTTCGGCGTTTGGCTGGTACGGGACAACGTCGATATGGCCATGCGACTGCTGTACATGGCCGCGTACAACGGCATCGCCGACTACATCTTCGCCACCATCCCCCTGTTTGTACTCATGGGGCTGCTGGTGAGCATTTCCAACGTGGGCAAGGACACCTTCACTGTGGCCGAAGTGCTGCTGCGAAAGCTGCGTGGCGGCTTGGGTGTGGCCACGGTGGCGGCCAACACCGTCTTTGCAGCGGTCACCGGGGTGTCCATTGCGTCCGCGGCCGTGTTCACTCGGGTGGCCGTTCCCGAGATGGTGCGACACGGCTACCGGACCACGTTTGCCACCGGCACGGTGGCTGGCAGTTCCGTGCTGGGCATGATGATTCCGCCCAGTCTATTGATGATCATCTACGGGGTCTTGGCCGAGCAATCGATCGGCACCTTGTTCATTGCCGGTGTCATCCCTGGATTTCTGCTGGCCATCGTGTTCACAGCCATGATCATGCTGATGGCCCGATTCACGCCCGGCACGGTCTTCGACCTGCAAAAGCAGGCCGCCATGGCGCGCCACCAAGAGGTGGACATCACCTTGAGCGGGGGCCAGATGGTCGCCAAGATTGTGCCGATCGCACTGCTGGTGGCATTGGTCCTGGGTGGGCTGTATTCAGGCTTCTTCACGCCCACCGAAGCGGGCGGCGTGGGTGCTGCGGGTGCCCTACTCATCGCGCTGGCGCGACGTTCTCTGGGCAAGGGCAATTTCTGGCGCGTTCTACATGAAACCGGCAGCGTGTCTTCCACCATCCTCATCCTGCTGGTGGCCGCCGCCTTCTACAGCCGCATGCTAAGCGTGGCCGGTGTGCCCGTGGCCATTGCCGATCTGGTGCGTGATGCTGGCCTGGGCCCATACGGCTTCCTCGCGCTGTACATCGCCATCGTGCTGTTGCTTGGGATGATCC
>JACCEC011130920.1_pt1 | contig 18643 bp, 15 predicted proteins | sample 7450121 | NCBI WGS metagenome assembly JACCEC01 (sample SAMN15323455, study PRJNA562643) | freshwater metagenome | isolation source: river surface water | place: USA:Blue River Watershed | collected 2017-08-18 | reverse complement strand
TCTAGCATGTTGCTGACTTTTGCACCTTGAAACGCATAAACGCTCTGGTCGTCGTCTCCCACAACAAAGCAGTTGGGTTCATCGCCCCAGTAGGAAATCAATTTGTGCAGGATGCGATTTTGCAAACCGCTGGTATCCTGGTACTCGTCTACCAAAATGTATTGAAATTGTTCCTGATTATCGAGCAGCAATTCCTCATCAGAATCGAAAGCATTGGCCACCCATTCTAGCATATCGGCAAATTCATAGAACCCTTTTTGCTGTTTGGTGTCTCTGTAGGTCTGAAACAAATTGGCGGCTTCCAAAGCGCGGGCCCAATTTCTGGTGTTTTTATCGTAATCGTTGGGTTTGATATCGCCCACCTTGAACTCCCCCCGATTCACTTTGTAAATGCTATTGGGGAAAGCGATTTTGAAATTCTCCGGTTCGCTTACATAGGCAATCCATTCAGCAATTTGTTTGGCGTCTATGCCTTCGGATTGCATCAAATCCCACAGTTTGGAGAGGTTTCTTCTCAATACTTGCGCGTCTTCTTGGTACGATTTCAATAGCGATTGCGGGGGCAATGCTTCGATGATGCTTTGTATCAAATCGATTTTGTCCAATTCATCCATTACGCGGAGTTCGCGACGAGAAAACTTTTCGGGGTTGTCTTGGATGATTTTGTTGCACAAGCCATGGAACGTGAAGATGGGGATTTTGAAAGCGTCTGCACCCATGAACTGACTCAAGCGTTTTTGCATCGCGGTGGACCCCGCTTCGGTATAGGTTAAACACAGAATGTTCTGCGGCTGGGTATCGGTACTTGATAGGATATTGAGGATGCGGGTTGCCAAAATTTGGGTTTTCCCCGTACCTGGTCCGGCGATAACCATCACAGGGCCTTCAACGGCGTTCACCGCATCTTGTTGTTGCTGATTGAGTTTAACGTATAGGTCTTGGAACAACTGCATATTTGCAATATAGCCATTATCTTCGCATTTTTATGAGCCAAACGAAACAAGAATACAATGAGGTTTTGACTGCCTGTAGAGAGGTTTTTTTGAAGAAAAATCAAGATTATGGCACTTCTTGGCGATTGTTTCGTCCTTCCAGTCTCACCGATCAGATCTACATCAAAGCGCAGCGAATTCGAAACATCGAAGAATCAGGCAAGAACGCGGTTGGCGATGATATCCGGGGCGAGTTTATGGGTATCGTGAATTATAGCTTGATCGCATTGATTCAGTTGCATTACATTCAGATGCAGAAAGATCCTACCGACATTGAGGAAATTGCTGGGGTGTACGACGAATGGGCGGCCAAGACGCGCGATTTGATGTTGTTGAAGAACACCGACTACAGTGAGGTTTGGCGCGATATGCGTATCAGCAGTTTTACCGACATGATTTTGGTGAAGATCGCCCGCATCAAACAAATTGAAGACAATCAGGGTAAAACCACCGTGAGCGAAGGGGCCGATGCCAACTATCAAGACATCATCAATTACGCCATTTTTGCCTTGATTCGATTGTAATCACCCTATGGGTAGGTTTTTGCATTCGTAATTTGCTTGCAGTATCTTGCCGGAACAATAGTTGCCCATGAAAATTCCTTATCTCATTGCCAGATTTTTGACCGGGGCCTTGTTTGTGTTTTCCGGTATCGTAAAACTCAACGATCCCAGCGGTTTTGGGATCAAACTCAACGAATATTTTGACGTTTTTGCACAGGATTTGGCCACGGCCCAAGACTCGATGCGATTGGTTGTGTACGGTGGGGGTCAGAAACTGATCGACCAAAAAACCGTGCTATACAGTTTTGATAGGGAGAAAGATATGGTGCTGGAAGCCCGGGGAGTAGAAGAGGATGGGGATTCCGGTTCAACGGTGAAAAAGATCAACTTGCGATGCTATTGGGGCGGCTCCTCTGTCGCTGAAACAACCATTGATGCTAAATTGCCGCAGTCGAAATCGTTGGGTTTTGAATTTATGGCGTTAACGCCAGGCTCGGAATTGCTGCCGCCATCGACCCTGCCCAATGAACCCAAAACGGGTGGTCATTTATCGTTCCCGGCCCCAATGCTTGGAATGTCTGACGGTGATTCAGGGGTGGTTGAATGGACAGACATTTCGTTCAGTGAGAGTTTGATGTTGGATGTTTCTGCTTATGCAAAACCCAATGGCGTGATGTTCGATTTTTTCAAGTGGCTGAAAGACTACTCCTTGTATATGAGTGTGTTTTTCTGTGCTTTGGAGGTGTTGCTGGGCTTGGCGATGTTGATTGGCTGGAATATCCGGCTAACAGTGGCCATTACCGCGGGGTTGATCATCTTCTTTACCTTCCTTACCGGATACAGTGCATATTTTAATAAAGTTACCGACTGTGGTTGTTTTGGAGATTTTATCAAACTGAAACCCTGGCATTCTTTCTACAAAGATTTGGTGCTATTGGTGTTGGTGGCGATTATGATGGTGGGACAGAAACACAATGTGCCTTGGTTCTCGCCAAAGTTTGGTTGGAAGTTGATGGGCGTGCTCACCGCAATCACGCTGGGCTTTGGGGTTTACTGCTATATGTATTTGCCGATTTGGGACTTTCTGCCTTACAAAGTGGGGAATGACATTTTGAAAATCATGACCGAAATACCCAAGGGTGAGCGGGCCACAGATAGTATAGAAATTTCGTGGGCACTCTACAAACCCAATGGCAAAGGAGGCATAGATTCCATTTTGTGCAGCACAGCAGAATTCTCCAAAAAGATGGAAGAAGGGTATCAATACGATGATGCCAAATCGCAGCGACGGAAGTTGGTCATCGAAGGGTACAAATCGCCCATTCACGACTTTGCCATCAACGACGACAAGGCCGGTGTTGACATGAAAGACAGTTTTCTTCACGCCACTGGTTTTCAGTTGGCTTGGGTGGTTCCGTATCTGGATCAAGCAAACTTGTCGCAATTGGACGAATTGAAAGCGATTTTGTCTTTTGCCAAGGACAAAGGGATTCGGGTATACGGATTGAGTGCGGTTGCTCAAGCATCGACCGATGAATTTGTCCAACAGCATGCCTTGCCGATAAAATTTTATTCAGCCGATCAAAAAATGTTGATTACGATGGCTCGGTATAATCCAACACTGTATTTGTTCAAGGGTTCAACGATTCTGGGAAAATGGAGTGGGGTGGATCTGCCATCGACCAAGGTGCTAGATAAGAAAATGAATCAGGCATTGGGTGTTAAAACAGGGCTAGCCAAGGTGTTTTCCCGCATGAAAAAATCATGAAGCCAATATTGAAGAAGTCGGCATTTCTGCTATCGGTCTTGCTGGGCTTGGTACTTTTCATTTTTACCTTGTTTCAGGCCTTGCCCAATGCGGAGGAAATGCTCACTTCACAGCGTGCAGATGCCAAAACAAAGCAGGCCATTGTGGCGGAATTGGGACTGGATCAGCCGTTGCATCTTCAGGCGTTGTATTATATCAATGACCTGTCTCCAGTGTCGTGCTACGATACCGCCTCCCAAAAGCGGATACACTTAACGGGTGCTTCTGTGCGCATGGGTGGGGTAGAATGGTGGTTGAAATTGCCCTATCTGCGCACATCGTTTCAATCCAAACAACCCGTTGGGGCGATGCTGTTTCAAGCGTTTGTAGGTACGATGATTTTGGCGTTGGCCGCGATGGTCATTGCCTTAGCCCTCGGCGTGCCTTTGGGTGTTTTGGCAGCGATGAAGCAAGGAAAGTGGCTAGATCATACGATTGTTGGGTTCTCCGCGATTGGGATTTCGATGCCCAGCTTTTTCTCAGCGATGCTATTTTCTTGGTTGTTTGGCTTTGTATGGCATGAATACACACATTTGCCCATGACAGGCAGTTTGTGGGAGGTGGATGAATTGGGTGAAAACAGGTTATGGGTATGGAGCAATATGATTTTGCCCGCCTTGGCTTTGGGTATCCGACCCCTTGCAGTGTTCATTCAATTGACAAGAAATACCATGGTTGAAATGCTTGCCCAAGATTTTGTACGCACAGCGAAGGCGAAAGGACATTCAACTTGGGCAGCAACCTTGAAACATGCATTGCCCAATGCCATGAATCCCCTGATCACCAGTGTTGGCGGGTGGTTCAGTAGTTTGTTGGCGGGATCTTTTTTTACTGAATACATTTTTCAATGGCGCGGTTTGGGGAAAGTGACCATAGAAGCACTCCAACAATCCGATTTTCCGGTGGTGATGGGGGCCGTTTTATTCACAGCATGTGTGTTTTTCATTTTGCACACGATTACCGAATGGTTGTATGTTTGGATAGATCCTCGTGTACGCTATGAATAAATTATACCTTGTTGGTTTGCCCGCTGCCGGAAAAACAACCACCGCCAAATGGCTCGCCCAGAAATTGGGGTGGTCGTTCATTGATTTGGATGAGCAAATTGAATCCGAAACAGGCATGGGAATAGCTACCTTGTTTTATCAATTGGGGGAAGACGCATTCCGCGAAATTGAAGCGAAATGTTTGCGCGAAACGGGAAAGTTGAACCACGTAGTAGTAGGCTGCGGGGGAGGAACCGCTGCGTTTCACAGCAACATGGATTGGATGAAAGCCAACGGTTTAACCGTGTATTTGAACACTTCCTTCGATATTTTGGTGCAGCGAATAGCCAAAAATGAGGTGCAAAGACCCTTGTTTGATGGCTGTAATCAAGAGGAAATTCTTCAAAAACTCAGTGAAATCGCGGAAAAGCGACAGATTTACTATAGTTCTGCTAAAATAATTTGGAATAAAAGCGAGCCGGCCGACTTTTTGTATCACGCTGTAAATCAATTAGTTGCAAATTGATTGTCTTGGTAATTTTGCAAATTGTTAATTTCTCGTGTAAAAGTTCATCTATCTAGTGGAATAGCAGTACTTGACAAACTAAATCCCTTGTTTACTTTTGGAACACTAACAAAAACTAAATTTATAATCATGAACAAATCAGATTTAATTGGAAGAATGGCTAGCGATGCTGGCATCACCAAAGCTCAAGCTGCTTCTGCATTGAACAGCTTCACCACCGCTACTGCTGAAGCCTTGAAAAAAGGTGACAAAGTGATTTTGGTTGGTTTCGGAACTTTCTCAGTAAGCGAGCGCAATGCACGTACTGGCCGTAACCCACAAACTGGTGCTGAAATCAAAATTGCTGCTAAAAAAGTAGCAAAATTCAAAGCAGGTGCTGAATTGAACGCTGGTATCTAATACTACTTTCAATACAATAAAAAAACCCCGCCCAAAGCGGGGTTTTTTTATGTCCATCCAATGTTGCCTACCTTTGTGCTATGCATGCTCATGCCCGACAAATATTTCTAGAGAATATGGCCCAAACGAGTCCAAATCCATTGGCCCTACACGTTGTTCGGGCCGAAGGGAATTACTTGTTCGACGTACATGGTAACCGCTATTTGGATTTGATTGCCGGGATTTCGGTGTGCAACATAGGCCATCAGCACCCCAACGTGGTGGAGGCGGTAAAAGCCCAAGCAGAAAAATTCATGCATGTGATGGTTTATGGGGAAACCATTCAAACACCCCAATCAACCTATGCAAAACGATTGATAGAACAGTTGCCCTCGACCCTGAACTGTTGCTATTTCGTGAATTCAGGCGCAGAAGCCATAGACGGGGCGATGAAATTGGCAAAACGAGTAACCGGAAAAACCGATTTTGTAGCCCTTACTGATGCCTACCACGGCAGTACCCAAGGTCCACTGAGCTTGATGAGCAACGAATACTATAGCCAAGCGTTCAGGCCCCTGTTGCCATCGGTTCACTTTGTGAAGCAGAATGACCTCGAAGCCCTATCGTTCATCCCCTGGAACCAAGTATCTGCGGTGGTGGTTGAATTGATTCAGGCAGAGCGCGGTGCCAAAAAAACCGAAGAAGCTTTTCTCAAGGCCTTGAGGAGCTTATGTGATCAGCACTGCACCTTACTCGTATTCGATGAAATTCAAACAGGATTTGGAAGAACAGGTCATCTCTTTGCCTTTGAAAAGTATGGCGTAATTCCAGATGTACTGGTGCTCGGCAAAGCCCTTGGTGGAGGAATGCCAATGGGCGCTTTCATTGCCGATAGAAAACTCATGAATCAGCTGTCGGATCAGCCCATACTCGGACACATTACAACATTTGGTGGACATCCCATCGTGGCGGCAGCGGGCAATGCCGCATTTGATGTGTTGCTGACCAACCAATTGGTGGAAACGGTCAAGTCCAAAGAGGCCTTGTTTCGATCGCTCCTGCAACATCCCAAAATCAAAGCAGTGCATGGCGAAGGTCTGCTCCTGGCGGTAGAATTGGAGTCTTTTGAAACTGTACAGCAAACCATACAACAAATGTTGGCCAAAGGGTTGTTCTCCGATTGGTTTTTGTTTGCCCCCAACTGTTTGCGCATCGCACCGCCATTGACCATTTCTATGGAAGAAATTCACTGGGCTTGCGATCAAATATTGGATGTGCTGTCAGAATTGTGAATAAATTTTAGGGGATAAACCCATTATCTTTGTTGTCAACTTGTTGTTTTTGCGAAAATTGCAACGAAAAACCCAGAATATGAAAATTCCGCAAATGCGTATCGGCCTGCTCCTCGTTTTATCATGGGGTATGCTGTTGGGTTTTTCATCCTGTGAACGCATCAATAACAATGTAGACAACCACGAAGATGATTTGTCTGATATCGTGGTGGTTACTACCGAACTGTCGTCCATGCTAGAGTTTGCTGATGAATCTTCAGATCAAACAACGGCGAAGGGTACAATCGCACAGTTTAAACTCCAGTTGTTTAGCAAAGAAGCCAAAGTTATCGTGATTGATTCTACCTATTACGATGGTGATGCGGTTGAGTTTTTGGTCGATTTTGGTCCCACCAACCTGCCTCTAAAACCTTCCCAGAAATGTGTGGATGGTCGTTTTCGTGGCGGTAAATTGCGGGTAATTCTGGAATCGCACTACATCGAAAATACCGCAAAATCTCATTTGCTCGTGGACGATCAAACGGGATACGTGTTTGGTAGTGAAAACAACCCATTGAGGGTAGATCACCTAGAAATTGATATCGAGCGTGAATTCAAAGAGTTGCTGAAGTACACAATCAAGAAGTTGGAAATTGATAGTCGCTCCTTGGAGTTGGATGGATCCCTCACTTTAGAGAAGATCGCCGGTGCAAATACCCCCGGTATGATTGGTGATCAATACATCATGAAAGGGTCGGGCAAAGTGGAAATGGGAGAGGACGACTATTTGTGGGAGATCGGATCGCCCTTAAAAAAGAAAGTGGAGCCAGGCTGTGGGATGATTCCGGTAAAAGGATTGCTCAATTTGAACATTGAAAGTTTAAACCGCAATGTGGTGGTTGACTTTGATCCTTTCGACAATGAATCTTGTGATCGCATCGTTCGAATTACCAATGCCGGTAAAGTAACAGACCTGGAAATCAAGTAAAAAACCCAGGCATCGCCCTTATTGGTGTATGGAAATGTTGCTTGGAGGGGCAATCAGCGACAAATTACCATCTGTTTTCTCGAACCAAGCATGCGCCAAGCCATTGGTAATCCACACAAATTGACTGTCTAATTTATTGTTATAGGTGGCGGCCTGGATGAGTGTATTGCGGGTTAGTGCGACCTCAGGGGCCTTGCATTCAATCAAGATTATGGGTTTCGTATTTTGTGCAAATACCACAATATCAAAGCGTTTGCGCAATCCGAAGGCCTGAATTTCTCGCTCAACGGCGATCACGCCCGCAGGGATTTGGTAATAGGTGATTAAGTGTGCAATACAATGCTGCCTAACCCATTCCTCCGGTGTTAGGGGGATAAATTTTTTGCGAACGGGATCAAAAATGACTTTTTTTTGCTCTTGTTCTTCAATGCGGAACCCGTAATCGGGAAAATGTAATGTTTGCACTGCGGTAAAAATACAATCCATGGCTAAATTGAGCGATACCATATCGAATTATTTGGATTTGCGTCGGAAGATTCTGTCCAAGCAATATTCGCCTGTGTATTTATTGCATGGAGAAGAGGTGTACTTCATTGATGCCCTCACAGATTTGTTGGAAGGGTCGATTCTTCCCGAATCTGAACGCAGTTTCAATCAAACGTTGATTTACGGCAAGGAAGTGAAAATTCACGACCTCATCGCCATGGCCCGTCGTTACCCCATGATGAGCCAATACCAGGTGATTATCGTAAAAGACGCCCAAGACATCAAAGAGTTTGACAAGTTGCTGTCGTACCTGGAAAATCCCCTGCCATCCACCGTATTGGTTTGTGCCTTCCGCGGAAACAAGATGGACATGCGTACCAAGATTGGCAAGCAAGCGGATAAATTCGGGGGTGCCTATTATGCGGCCAAACTACGTGATTATCAAATCAAAGATTGGTTGCCTGAATATTTCCGACAGCAGGGTAGAAGCGTAGATACGGCAGCGATTCAGATGATCGTGGAATTGCTGGGTGCCGATTTGCCCCTGATCCACAACGAGCTCGATAAGTTGTTCATCAATGTGAAAGATGAATTCATACGCACCACGCACATCGAAGCCAATATCGGTTTTAACCGCGAATACAATGTGTTTGAGTTGCAAAGTGCACTCGGCGCAAAGAACTTCAACAAAGCCATTCAAATCGCTCATCACATGGGCCATCGCGCCGAAAAAGGAGAAATCCTGCGGATGGTAACCAATTTGCACAACTACTTTGGGAAAATACTCCTAACACAGCAACTATCGGGCGGAAGCAAAGGCGAATTGGCAAGCGCATTGGGTGTGAATCCCTATTTTTTGGATGAGTATTTGTCGGCCGCGAAATTGTATTCTCCATCCGATCTAGAGCGGGTATTTAACCAAGTAAAACTATTGGATTTGCGCCTAAAAGGGGTGCACCGTGGATCTGCCACAGATGGTGAATTGTTGATTGAAGCAATAGTAGGAATACTTCGTGCTCCACAGCGGGTATGATGTTATTTTTCACATTATTTTTCTTTTATTTGTAAATAATAAATTAACCTATGAAAAAACTATACGCATTAACCATTGCTGCCGTTGCATCTTCTTTTGCTACAGCGCAAGTTGCCGCGTCTTTGGAAGGTGCCAATCAAGGTGCTCCACAGACGTTGTCAACGTCTAAAGTCTTCATCGACAAAGCCGATAACGGCGGTTTCGGTGTGGCTCCCACCAAGAAAAAGCCCCTGAGCGCTCGCGGTGTGGATTACAAGAGTTTTGTAAGAATTGGTTCTACCTACTACGATTTGCAAACAAACTTTGCGATGCCCCATCGCCTAGTGATGCATTCGAATGGCGCTGTTTCTGCTGCTTGGACAACTGCCAACAGCGATGCTGCTGGTTTCGCAACCCGCGGTTCTGGTTACAACTTCCGCGATGCTTCTGGCAACTGGAATTTGTCTGATAGCTCACGTGTTGAAAACGTACGTACCGGTTGGGCTAACGTAGGTGTTTTGTCGAACGGTTCAGTATTCACCATCGGTCACGACGCTACCAACGGTGGTTTCTACATGACCAAAAGTGCTTCTGCCACTTCACGACCTACCACCGTAACCAGCATCTTGCAAGAGCCTCCTTACAAACCCATTTGGGCACGTACTGCCAACGATGGCGATGTGATTCATTTGATTTGCTCTTACACAGATTCTGCTGCTCCTGGCGAAGCCCGCGCTCCCAAGAGAAAAGGCATTTTCGCTCCCATGGTTTACAGTCGCTCTAAAGACGGCGGTGCAACTTGGGATAAGCAGCACATCATGATGCCTGACTACGATAGCACTTTGACCAACAACGGTGGTGCCGATCAATACACCATCGACGTAAAAGGAAATACCGTAGCGATCGTAAATGCAGACTTGTTGCAAGGCGTTATCGCTTGGAAAAGTACCGATGGCGGCGACAACTGGCAGCGTATCATCGTTGATACCTTCAAATATGCGCCTTGGACTGGCAAAACCGAAATGTTGGATACCCCCTATACCAACGATGGTACTGTGGATGTAATCATCGACAATAACAACAAATTGCACGTATTCTGGGGCTTGGGTCGCGTATTGGATACCGATACTACCGACGAGAGCTACAGCTTCTACCCTGGAACACAAGCAATCCTTCATTGGAGCGAAGAGACCGACAAAACCAGCGTGATTTCTTCTGGTGGTCAGTTCGATCGTACCGCAGATGGTATCAACAGCTTGGAGCAAGCCACTTATTCTGGATTGACTTCTGGAAACGTGCCTTCTGGCATGAGCACAGTAGCCCGTTTGGGTAGCACCTCTGCCATGCGTCAGCCAGCTTCAGCGATGGATGCCAATGGTAACTTGTATTGCTTGTTTAGTGTGCCTATCGAGCAAGATTTGTCTGACTTGGGTGCCAACTTCCGCGATATCGGGGTTGTTTACTCTACCGATGGCGGTGCAACTTGGAGCTTGCCACAAAACGTAACCCAAGTATTGGGTAAAGAAGACGATTTTGCTTCTACTTGTCGCGTTGCTAACGGTTTCTTGCACATGACTTGGCAGCAAGATGAAATCGCAGGTACCAACTTGCAGAACAACTCTGGTGCATTTGGTAACCACCCTGTGGTTTTGAACTTGATCAACTACCAAGCGATCCCTGTAACTGAGATTTTGAATGGCAACATCGGTATGTTGTATGGTGTTAACGTTGAAAAACCCAACACCGGCGACGTAATGGTTGTTAACCAAAACTATCCTAACCCATTCAGCAACGAAACCAATGTGTTGGTGTACTTGACCAAGCCCGGTGATATCAAAGTTGAAGTTCGCAATGCGATGGGCGCTTTGGTAAAAACCCAAACCCACAGCAACTTGTTCAAGGGTAACCATGAATTGACCATCTCTGCTGACGGTTTGTCAACTGGCGTTTACACCTACACCCTCATCGCAGGTGGTAGCAGTGTAAGCAAGACCATGATGGTGAAATAATCGTTTTCATCCTCGCGATGAATTTAAAGGGGCCGACAAAACATTGTCGGCCCCTTTTCGTTTATTTTTGTAGTATGTTCAAAACCAATCATTGGTACCACTGGATTTCGGCATTGGCCTTTTGGTCGTTCGCTGTGGTCTTTTACCTCAAGGGCGACCTTGATATCCTCGGTTATGGTTCTACCCCCATTGTGGTTTTTTTGGTGATTTGGGGGGCATTTCGCGCCTTGAATGGATATCTGTTGTTTCGCAAAAAAGACAATCATTCATGATGAAGTTGAATGGTATGCATGGTTACTCTCGGTTGTTGATGGGCTTTGTGGCTCTGTTCATTACCCTAACGTCTTGCTTGGATATGGAGCACAAAGGGAGTAGGAACGATATTCCCACCAAAGGCGAACTGGAAATTGCCATCGACATCAATGATAGTTTGATGTTCAATCAACTCATTGCGCGATTTCATGAACTGTATCCACAGGCCCACATCAAACCCCAATATCTGTCGCCCATGCAATTGTTAGAAGGGGTGCGCGACAAAAAAATATCGGCCTTGTATATCAATTATCTGTTCGATACTGCCATGGTAAAGGCCCTGGAATCTCGTCAGATTAAAGTCCGCTCTCACATTGTGGGCACCTCGGCCACCGCGTTTGTGGTAAATCAACGCAATCCCAACAACGGACTCAGCGCCGATTCCTTGTATGCGATGATGTCGGGCCAAGTCAAAGGCTGGCGTGGCATGAACAGTGTGCCGCTTACCTCGGTGTTTGTGAAGGGCGATTTGGCCTACAATTACATCCATGACTGGTATGCGCACAGAGAACCCAATGCCGGAAAAGCCAAAGCCAGTCCCCCGAAATTTGTTCAAGTATCCAATCCCAAGGCGATGTTTGCCTACGTGCAGCAAAATGCGGGATCCATGGGCTTTGTGGGCATGAATTGGATTGCGGATCGGGGCGATACACTCGCGCGCAACCTGCGTAAAAAGGTGAAAGTGCTGGCGGTGCAAAACGATTCAACCAAAGAATATCACTTGCCCTATCAATCACAAGTTTACGCCAAGCAATATCCCTTTGTTGCACCTGTAATGGGCTATGATTTGCAAGGGTATTCAGGGTTGGCCCAAGGGTTTTTGGCCTTTTGCTGTGATCAAAGCGGACAGATACTGCTCAAGAAATGTGGATTGTCGCCCGCAATACCCCCAACACGCACCATTCAACTGTTCAATTGAGCATCTTTTGGAACAATTTTTGAAATTCGTAACACATATATAACAATTAGATAGTTTTTTTGCACCAAAATGAAAAAGATAACCGTATCATTCTTGTTTTCAGCATTGTTGATGACCTCAGCAGTTGCTCAGAGCTTGGCCGAAGGTCAGCGTTTTTCGAGAAACGAAGAATTTGAAAAGGCAGAACAGATTTACGCCAAACTCATCACCGCAAAACCCAAAGTAGGGGATAATTACTACTGGGCAGGGTTGAATTTCTTGGCCAAAGGCGATTCATTGAGCGCTTTGAACAGTTTCAATGCCGGTTTGGCCATCGCGCCAACATCGCCCTTGAACTTGGTTGGAAAAGGACACATGGAATTGCGCAAGCACAACGTGCAAGGCGCTGAAGCTTTTTTTGTACAAGCATCTGCTGCGAAGAAAAAATTGCGTCCGTTAATCAACAAAGAAATTGCCCGCGCATACTTGCTGGTTGAATTTGGTTCACCCGAGCAACTCAAAAACTATGGTGCACGTGCCATGGATTATTTGAAAATCAGCAACAACGATTTTGAAGCGAAAATTTTGTTGGGCGATGCGATGATCATCAACAACCCAACCAACTCTTCTGATGCCATTCAGCAGTATATCGTAGCGAGTTATGATGCACCTAGCGATCCTCGTCCACTGATGCGCCAAGCAAAGGTTTACGCAAGGGCCAATGCCGGTACCTTGGCGTTGAGCAAATTGGATGAAGCCCTGGCGTTGGATGTAAACTATGCACCTGCTTATCGCCAGAAAGCTGAAGTGTTCTCGTTGTTGAAAGAGCGCGATTCTGCGGTTATCTACTACGAAGAATATTTGAAGCGGAACGACAATATCACTGCGCGTAAATTCTACGTACAAAACCTGTATTTGGGTGGTGACTTTGATCGTTGTATCAATGAAGGTAAAAAGCTGTTGGAGAAAAAATCCATCCCTGTGATTTACGGTACCATCGCTTATGCCATCGCCTCAAAAGAAAAAGCAAAACGTCGCTTGGCCGATTCAGCACAGATCGACTCTGGCTTGAACTACTTCTTCAAGAACTACGAAGAGTTGTACATAAAGCCCTTGAATCGTCAGTTGATGCCCAGTGAGAACTATTACAAAGGGGTTTTGACTTACCGTTATGGTTTGTCAACCGCTGATTCTACTGCCCGCAAAATGCGCACTGTTGAGAGTTACAATTTGATGACCATGGCGTTGATGGATACGGCCAGAGCCGGTGCAAATACCTACCAAATGGCTCAGAAGATGTATTTCGATGGCAAAAACTATGAGCAAGCGTATGGCATCATTGAAATGAAGCGCAAAAAGCAATCAGGTAAATTGAACTCAGTTGATTTGTTCTACGCCGGTCGCTGCTTGGCAAACATCAAACGTCAGAAAGAAGCCTTGACAATCTTCAACGAATTGATCACCCAAGACACCAACTACTTGTCTGGTTATTACCTTATCGCAACTACTTGGGCTAGTTTGGATCCCACCGATTCATCTGGCAACGTAACCCGTGCTTTCGAGCGTTGGATGGGCAAATTGGACTCTGCACAACAAATTCGTTTCAAGCAAGACCGTGAAAACGCCTATCGCAACATGGCCTACTATGCTCAAAAGAAGAAAGATTACGAGAAGGCCAGTTACTACTATGGCAAGGTGATTGAATTGGTGCCCGACGATCAGGCCACCATCGACGTGAAAAAGCGTTTTGATGATTATTTGATCAAAGTGAAAGCCAAAGCCAATAAGCCCACCAAGCCTGCGGCAGCTGCGACTACCACTACAACCGGCACAACAACGACTACAACACCCGCCGGTACCACGCCAACCACTACACCCACTGGCGGTACTACACCCACCACAACACCCGCTGGCGGTAAAAAGTAAGATTATTATCCTATTTTCATAAAATAAAGCCCCGGTCTGCGACCGGGGCTTTATTTTTGAATAACTTCGGAACGACAACAAATGCGGAAAGCAGTGATATATGGGTTGGTGATGAGCATCGCAATGATGGCCATTGTGCCGTGCATGTCAGCCATCGCCCATCGCACCATAAACCCCTTCACCCAAGTCGCGCCCTCCTTGCCCAAGCCGTATCTGTTGCAATGCCGACAATCGACATGGTTGAGGAATCAGTCCCTACAAGTACAATGCGTTGATCAGTCCTTTGGATTGTATCGCATCATCGCCACCGAAAACCAGCTACAAGCCCTGCAAAACACTGCCCAGCAACAAGGCATCGCGTTGCGATTTCAAGAAGAACACACCCTACAGCGCAGGAGTTGGATGCCCAACGATCCCCTGTTAACGAGTCAGCGCTACCTAGATGTGATTCAAATGACCAAGTCGTGGGACAAGGGTAGGAGTGCGGTGAACCGACTTCAGGATACCTTGGTGGTGGCCATCTTAGACGATGGGTTGGATACTTCGCATCCAGATATCAAGCCCGTTATTTGGGTCAATCGCGGGGAAATCCCCTGGAACGGCATCGACGACGACGCCAATGGCTACACCGACGATTATTACGGTTGGAATGGCGGCGATTCATCGGCGGAAGTGTTTAACAAAGAGTCGGTTTTTTACGGACATGGAACCAGTGTGGCTGGTGTGCTCGGAGCTGCATCCAATAACGGACTCGGTATCGCTGGCGTGGCCTATAACGCGAAATTATTGCCCCTTCATTGCTATGCCTCCAAAGGATTGTCGAGCGATGTAGGCGTAATCAGATCCATGCTCTACGTCTATCGCCAAAAGAAGCTGTGGCTCACCACCAACAAGCAAAAAGGCATCAACGTAGTCGCGCTCAATATGTCGGTAGGCCTCGATGCAACCTTCCCCAATGAAACCCCCATGTGGTGTGAACTGTTCGATTCACTCAAAAGCGTGGGTATCATGTCGGTGTCTGCCACCACCAATGCCGATAACAATGTGGAACTTGTGGGCGATATCCCTTCTTTGTGTCCGTCTGATGCCCTCATTGTGACCTCGAGCACGGGCTTGGATAAACAACGGGTAAAGTCGGGCTATGGCAATGTGTCAATTGATTTGGCGGCTCCGGGCGATGATGTCTACACCATTTCTCCGCTGCAAGATGCGCCATCAAACCCTTATCGCAAAGAATCTGGCACCTCTTTCGCCGCCCCGATGATCACTGGCACAATCGCTTGGTTGAATTCTGTGGTGTGTAAAACGTATTTGCAGTTGATGCAACAAAATCCCGACAGTGCTTTATCGCTCATGCGTGGTTGGATCTTGGGTTCGGTAGAGAAAAACGCATCGCTTACCAGCAAAACTGTTACAGGCGGCGTGTTGCAGACGTTGGGCGCTTGGACAAAAATGGATGCTTGGTGCATGGCCAATGAGCCTACCTATTCCAACAATACAGTGCAATGGTTGAAGCCGGTGCTGCTGCCCAATCCCAGTGATGGAGCGGGTTGTATGTTCTATAGCGCAGAGCCCTTGAAGATGACGTTGAGGTTGATGGATGCGTCGGGCCGACAGGTATTCACGGGCAGTGCCATGACCAACGAACCCATTCAATTCATTCAAAAGCTGTCGGTAGGTGTCTACCATTGGCAAGTGGAAACCCCGCGTGGCGATTTCCAACGCACCTGGGTGATTCAGTAAGATTCAGTAACAGATTTATTAGCTCACCGGCTTGAACGCTTCAAAGGCATTCAGGCAGTTTTTGCAATAGTGCATACTGCGACAAAGGGTTGGGCCAAAAGGGGTGTGCATTTCGGTGTTGCGCGAGTTGCAATAAGGACAGGGGGTGTCGCTCAGCACATCCAATTCAATATACCCATCGTGTTTGGGTGGCGGTGCCAGTCCGTGTTGTTTCAGGGCGATGAGCCCTTTTTCGGTAATCATGTTGGTGTTCCACTGTTTGTTGAACGTGGTTTTCACCTCGATGTGCGTATAGCCCGATTCGGCGAGTTTGTCGTGCACCATCTGCTCCATGATTCTCAGGGCCGGACAGCCGCTGAAAGTGGGGGTGAGTTCGATGATGGCGTGGCCGGGTTCAGGCGATTCGATACCCGTAACGATGCCCAAATCCACAATGGAAATGGTTGGTATTTCTGGGTCCATAACGGTTTCCAGAAGGGCTTTGATGGAGTTGGGCATGGTTGGGTTTTTTATTTATGATTTTGTGAATTCCAGGATTGTGTAATGTTATTCCTGGATTGTAATCAGTGAGGTAGGTTGAACGATGGTTTACCAATCGGCACCTGGATCGATGCTGAAGACTTCCGTCATCTCGTCGGGTAGGGGCTGCAAATGGGGCGTATGGATTCCGTGGCGCCCGCCGAAGGCGGGCTCAGTGCTTTCCACTTTGGGCACTACGTACCCAAAAGATTCTAACAAAGGGACTACTTTATCCAACCATCGCTGCTGCAATTCGGCCTCTCCGCCAAAAATGCCAGCCTCGATCAATTCCGCTTCAAATTTGCCGGGCTCAAACATGCCCAAAGCCAATCCAAACGTTTCGTTGATGGCATTTTGCATCCTTGAGAAACTCTCCTCACCGCCCGCAGCCAATTTCTGCATGAAAATATCGGCATGCATCGTGTGATACTTGATTTCGCCCTTGAATTTCTTGGCGACCATCGCCAAAGGTTCAAAAACACTATCGGCCAACATCTCAAAGCGAATCGCCTCGGCATGGTCAAAAAAGAAATGACGAACCATCGAAAAATCATACTCCCCAATTGGTAACTCTACCAACTGTGAGCAATGAAACTGGTTGTCGTTGCGGGTAAATGCCACCGTATCAGGGTCGCTCTCGCCCAATTCATGCAACAATTCAAACAAGGCCAACGACTGACCAATTTTGTCCTGCGCCATGCTGCTGAAAGCGATGTCCTCTTCCAACATCGGACCCAAACCGGTCCATTCGCTGTTGCGGTGTCCAATGATCAACAAATCATCAGCCATTTTATATAAAAGCTCTTTTAAGCCTTCAACGTGTTTTTCTGTAAATTCCATAATCTTTACTGTTTGTTGGGGTTGTGAAATGATCCGTATTTCCTTACACCTTGCTGGTTCTGGCTTTGAACGCGTTGATGCGGTCCATCACCTTGTAACTGTTGGGGTCGCGATACAATTTGTCTTCGGTGGTCTCGAAAATATCGGCATCTTGGTACTCGGTCACGAATACATCCGCCGTTTTAACCACCCACAAATTCACCGCCGCACCGCGTCTGCAGTACTGCTCTTTGGCAAACAACATCGCCATTTCGGCGTTGGGCGCATGCACGTTGCCCACGTGTTGGTGGTGTGTGCCGCGTTTCACCTGCTGAAACACTTCGTAGGTTTGGAAGTGCTCGTTGCCCGACAATTCGCCAACTTTTGATTCATCGTCCAATGCGGCGCGATCAATTCTGGGGTCCAATGACTTGATAATCATAGTGTCTTATTTAGAATTTACTCGGATTATGCCAAAGGCGTTACGTATTGATCGGTTTTGCTCATCAACGCTTTGCGTACCCAGCGACCTTTTTCTTCGGCCATTCTGCGAACCGCCAAACGCTCTTTGTTGCATGGTCCGTTGCCGTTGATCACCTGTTTGAAGGTATCCCAGTTGGGCTCTGTGTATTCCCATTGTCCGGTTTCCTCGTTCTTGCGCAAGTTGGGGTCGGGCAGGGTTAAGCCCAAATCCCAGATCTTGGGGACGTACATATTCAAGAAGGTCTGACGCATAGAATCGTTCGATCCCATTTTCACTTTCCAGCGCATCAAGATTTCAGAGTGTTGTGAGGCTTTGTCTGGCGGACCGAAGAAATGCATGATGGGTTCCCACCAGCGATTCAACGCTTCTTGCACCATCGCACGTTGAACGGGGGTGCCTGTTGCCAAGAAAACCACGTTATCGTGTCCGTACTTCAAGTGGAAAGATTCTTCCGCGCAGATGCGGTCCAAAGCCCTGCAATAAGGACCGTAAGATCCTTTGCTGTTGGCCAACTGGTTCACAATTGCCCCTGCATCGATGAGCCATGCAATTACGGCGCTATCGGCCCAAGTGGGTGCGGGGTAGTTGAACACGTTTGAGTATTTGCTTTTGCCGTTGATGAGGTCGTTGGTCATGTCTTCACGACTTTTTCCCAAGGTTTCAGCGGCGCTGTATAGCAATTGCGCATGTCCCACTTCGTCTTGTACTTTGGCCATCAAAGCCAATTTCCTACGGAAGCCGGGGGCGCGGGTAATCCAGGTACCTTCGGGCAAAGAGCCGATGATTTCTGAGTGGGCGTGTTGCTCAATCATTCTCACAAGCTGTTTGCGGTACTCTTTGGGCATCCAATCTTTCGGTTCGATTTTATCGCCAGCGGCGATGCGTGCTTCGAACTCTGCCAATTTGATTGGATCTTCGTCGGCCAAAATGCTGTTCACTTTGTTGCCGTCATTTTCGATGTAAGCGTTTCCGTACATATGAATG
>JACCEC011521383.1_pt1 | contig 18644 bp, 17 predicted proteins | sample 7450121 | NCBI WGS metagenome assembly JACCEC01 (sample SAMN15323455, study PRJNA562643) | freshwater metagenome | isolation source: river surface water | place: USA:Blue River Watershed | collected 2017-08-18 | reverse complement strand
TAATATTCTCAAAACTGCTTTCGATGGAAAAGATGGAAATTATTCGGGGCTTTTGAATAGCCTAAATTTTGCTTACAGTAGTTTCGGTACAAAGTCGGGGTTACGTATGAGTACAGGCGAACGCATTGCAGGAAACAAATTTTCCATTGATTTAATCACTAAAGCCCAAGAACTCAGAGAAAAAGCTGATGCTCTGGTGCTTGAAGCCTTAAAACGCACTGATGAACAAAAACAATTGGATGCTGTTTGGCAAAAAGAAATGATTAGAAAATCATTAATCAAGATGACTTTATGAGAAAAATAGCCCTCATTGCTCAAATTATTGTCATGCTAAGTTGTTTATCCTGCCAAGAGAATCCTGAAGGTGTCATGTTAAAGTATTTCAAAGTAGCGAATGAAGTAGTCAATAGCGATACCACCGAAGTTGATTATTTGCACAAGCATTTGTCTAGAAGAGCTAAGAAAATGATTGATTCGTTGCCACTTTTGATGCCATATAGTTTACTCTCACTCACAAAAAAAGGAACACTGGCAATTGCAGAAATAAAAGACCAACAAGCCATCACGAAAGACTCAGTTGTTTTAAACGTTGATTTGATTTATAATGGTGGTCATGTTCGCACCATCCAGCAAGCACTGGTCTTTGAAGATAATGCGTGGAAATTAAGTATTTCTACCAAATGAATGTTATTTTATTTAGAATAAAAATCAAAAAAATACTCGGTTTTACTGGGTATTTTTTTTGAAATAATTTTCAAATTAATACACTTATTGCATTATATTTGTAAAGCAAACCGTAAAAAATTCTAAATAAAATGACACTACCTACTAAAGCATCTGCCTTAGATGCGATTAAAATATATGAGTCTATTTACCAAGAAATTCCCTCAATGATAGATGCGAGTCTTGAACCACTGACTTTTTGGGCAACAGCATTAGGTTTATCCAACTCGGCAGTTTCCAACAAGAAAAAAGGTAGAAGAGACTGGAAAGCCAGCGAAATTAAAATCGTATTAAATGCCCTCAAGAAAGACACTAAAATAGTCGATAATTATATTGAGGTACTTGAAAATATTGATAAAATGATTGCCGAAAAGGGGTATAAAAAACAATTTTTCTACCACAGAGTAGGTTTAAGTAATATGCAAATTCATATCCGCAAGACCAATAAAAACAAAGATTACTCGACTTGGCAAATTGACGAAATCAAGAAATTAGTCGAAGCTTTGTAGCACTTTTCATCGCCAATTATCAGCACCAACCACTTTATCCCTTTTCAAGCTACGTTTTTATCGTTACTGATTATCTTAATTTGCGTAGAATCGTTCAAGTAATTAATAGTCAGACTTTTAGCTAAAAAAACTTCATAAAAAATGTTCAATTTTCTGATACTGAAATACGGTATCACTGCCTTTATTTTTTCCATATTTTAATAAAATACGCATGGCAACAGTCAATTACTACCTCGATACCCGAAAAACCGACGAAGGTTTTGGTATCATCAAACTAAGAATCACGCATAATCGTGAACAAAAAGACTATTCTACAAAAATCAAGATTGCCACCTCAATCTTTGACAAACTTAAAAAACAAGGGAGCGAAATAGATGGTAGAATCCGTGATAATGAAATTATCCATTACCATCATTTACTCTACGCAGCAAAAGATAACCGAAAGATTTTTGCGGATGGTTTTATCTTACGTGCCAAAACGATTATCAAGAAATTAGGAGACAATTTTGACTTTGATAATTTCAAAAGTGAGTTCGATAATTACGGCAAAGAAATGATGTCTTTTGATGAAAAAACCGATTTAATCAAAACATTGCATACTAAATGTGAGGCTCTAAAAGCGAAAGGACAAATCACGCATGGTACTAATTTTGGTTTAGTGGCAAAGTCCCTAACTCGGTTCGTTGAATACTTACAAAAAGAAGAACCGAACCGATTAAAGCCAAAGAAAAATTTTGTTTTACGATTTCATCATGTTGATAGCACTTTTCTGACTGATTGGAGTTCATTTATGAAAGAACACGGCAAAGTATCTCAAAAAAAGGAAAATGGTGTACCAATAGGAGCATCGGGAGCTTCTGATACAACAATTGGAATTTATAGCCGAACCCTACGAGTTGTTTTTAATGATGCGATTGAGGCAAAAATTATTGAGAGAGATTCTTATCCATTTGGGAATAAACGTTTTTCTCCGCCTGTGGGCCGAAATATTAAGAAAGCACTTTCTACCAGTCAAATTGATGCAATAAAAGCGTATGTCCCAACACCAAATACATTAGAACAACGTTCGCATGATTTGTGGCTTTTTTCATACTTCGGCAATGGTATGAATTTTACTGATATCATCCACTTAACCTGGCAAGATATAAATGATGATAAAATCTTGTTTCAAAGACAGAAAACGATGAAAAGTAATACGGATATTTCGGTGAGAATAAATGATACTATGAGAGAGGTAATAGACCGATGGGCAAATAAGCAAAGAAATGAGAAAGACTTTGTGTTTCCTTTTCTGGTCGGTATTAATTCACTTGAAAAACGTAAAGCTGAAGTGCATCAAGTCGTTAAAGTAACTAATCACTATATGAACCAGATTGGTGCTAAGTTAGGAATAAAAGAAAAACTTAATACTTATGTAGCACGTCATAGCTTTGCAACGAGATTATTAAGAAGTAATGCACCTTTGGCAATGATAAAAGAAAAATTAGGACATAAAAAGATTTCTACAACTGAAAGTTATTTGGGGAGTTTTGAAAAAGAAGTAGAAGACAAATATTTAGATAAATTGTGATTTGCCGAATTTGTAGTGAGACTTGTAGTGAGACCAAATTTTTTGGGCATAAAAAAAGAGCTACATTTCACTGTAACTCTCTGATTATCAAGCTTTTAACTTGCTCCCGAAGCTGGGCTCGAACCAGCGACCCTCTGATTAACAGTCAGATGCTCTAACCGACTGAGCTATTCGGGAAACTTATTTCGGTTATAATTTCGTCATTCATTTCTTCGTTCCGAAATCATAATGCAAAGGTAAGGGATTTATTTTTTGTTGTCAATACCTAAGTGAAATATTTTTTTACTTTTTTTTGAAGTTTTTTTTAGTTTATTGATAATCAATGTCTTGCACGTTCGAGAATTAATTCCTTTACTTTACGTGCGTCGGCCTTGGCAAAATTCTGTATCACAATTTCTTGTTCTCTTGCTCTTGCCTTGATTCTGATTGTTGAAAAAAAGATACCAGAGTCGATTTCTACACCAGCGATATCATTGTAAAAAACAAAATTTTCGGTACTACTGAATACTTTTCGTTCTTTAAATGTTACGCCTTTTTCGCTGAAAATAACCTCGTCAGGTAATAAGGGGTTTTTTAAGGTACTTGCTGAAAATCTTTCGTTCATATCTGTAAAATATTTAATAGTCGAAATTAAAATGGTACATAGACTACTTTCTTGGTGTCGAAGAATTCTTCCTTAAAGTGGTCGGATAAGTTGTATAACGAGTATTTCCCTCCAAACTCATCTAATTCTTCGGTTAAATCACCACCTTTTAGATACAAAATTCCGTTTTTAAGGTCATTAAATTGATTCTTTGTTACTTTATCTTTAATCCAACCATAAAAGGGTTTGAGTCGAGTTACAGCACGGCTTACAATGAAATCGTAGTCATTGGCTACATTTTCTGCACGTTCGTGTTGAGCAGTTAAATTTGTTAGTCCAATCGCTTGCGAAACTTCAGTAACTACTTTTATTTTCTTTCCGATAGAATCAACTAAGTGAAACTGGCAATCTGGAAACAAGATAGCTAAAGGAATACCTGGAAAACCTCCGCCTGTACCAACATCTAAAATTTCTGTGCCAGGCTTAAACTTCATCACTTTTGCAATACCTAACGAATGAAGTACGTGTTTTTCGTAAAGGTTTTCGATATCTTGACGAGAAACTACATTAATTTGTGAATTCCAAAAACTATAAAGTTCTTGCAATTGTCCAAATTGATGTAATTGTTCCTCTGTGAGGTTCGGAAAATATTTTGTAATTAAGGAAACGTCTGACATAAATAATTGTGGCGACCGTCGTACGGCTTAACGCCATTTAATCTTCTTAGGATTTGAAAATAAAGTAATTAGTCCAAAAATTAAGTAATATCCTGCATACAACATATCGTAGTAAGGAATCTTCCACGAACTAACGGTATTATTGAGTTTTTTATTAGCTTTTGCCAGTACAATCCAACGAATAATTAACCACAAGAAAAACACAGACGTAATCAGACGCATCCAATCATTGTATAAGTAGAAATCTTGTAGGTTATTATCATCTAATAGATAGGTCGGAATTCTTGACCATTCGGGTGCTTCAAACCAATCAGGTTTAACAAAGAATACTGGCAAAAACCAAAACCAACAGATAAGATGGCTGGCTGCTAAAAGCCCTAATGAGATTTTATCCCGTAATTTATAGCGTTTGCCTACAGAAAGGTGGCGACGTTTTTGAGTAATCCATTCACTCCAAGTTTTCTTTGGAACAGAAAGGATGTGGGCCTCTGGTTCAATACATATTGCCACATTTTCTTTGTTTGATGCTTCATTTACAAATAAATCATCATCACCACCCAAAAGTCCATGGTGACTTGCAAAGCCATTTGTGACCCAAAAAAGCTCTCGGCGGTACATCAGATTTCTCCCTATACCCATGTATGGCATTTTTGATAAGGCATAAGAGAAATATTGAATAGCTGTTTGAAAAGTTTCATAACGAATCAATGAATTCAATCGGCTATCGGCATATTCATAAGGTGAAAAGCCTAAGACGATGTCTTTCCCTTGTGTCATTTGGGCAACCATAAAATCAATCCAGTGTGGGCTGGTTGGTCGGCAATCGGCATCTGTCAACAAGATTATTTCTTTCGTTGCTTTCTTGATACCCATCGTTACTGCGTATTTTTTTGCAGTAAAGTGAGCAGGCAGGCTTTCAATTCTGACAAAATTTACTTTTCTATAACCTCCTTCGTTGAAAAGTAAATAATCGTAAGTGCCATCAACTGAGCGGTCATCAGAAACAATGATTTCAAAATTTGGATATTCTTGAGCTTCGAGTAGGGGCAATAATTCTTTCAAATTTTCTAACTCATTCCAAGCAGCAACAACAATCGAAACCCCAGGTTTCTTTTTTTGTTCGGTATCTGGTTCATTATCGTAGTGCGAAAGCAAACGAGTAAAAATCCCCAAAATATAAATGAGTTGGATAGCTAAAGCAGTAAAAAATACAAACGGTAGTAAATAGTGCCAAAACACCATGAAAATGCGGTTTAGGTGAAATTTTATGCAAATATACAAACCTTCAACGAAACGATTCGATACTTAACCGTAAAAAATCAGTGAATAAATACTTGTATTAGCCAAAATGAAGGGTGAAATTTGTTGTATGAAATACGAATTACACAAAACAGACACTCAGTCGAAGGCCCGTGCTGGGAAAATCACGACTGACCACGGCGAAATTCTAACGCCCATTTTTATGCCTGTTGGTACGGCCGCTACCGTTAAGGCCGTGCATCAACGCGAACTGGCTAATGATATTAAAGCTCAAATTATTTTAGGAAATACCTATCATTTATACTTACGCCCAGGATTGGAGATTCTTGAACGTGCGGGTGGACTTCATAAATTTAATGGTTGGTCGGGACCAATCTTGACCGATTCAGGTGGTTATCAAGTTTTTTCATTGAAAGATATTCGTAAGATTTCGGAAGAAGGTGTAAAGTTTCAATCGCACATTGATGGCTCAAGACATTTGTTTACGCCTGAAAATGTTATGGATACCCAACGAACTATCGGTGCCGATATTATCATGGCCTTTGATGAATGTGCTCCGTATCCGTGCGATTACTCGTATGCAAAGAAATCAATGGAAATGACTCACCGTTGGCTTAAACGCTGCATTGACCGTTTTGATTCTACCGAAGGTAAATACGGCTACTCGCAAGCATTGTTTCCGATTGTGCAAGGGAGTGTTTATAAAGATTTGCGAATCCAGTCGGCTGAATTTATTGCCGAACAAAATCGTGAAGGAAATGCTATTGGTGGTTTGGCAGTAGGAGAACCCGCCGAAAAGATGTACGAAACCATTGATTATGTAAATGATATTTTGCCGAAAGATAAACCCCGCTATTTGATGGGAGTTGGTACACCAGAGAATATTTTGGAAGGTATTGCTCTCGGAATTGATATGTTCGATTGTGTAATGCCCACTCGAAATGCCCGCAACGGAATGTTATTTACCACACAAGGAATCATCAATATCAGAAACGAAAAATGGAAAGATGATTTTACGCCAATTGATGAAACACTCGGTGGTTATGTAAGTACGTTTTATTCAAAAGCTTATTTACGTCATTTAGTGCGATGTGATGAGATTTTGGCTGCCCAAATTGCCAGTGTGCATAACCTTACCTTTTATTTATGGCTCGTTGGGCAAGCCCGTGAGCATATTTTGGCAGGTGATTTCTTAACTTGGAAAAATGCCATGGTGAAGCAGGTAATGCAGCGGTTGTAAATAATTTAAGGAAGGCTTCGCTCGAAGCCAAGCCTTCCTTTTGAATAATACTATTTCTTACTAACAAACTTATTTCCTTCCACATAAAACCGATAAGGTAAATCTGTACCTTGCGTTATGCCGATTCGAGTCGTAGTTACGATTGAAAAATCATTAGTAGTGGCTGGAAGGCAATGAAATTCGTCAGAATCGAGTGTTAAAAAGTTAAAATCGAGCGTAATACCCATTGCTTGAACCAGTTTTGCAGGTCCACTGCATAAATTCTTTACATCATTCGTTTTTCTACGTTTCTTCATCAAATCAATCCCTTCGGTAGGTTCTAAAGCTCTAATTAGCACGGCTTCGCCAATATCTTTTGCTCCGCTCGAAATATTTACGCAATAGTGCATACCGTAAATCAGATAGACGTAGCATGTTCCTGCACTTTCAAACATTGGGGCATTTCGTGCAGATTTTCGGCGGTAGGCATGACAAGCGGGGTCGCCTTGTAAGTATCCTTCGGTTTCAACAATGATTCCTGCTGTTCGTCCTTCGGGGCTTTCGTGTACCAATGTGCAACCCAAAAGTAGCTTTGATAAAGTCAAGGTATCATGTTTTTCGTAAAATTCTTTGGGAAGAATATTTTGCATCTGTACTTTTGGTAAACTTTAAGTTATTGTATGAAAAAACTTCTCTTTTTTATTCTTTTCGCTCACTTCTGCATCGCACAAGATGACGCTGCAATTATCAAAAACGTTACTTGGGAAACTACGAAGCTTGGGAAAAAGTTTTATTGGAAACGAATCCATTTCAAGCAAAAAGAATTATTTGAAGCCAACCAATCCATTAATATTTTGGAGATTTCGCTTACTACTAAAAAAGTAAAATTTGCTTTTGCAACCGTCGATTCGGTAAAAGCTGACCCACAAACAAAGCGTTCTTTGCAAAAAACGAGTAAAATTGCTGCCGATTTAGGAGCTATTGCCGCCGTAAATGCGGGTATCTTTGACATGAAAAATGGCGGAGCGGTTGACTTCCTGAAAATCAATGGCACCGTGGTTGATACCACACGACTGTCAAATGTTACTCGATTACCTTTTCATTCTATTTCGGGTGTTGTGATTGAGAATAATAAAGTTAGTATCATCAAAGGAGAGCAAACTGCTGGTTGGGAGAAAAAACTAACTCAAGCGAATGTGTTATTAACAGGGCCTTTGTTGATGTATAATGGAGTAGCAGAAGAATTAGCCAAAACAGCTTTTAATGATAATCGCCATCCTCGTACGTGTGCGTGTGTAACAAATGATAGAAAATTGTTGTTGGTTACGGTAGATGGTCGTTCGGCGGAATCGTTTGGTATGACTTTGGCTGAGTTAACCACACTGGCAAAAGCACTCAATTGTAAAGATGCGATTAATTTTGACGGTGGCGGCTCAACAACCATGTATATCAAAGGCCAGCCCGAAAGTGGTGTAGTGAATTATCCATCCGATAATAAACTGTTCGACCATGCAGGCGAACGCCCCGTAAGTAATATTTTTTATATAAAATAAGATGTTAGATTTTAGACAAGAGACATGAGAAACGAATCTCTCAAATCTATTGTCTTTTGTTTAGCTTCCCATGTCTCAAAAATGCAACAAGTACAATATAAATATCGCCCTGAAAACCTTACGATTTCAGAACCTAACAAATATAAGCCCGAAGAGTTATATTCGGAAGAAATGGTTTTGAATCTTGGCCCTCAACACCCCTCAACTCACGGGGTGCTGCGTCTGGAAGTCCTTACCGATGGAGAAATAGTGGTTGATGTAGTATCTCATTTGGGTTATTTACATCGCTGTTTTGAGAAGCATGCCGAAAGTTTGCCATTTAATCAAATCATTCCTTATGTTGATAGAATGGATTATGTGGCGGCCATGAATTCGGAGTTGGCGTATGTGATGGGTATTGAAAAAATGCTCGGAATCGAGAAAGATTTGCCCAAAAGAGTAGAGTATATCAGGGTTTTAGTGGCTGAATTAAACCGTTTGGCTTCGCATTTTATTGCTATTGGCACGTATGCACTTGATATTGGTGCGGCCACGCCATTTCTTTGGATTTTCCGTGACCGTGAGCATATCATGCGTATGCTCGAATGGCTCTGCGGTGCCAGAATGCTCTATAATTATGTGTGGGTAGGGGGATTATTCTATGATTTACCTGTGGGTTTTGAAGAGCGTTGCCGAGAATTTATTGATTATTTAAAACCAAAACTTATTGAGTTACAGCAATTGGTTATCGAAAATCATATTTTTATTAATCGAACGGCTAATATTGGAGTTTTACCTCTCCCGATGGCTATAAATTATGGGTGTACGGGGCCTGTTTTGCGTGGTTCGGGACTAAAGTGGGATTTAAGAAAAGTTGATAAGTATTCGGTTTATAGTGAAATTGATTTTGATATTCCAGTAGGTAAGGGCGAAGTAGGAAAAGTAGGGGATTGCTGGGATAGAAATAATGTGCGTGTGCAAGAATGTTGGGAGTCGGTGAAAATTATTGAGCAATGTTTAGAAAAACTGAATAAAGAGCATAAACGAAACACCGATTTTGACCCACAAGCCCTTGTGCCTAAGAAAATCCGTCCACCTAAAATGGATTTTTATTGCCGAGCTGAAAACCCAAAAGGAGAACTGGGCTTCTTTTTCCGCACTGACGGTCGTTCGGATATCCCGACGAGGGTAAAAGCCCGTGCTTGCTCGTTCAATAATTTATCTGTTCTGCCCGAATTATCTCGTGGAGGAATGATTGCCGATTTAGTGGCAGTAATTGGTTCGCTCGATGTGGTAATGGGAGAGGTAGATAGATAGTCCACAGTCAATAGTCGACAAATCAACAGTAATGGAGTGATAGAGACTTAGTTATGACTTTCAAGGTCGCTACTTGATTTTATCTTATAATTAATGATTAGTTTTTCTTCCAAAATAAATAAAAAGGAATACCCGTAGTAATCAGTCCAAGTCCCATTAAGGCTTCATTAGGTTGGTTGTAGATGGTGATAATGAGTAGAAATAGGCAGAAAATTACAAAAAATGCAGGAACAAATGGATACCCAACTACTTTGTACTTTCTTTCGAGATTTGGGCTTTTAATCCTTAGAATAATTACTCCCAAAGCTGTGCTGCCATAATAAATAAACGAAGCAAATACGAGTATATCAGTTAGTTGGTCGAAACTACCTGACCATATTAAAAGTATTGACCATATTGCTTGTATAAAAAGTGAAAAGTAGGGTGTTTGGAATTTTGGATGAACGGAAGATGCTTTTTTGAAAAACAGACTATCTCTCGACATAGCATAAAAGATTCGAGCTGACATCATGATAGTGCTATTGGTGGCATTGAGTGTGGTAACGAGTATCAAACAACCAACAAAAAGCACCCCAATTTTACCAAGAATCTGATTGGCCACTTCAATGGCAGCTATTTTATTCGGAGTTTCGTAGAGTTGAATAAAATAATCTATCGGCAATGTGTAAAGAAAAACCATGTTGAGCAAAACGTAAATCAAAATCACGATTCCTGTTCCAAAGCCCAAAGCCAAAGGCAAATTTCGTTGTGGATTTTTGACTTCTTCGCCAATATAACCGATATGATTCCAGCCCTCATAACCCCAAAAAGCCCCAAGGCTTGCCAACATCATTGCTTTGGCTAATCCCCAACCTTCGAGTGAGGTGTTATCGAAATGACTACTTTCTTGCGTGAGATTTTCAAAACTCCCTTGTGAAGAACTAAACCCGAAGATGATTAGTAGCAAAACTGCTCCAAACATCAGATAAGTAAGCACACTACTCAAACTTTCGGCTACCGTGATTCCTCGATAATTAAGCAGACTCAACATTATTATTAAGCTCGATGCTACTATTTTTATAGAAAAATTATCAAGAATATTTATACCAAAAATGGTAAAGCTAAGATTAAAGTCAGAAAGTGGAACAAGACTATTGAATGATTGAGCAAAAATATAAGCCAGAGCCGCAATTGAGGCGGTTTTCATGACCGTAAAATTTCCCCAACCGTAAAGAAAAGCAAAAAAACGACCGTAAATCTTCTGAAAATAAGCATATTCACCGCCTGAATCGGGATACATGCTGGCCATTTCGGCGGTTGATAAAGCACCTGCTAAGCTGATAATTCCTGCTAAAATCCAACACAAAATCACCAGAATAGGTGACCCTAATTCGGCTGACATTGGAGCGATTTTTTTGAATACCCCAGAGCCAACAATCACACTTACTACCAGAATAGTAGCCGCTCGTAGTCCGATTTTAGGTGTTAGTTTCAACATAGTAGAACAAGTTTTAAACTTGCGAGAGGTTTATTAGAAATATAAATTATACTATTTTCACATACCCAAAACCCGCCTTATGATTGATTTTAAGATAACCATCTTCCAATCTAAATCCACCCGTAACCAAATCTTCTGCCAAATCGAAACTGCCATCAAGGTCAAGGTAACGAGTATTTTGGCAGGAATAGGCTATATGCAAGGCTGCTGTTATACTGGCAATACTTTCATCATTACAGCCCCAAAATAAATCTATATTAGCCTGTTGAGCTATATTAGCTATCTCTAAAGCCCCCAAAATACCCCCGCATTTCATCAATTTCATATTAAAAATGCCGAAAGGCTGCTTAATGGCACTAAATGCTAACGCCGCTTTTTCATTTTTCAATGACTCATCGGCGGCAATTAATTTACATTCTTCCGAATTTAGAGCAAATAATTCTGATTCTTGACCAACTTTGAGTGGTTGTTCGATTAACTCTAAGTTAGTTTTAGCAGTTTTTGCTAAAAAAAACTTCAACTCTTCTAAAGTATAGCCTTGATTTGCATCAACTCTAATTTTTAGATTATTCTTATAAATTTCGTGCAAACGAATAACTCTTTCAATGTCTTCTTCTACGTCAATTCCTGTTTTTACTTTTAGTACTTTGAAGCCCAGTTGAGCGTAATTTTTAGCTTCTTCAAGGGTTTCATTCACATCCATAATACCGATTGTGACCGAAGTGGGCAAGTATTTTATCTTTTGACCATAAAAATCAACGATTGGAATACCTAAAAATTTGCCAAAGGCATCGTGCAAAGCCAAGTCGATGGCCGCTTGTGTACCAGCAAGTAGTGGAAAATATTGATGGGTTTCAAAAATAATTTGTCGAAAATGCCGAATATCTCGCCCAATTAAACCCTGAACGAACTCAGATTGCAGATTTTGAAGGGTTTGTTCTGAATTTTCACCTATTACCTCTTCGGCTGGGCTGGCCGAGCCTAAACCTACGATGCCATTTTCGAGCTCGATTTCTAAGAAAACTAATTCTACATCATAAAATGTGTTATATGCAATCGTATAAGGCTTGGTTAAGGCCAGTTTTTTTAAGTAAGGTATAACTGATTTTATTTTCATGGTTGTAAGGCAAGTAGGGTGGGTATCAGTTTTTCTACACCTTCTTGTATGGGTAGAAGTACTGGTATTTGGAGTTTTTTCTCATAAAAGGCTTGATAATCAAAAGCTTGTTCATCAGTACATTTTTCGGTGTTGAGTGCTACCGCAATAACTTTTGAACCTAACTTTTCGATGATTTCGATTTCAGACTCTACACTCGGAATCTCGCCCCAATGTGGGTCATCATCAAAATATTTACGTTTAGGTGCGTGCAATAAAACTACGTGTTTAGCATTGCCAGAAATCAAAAACTCAAGCCCACAAGGGCCACTTGGATTACGTAATGAAGATTGGCCTTCGAGAAAAATAAAATCAGCGTTTGTTTCCTTCCAACAACTCACAATGGCGTGTTCTAATTCGCCCGAAACAAAATCATTAAGTGTAGAATCGAAGATAAAACCATATTTACCGCCTTGTAACCAACCCGTTTGGCCCGTAAATACCATTTGTCCGTTCAAGCCATTTCGTTCACAAGCTTGGCGAAGCATTCGGGCGGTTGTTCGTTTGCCCATCGCACAATCCATGCCAATAACAGCAATAATTTTTGCCTTAATATTTCTTACTTCGCCTGTCCAGAAGTGCAAATCTTTTCTACTTTTTGGCTTTCTTATATCAACTAATTCGACTTTGTTTACTTCGGCTAAAGCAACAATTTCAGGCTTTTCGACGAGGTATTCATGAAGGCCATTGACAATCGAAATACCACTTTCAATAGCAATTTTTATAATAGAAAGCATTGCAGAGGGTAATACTCCACCCACCGTCGCTACTCCAATAATAAGATAATTAATACTTGGTAAAGTTGCTTTTGCAAATTCAAGTGATTCAAAAATCGGAATATTTCTGTGTTTGCCATCGAGCAATTCGCCTGCCTCTTTTCCTGCTGTTTCTGACGAGTCTATTACACCTACAATTTCATAGCGTTCTGTACCTCTGATAAGACCGTGAGCGGTTTTGGCATCACTTGTTTGTAATAAACCATTGGTAAGAATAACTGCTTTATTCATCTGAGTTACTTTGTTTTTTGATTAAAATACCCGAGTATTTTCCCGTAGCTTTCTGAGATTGATACACGATTTGGCCATTTACCCAAACTCGTTCGATACCCGTCGAAAGGGCTTTTCCATCTTGAATATTGGCATTGTCGATAACAGTATCAGGGTTGAAAAGTACCAAATCAGCGAAATTTCCGTTGGCAATAATTCCTCTATCACTGATACCTAAATTTTCTGCTGATAATCCTGTCATTTTATAAATAGCTGTTTCGAGCGGCATGAGTTTTTGTTCACGCACGTATCTACCCAAGATTTTTGTGAAAGTTCCGTGCCCACGAGGATGACCACTTGACGAACCATCTGAGCAAATATTGGTATGTGACCAACGTAGAAAATTGGCAACATCGGCTTCGTCCATTGATTTGCCCATAATCGCCTCGATACCTTCATTAAAATTTGGATTTTTTTCTTCAAAATCTGCCGCAATTCCTATCAAGTTCATGAGCGTTTGTGATGGTTTTTCGTTGCGTTCTTTCGCAATGGCCGTAATTGTTTTTCCTGCATAAGATTTATTAGGGGCAAAACGTACCAAAACCGACTTTTCTGGGTCGAATAATTGATTGACAGCAAATTCGGCACTTATGGGATTAGTGTAATCTCGGTTTGGAAAAAGCACACGAAGCGTAGAATTCCAAAAATCATACGGGTAACAATCGGCAGTGATATTGATTCCCTCAGCACGTGCTTTTTGAAGCCTTGCCAACAACTGTGGGGACTTGCCCCATTGGTCTTTTTTGGCAATTTTTATATGTGAAATCTGAACAGGAATCTTGGTTTCTCTACCAATTTCAATGATTTCATCAATGGCATCGTCAAGATTAATATCTTCGCTCCGAATGTGGCTCATATAGCGTCCTCCATTTTCGGCTACAACTTGTGCAAGTTGCAAAACTTCATCTCGATTTGAGAAAAAAGCAGATTCATATTCTAAACCCGTAGCCAAGCCGAAAGAGCCTTTTTCTAATTCTTTTTTGAGTAAAATCTTCATTTTTTCTATTTCCGAAGGCTTGGCAGTTCTATATAAGCTTTTTGCCCCCATTGTCTCGCTTCGTAGTGTCGAATGGCCAGTATAAGTAGCAATATTGACCGCTATTGGGCGTTTTTTGATAAACTTTTTTAGTGTATCCATTGGATAACTACTGCCATCTTGCCCAATGACAATGGTTGTAATTCCTTGACTAACCGCAGGAATAGCTTCTGGAACTTTAGTAAGACCGCCAAAATGATGACTGTGTGTATCAATAAACCCAGGAGATAACACAAAGCCTTGTCCATCAACATTTTCTTCGTTTGAGAAAGTGGTTAAATTGCCAATTTCCCAAATCTTATCATCTTTCAAGCGTACATCCGCTTTGCGAGCAACTGAGCCAGTACCATCAATCAGCCTCACATTTCTAATGAGTTGTGTCGTAGGAATTTTAGGTTTTTTGCCTGATAAGATAGTATTGACTAAATCTATTGCTATATCGTTTGTGCCATTGCTGAGAATGATAACTGTCGTTTTTTTAGTAATATTTCGCTCAATATAATTTTCAAAGCCAACCCAACTGCCAGTATGGCTGAGTGTTTCTTCATCATCGCTGATTTCCCAACCAAAACCATAATTATAAGTTTCGCCTTTTTTTAGCTTCACAGGTATAAATGCTTCTTGAAGCGTTTCTTTACTAACTAATTTGTTGGTATAAAGTGCTTGTTCGTAAATTAGCAAATCTTCAACTGACGAATAAATATTCCCATCACCCACAATACCGTCAAACCTTGTCAGGTCATTTGGGTAATTGCGTCCGTTTTGTCGCTCAAACCCATAAACCCGCTGAGTTTTTAAACTCAACGGGCTTTTTATGTTTAGAGAATAAACAAAGGTGTTTGTTAGATGAAGTGGTTGGGTAATGTATTTACTGAAAAAAAACTCTATCTTCATAGATGAGGCTTTTTCTATGATTGATGCTAAAAGGGCATAACCAGTATTGCAATATTCCCACTCACTGCCCGACTCAAATTCAAGTTCTGGTTTGAGGTCAGTCAAAAGTTTGATTAACTTCTCATTATTGAGCGTATCGAGCGTGTTGGTGTATTGTGTTGCTAAATCGAAGTATTCGGGTAAACCTGATGTATGAGTGAGTAGTTGGCGAATAGTGATTTTATCGTATGGGAAATTTGGTAAATATTTTTTTAGTTTATCATCAAACTGCAACTTACCTTGTTCTTTCAAAATCATGGTCATCATGGCCACAAATTGCTTAGAAACTGATGCTAAATTGAATGACGAATTTGGCGTAAGTGATTCCTGAGTTTGAATATTGGCAATGCCGAAAGCTTTTTTGTAGAGTGCTTTTCCATCTTGAGCAATCAATACTACTCCATTAAACATTGCCTGTTCGTGAAGTTTTGTAAGAGTCGAATTGATGTTTTCAATCTGTTGAGTTGTGTACTGCGAATAACCCAAATGTGTATAGAAAAGCACCAATACTAACAAGAAATTTCGCATGGCTATGAGTTGATAAATGCTTTGAAATTTCTATAAAATTAGTTTTTGTTCTTTTAAATGAGAAATAAGTCAAATATAAATTGGAATAAATATTAATTTTAAGCAAAATATTCTTTTTGAGTATACAACAAGATAATTAAAAAGCAAAATATGCTGGACAACGTAGATAAACAAATCTTAGGCCTTTTGCAGCAAAATGCAAAATTGACTATAAAAGAACTTGCTGAGGAGCTCAACCTTACAACTTCACCGATTTTTGAGCGTATCAAACGTTTGGAAAAAGAAGGAGTAATTGAGGGCTATGTGGCTTTATTGAACCCCGAAAGAGTAGGGAAGGGGCAAGTAGTTTTTTGTAACGTTTCAATGCCGATTTACACCAAAGAAAACATGGAAAACTTCGAAAATATAGTACGTTCGATGCCACAAGTTTTGGAATGTTATCACTTAGCAGGGTTGGTTGACTATCAGTTAAAAGTTTTTGTAAAGGACATCAAAGAATATGATAGTTTCTTGAAGCAACTGGCTGAAATACAGATAGTTAAAGTGCATAGCAGTGCTGTTGTATTGCACGATGTAAAGTATTCAACCGTTATACAGATTGATTGATTTGTGGTGCAAACATTCTGTTTGCCCCACATTATAATTTTCTACGAATCACATCAATTACTGCCGCTATAAACTTTAGTTTTTTAGTCGAGTTCATGATTTTTATTTCTTCCCAAAGATTGGTTTCTCCATCTAAAAACTTAAAGATTTGTGCAGGTGAGTTACGTTCGTATAAACGGGCAAAAACTTCGGCAGCAGGAAGACGTTTTTGTTCGAGAACATTGAGCAAAACACTGGCGTAAAAGAAAAAACGTTTCTGAAACCATGAAGTTTTTATTACAGGAGAACCTGTTTTTTCCAGTTGCTCAACAAGTGCTTTAAGCCGTTTTTGGGTATTCTGGAAAGTATATCCCGTAGCAGGATTTGTATAACCGCCTGCCGTACCGATTCTAACAACATGCTTACTCGGAAACTCATTCGTCGCTTCATCAGACATCGGAATTATTCCAAATTCTTCTTCAATTACTTGGTAGTCAGTGATTTGTAGTTTTTTTGAAAAGTATTTTTTAAGTTCAATATCGTATTCTTTTTCTTCCAGTAACTTTTCGGTAAAAAGTGTATATTCAACAATGGCGGTATATTCATCGAAAGGTAAAACATACATGAATCGGCATTCATTGTACTGTTCTACACCAAAATCCATCATTTCGGGTAGGGTAGGGTCGAAGACCGCTTTTTCGGAACGAATAACTAAACCCTTAAAATGTTGTAGTAAATTATGGTTTTTCGGAATATTGAGCTTCAGCTTGTAAGTGCTATCAAATACAAAATTTGCTTTGTAGATTTCTCCAGTTGTTGTTTTTACCGTTGCATATTCATTATTATCTTCAATGCTTATTACCGAATCTTTGATAAATTGAATATTTGAAGATTTACTAAGTTCGGTTCTGGTAAAATTATAAAAATCTATACCTCGAAGGAGTTTATATTGATAATTACCAATATCGAGTTTTTGAATCTTATTGGATGCATCTCTGAAATTAACGGCATCCCATTTTCGATATAAAATATTTTCAAAAGTACCTTTTTTTGCTTCCCAAAAAGCCCAAGTACGGTCATTTTTGTTTTTTTCTTGGGGTTCGATTATTAGAATGGAAGCATGATTGAACTGGCTATTTTGTAAGTAATAAGCCAACGAAAGGCCAGCCATTCCGCCCCCACAGATAATAAAATCCCAATTTTTGTCTTTCACATTACGTAGGTTTTACTAAAAATAAAAAGTCCATAAGATAAGTATAGCATAGATACTTATCTTATGGAAGAACAAATATATGGGTAATATGTTTGTTAAATATCAATTTTACACGTGAACATGTCTTTCAGCATGGTAGCTTGAGCGAACAAGCGGCCCTGACTCGACATATTTTAGTCCTCTACGAAGCCCTTCTTCACGATACATCGCAAACATATCAGGATGAATAAACTCAATTACTTCGTGGTGCATTTTTGTTGGTTGGAGGTATTGCCCAAGGGTAAGAATATCTAAACCATTTTCGGCTAAATCGTCCATGGCTTTGAAAACTTCGTCTTGTGTTTCGCCCAAACCAAGCATAATTCCTGATTTTGTGCGTTGCCCGTATTCTTTTGTTCTACGAATTTGCTCCAAACTACGAGCATATTTGGCTTGTGGTCTAACATTTCTATACAAACGCTCAACGGTTTCCATATTATGCGAAACTACTTCTTGTCCTGCCGAAATCATTCGATAGAGAGCTTCCCAATTACTTTTTGTATCTGGTATAAGTGTTTCGATAGTAGTTTTTGGAGAAACCTCCTTTACAGCTCTAACGGTCTGATACCAAATTTCAGCACCTTTATCTTTCAATTCATCACGGTTTACTGAAGTAATTACAGCATGTTTCACTTGCATTAGCTGAATGGCTTCGGCTACACGACGTGGTTCATCGGTATCATATTCGTTTGGGCGACCAGTTGCCACAGCACAGAATGTACAACTACGTGTACAAACATTGCCTAAAATCATGAATGTTGCTGTGCCTTCTCCCCAACATTCACCCATATTCGGGCAATTTCCCGACTGGCAAATCGTATGTAATTTATATTCGTCAACTAAGCCACGTACTTTTTTGAAATTTTCGCCTATAGGAAGCTTTACTCTCAACCAATCTGGGCGACGAGTACGTTGTTCGGTACTTACAACGGGTAATTCTATCATTATTTTACGGAAGTTTTTCTGAGCTTGTTTTACTAAATTTACTTTTCAGCAAAACAAGAATAATTTGTTGATGCAAAGGTAAGGCATTATGCCTTTCGAGAAGCTATTTTTTTTGTTTTCTATTTCCAAAATATACTGTCAGAAAGCCTGACGTGTAAAATTGTGAATTTTGAGTTAACTGACTCGACATGATTTCAGGCTTTTTGCTGAAAGCTTCGGCTGTTAGTCCGATTTCAAAACCTGTTAGGCTATTACCGAAAGTATTCATGTCAATATTAGCGGCAACTTTAAAGTGC
>JACCEC012102300.1_pt1 | contig 18649 bp, 14 predicted proteins | sample 7450121 | NCBI WGS metagenome assembly JACCEC01 (sample SAMN15323455, study PRJNA562643) | freshwater metagenome | isolation source: river surface water | place: USA:Blue River Watershed | collected 2017-08-18 | reverse complement strand
GTGGCGGACGTGGTGGTGCCGGCCAAGGTGCTGGTGACCTCGGTGGTCGTTTTCATCGTGATTCCGCTGGCCGCGGGCTGGATCACGCGCGTGGCGCTGCTGCGGGCGCGGGGGCAGGCGTGGTTCGAGGGCGTGTTTCTGGCGAAATTCCAGCCGGTCACGGTCGTGGCGCTGCTGCTGACCCTGGTGCTGATCTTCGCGTTCCAGGCGGAGAACCTCACCACGAAGTGGCTCGCGGTGCTGCTGCTCGCGGTGCCGATCACGCTCCAGGTCTACTTCAACAGCGGCCTCACCTATCTGCTGATGCGCTGGCTCAAGGTGCCGCATGATACGGCGGCGCCGGGAGCGCTGATCGGCGCGAGCAACTTCTTCGAACTCGCGGTGGCGGTCGCGATCACGCTCTTCGGCCCGGGCTCGGGCGCCGCGCTGGCCTGCGTGGTCGGCGTGCTCGTCGAAGTGCCGGTGATGCTCTCGGTCTGCCGCGCCTGCAACGCCACGCGCGGCTGGTATGGGCGCACGGCCGGCGCGCGCTGAGGTCGGCCCGGGCGCGGGCCCGACGCGGCGCTTGACCGGCCCGACGCTATATGCGTGTATACGCATATAAGAGTGTGCAGGCGCGCGGCGCCGGCGGAGGCCCGAATCCGTCGGAGAAAAGCCGGCGCGCGGCCCTTCCCGAAAAAACCGCCCGATCCGCCTCATGACCTCACCGCAAGCCCCCGCTCCCTGGCTGACCCGGCCCCGTTGGAATCCCTATGTCGTCGGCACGGCCATCGGCATGATCTGCTGGGTGGCGTTTGCGCTGGTGGACAAGCCGCTCGGCGTCACGACGGCGCTCTCCGGTGTGGCGGGGGCGTGCGCGGTGCCCTTCGTGGGCGCCGACGCGATCCGGCAGAACGTCTATTTCCAGAAGCATGCCTTCGCGTGGGACTACGGCACGTTGTTCCTCGTCGGCATCGCGGCGGGCGGGCTGTTGTCGGCGGCGCTGGCCCGGGCGTGGCGCGCGGAAGTGGTGCCGGCGGTGTGGCGCGAACATTATGGGCCGTCGGTCGGCAAGCGGATGGCGGCCGCGTTTGCGGGCGGAGTGCTGGTGATGTTCGGCGCGCGGCTCGCGGACGGCTGCACGAGCGGCAACGGCATCAGTGGGAGCCTGCAGCTCGCGGTGAGCGGTTGGACGTTTTTCCTCGTGCTCTTTGCCTTCGGGATTCTCACGAGCCTCGTCCTCTTCCGCGCCGCGAAAAAGTAACTCCGTCACGCCATGACCTTCCTCGCTGCCACCGCTCCCATTTCCGGCTCCGCCGGCCTTTTCGCCGCCCTCGGCCTCGGGCTGATCTTCGGCTACCTGCTCCACCGCGGTGGGGTCGCGAGCTACGACACGATCGTGAACCAGTTCCGCTTCCGCGATTTCACGGTGCTCAAGATCATGCTGACGGCGATCGTGGTCGGCGGCATCGGCGTGCTGGTCCTCAACAGCGCGGGCCTCGCCAACTACCACATCAAGGCGGCCAACATGCTCGGCATCGTGGCCGGGGCGGCGATCTTCGGTGTGGGCATGGTGCTCTACGGCTATTGCCCGGGCACGGCGATCGCGGCGGCGGCCGGGGGCAGCGTCCATGCGCTCGTGGGCTTCGCGGGCCTGCTCGCGGGCGGTGTGCTGTATGCGTTCAGCTTTCCCTGGGTTGCGAAAAACATCCTGCCGGTCGGCGCGCTGGGTAAGGTGCGGCTGCCCGATGTTACCGGCGTGCCGGCGGCGGTATGGTTCGTCGCGCTGGTGGCGATCGCGGGCACGACATTCTTCCTGGTCGAGCGGTTCGAGCAGCGGCGGCAAGCCGCGGCCTGACGGGCGGCGTCGACGTGGAGTGGGTGCGCCGCCGGGGCGTGCCGTGCCGCGTTGCGCTTGCGGCGGCGGACGCGTTCAGCCGCACTGGCGTGGCGGTCGGTTTCGTCCGCCCCTCGAAGCGATACCCCCTGAACCCTGTTGTTGTCATGAAACTCCGTCCGTTGCGTGCGTGCGTTCTGCTCGGAAGTCTGCTCGGCGTGTGGCTCGTGTCGCCCGCCATGGCGGCCGCGAACCGGCCCAACATCGTGCTCGTGATGGCCGACGACCAGGGCTGGGGCGAGACGGGCTACAACGGCCACCCGCACGTGAAGACGCCGGTGCTCGACGCGATGGCGAAGTCCGCGCTGAAGCTCGAGCGGTTCTACTCGGGCGCGCCGAACTGCACGCCGACGCGCACGAGCGTGATGACGGGCCGCAACGCCAACCGCTCGGGGGCGTTTGCGCCCAACTGGTCGACGCGGCCGGAGGAGATCACGCTGGCGCACATCCTGAAAGCAGCAGGCTACCGCACGGGGCATTTCGGCAAGTGGCACATCGGCGCGGTGAAGGCGGAATCGCCGGTCAACCCGCGGCGCATGGGCTTCGACGAGTATCTGTCGCACGACAATTTCTTCGAGATGCACCCGGTGTTGAGCCGCAACGGTGCGCCGCCGGAGCGGCACGAAGGCGAGAGCTCGGAAATTGTCGCCGCGGCGGCGGCGAAGTTCGCGCGCCAGGTCGCGGCCGAGGGGAAACCGTTTTTCATCGTGCTGTGGTTCGGCTCGCCGCACGGGCCGTATTCGGGGCTGGAGAAGGATGTCGCGCTCTACCGCGATCTCCCCGACGAGCAGTTGCGGCTGCGATTCGCGGAGATCACCGCGATGGACCGCGCGCTCGGCCAGTTCCGCGATGTGCTGCGCGAACTTGGCCGGCGCGAGGACACGCTGCTCTGGTATAACTCCGACAACGGCCTGCCGCCCGACGTGCCCGGATTCGACGGCGGGTGGCGGGGACGGAAGGGCTCGATCTACGAGGGTGCCTTCCGGGTGCCGGCCATCGTCGAGTGGCCGGCGGTGATCCGCGCGCCGCGCGCTTCGGCGGTGGCCGCGGTGACTTCCGATATTCTGCCCACGGTGCTCGATCTGCTCGGGCTCAAGCACCCGGCGCCGGCGCGGCCGCTCGACGGCGTGAGCCTTGCGCGGATCGTCCGCGGCGAACCGATGACGGAGCGGCCTGCGCCGATCGGGTTCTGGAAATATCCCACGGGCGGTGAACGCGACAACGGTCGCTACATCCCGGAGGATGTGAGCCGCGGCACGACGCCGACGACGCGCAACCCCGCGATCGACTTCACCAACTTCAAGCATCCGGTTGCCCGAACGGAAAACTTCGGCGGCGAGGCCGCCTGGACGGACAACCGCTACAAACTCGTGGCGGGCGAAGGCGGACGCGCCAAGGCGCGCACCGAACTCTTCGACCTGCTCGCGGATCCCTACGAGAAGAACGACATCGCGGCGCAGCACCCGGAAATCGTGCGGCGGATGACGGAGCAGCTGCATGCCTGGCAGCGCTCCGTGGAGCGCAGCCTGACGGGGGCGGACTATGCGACGCGGTGAGTCGGGGAAAAAAGACGCAGCCATGACTCCGGTGAACCGACGCAACGAAACGAAACGCACCGTCCTCCGACGGGTGGGGTGGAGCTTGGGCGTGTTGCTGGCCGCCGTCGTGGCGACGGCGGCGGAACGGAAGCCGAACGTCATCCTCATCATGGCGGACGATCAGGGCTCGGTGGACCTCGGCTGCTACGGGGCGAAGGACCTCGTGACGCCGCACACCGATGCGCTGGCGGCGCGCGGCGTGCGTTTCACGCAGTTCTATTCGGCGGCGCCCGTCTGCTCGCCCTCACGCGCGGGGACGCTCACCGGTCGTTTTCCGGTGCGCGCGGGCGTGCCCGGCAACGTGGCCTCGCAGCGCGGCGGCCGCGGCGGGCTGCCGCCGTCGGAGGTGACGCTCGCGGAGATGTTCCGGGCGGCCGGCTATGCGACGGCGCACATCGGCAAGTGGCATCTCGGCTACACGCCGGAGACGATGCCGAACGCGCAGGGCTTCGATCATTCGTTCGGCCACATGGGTGGGTGCATCGACAACTACTCCCACTTTTTCTACTGGAACGGGCCGAACATCCACGACCTGCACCGCAACGGCGAGGAGGTCTTTCTCGACGGCCAATATTTCCCGGACCTGATGGTGCGCGAGGCCTCGGAGTTCATGGCGCGGAACCGCGAGCGGCCCTTCTTCATCTACTACGCGCTCAACACCCCGCACTACCCGTATCAGGGCGATGCGCGCTGGCTGGAGCGCTTCCGCGACCTGCCGTATCCGCGGAATCTCTACGCCGCCTTCCTCGCGAGCCAGGACGAGCGGCTCGGGCGGCTGTTCGCGCGCGTGGACGAACTCGGGCTGCGCGAGCAGACGATCGTCGTTTTCCAATCGGACAACGGCTACTCGACCGAGGAGCGGGCCCATTTCGGCGGCGGCCGGTCGGGTCCGTATCGCGGTGCGAAATTCAGTCTCTTCGAGGGCGGCATCCGGCTGCCGGCGATCATCGCCTGGCCGGGCCGGTTGCCGGCCGATGCGGTGCGCGGGCAGGTCGCGCACACCGTCGATTGGCTGCCGACGCTGGCCGAACTGGCGGGCGTCCCGGTGCCGGCGGTGCCGCTCGATGGCCGCAGCCTGGTCCCGGTATTGCGCGACGGGCAGGCGCCGAGTCCGCATGCCGGCCGCGCGCTGCACTGGCAGGTCGGTCAGGGCCGCAACGCGGAGTGGGCCGTGCGCGAAGGCGACTGGAAGCTCGTCGTCAACTCGCGCGACACCGCGGCGGGTGACGCGGAGCGGAATCGCGTGGCCTTGTTCCTTGCCAATCTCCGCGACGATATCGGGGAGACACGCAATCTGGCCGAGCAGCATCCCGAGGTGGTGGCGCGGCTCCGTGAGCTGCACGAGCGCCATCTGCCGCCCGCGCTCGCGGCCGAGGCGTCCGAGCCCGCGCGGAAGCGCGCGCAGGACTGACGCCTGCCGCGTGGCGGGCGCGGACTTAACTTCCCGCCTCCCAACTCCCCCCTTCCTTCATGTCGTTCCGCTCCCTGCTCCGCCTGCTGCCAGTGTTCCTCTCCGCCTGCGTCGTGGCGCAGGCGGCCGCGTCACGTCCGCCGAACGTGATCGTCTTCATGGCCGACGATTTCGGCTACGAGTGCGTGACGGCGAATGGCGGCGAATCCTACGCGACGCCGCATCTCGACCGGCTCGCGGCGACGGGCATGCGTTTCGAGCAGTGCCACGTGCAGCCGCTCTGCACGCCGACGCGCGTGCAGCTGATGACGGGGCTGCACAATGTCAGGAATTATCTCGAGTTCGGCGCAATGGATCGGAAGGCGACGACCTTCGGCCATCTCTTCAAGCGCGCCGGCTACGTGACGGGGATCTGCGGCAAGTGGCAGCTCGGCGCCGAGCCGGGCTCCGCGCAGCATTTCGGTTTCGACGAGTCGTTTCTCTGGCACCACACGCGCCGCGCGTCGCGCTACGCGAATCCGGGGATCGACCGCAACGGGGTGCCGCAGGATTTCTCCAACGGCGAATACGGGCCGACGCTGATCAACGATTTCGCGCTCGATTTCATCACGCGGCACAAGGAGCGGCCGTTCTTCCTCTACTATCCCGAGATGCTCACGCACGGGCCGTTCCAGCCCCCGCCCGACCGGCCGGACTACGATCGCAAGGGTGGCGAGCGGGGTAATCAGAACGTGCGGAATTTCCCCGCGATGGTGGCCTACATGGATCAGCTGGTGGGGCGCGTCGTGGCGAAGCTCGACGCGTTGGGGCTGCGCGAGAACACGCTCTTCGTCTTCCTCGGCGACAACGGTTCGCCGCGGGAGATCACGTCGCGGTTCAAGGGCGCGGAGTATGCGGGCGGCAAGGGCACGCCCGGTGCGCGGGGCACGCACGTGCCGCTGATCGTGAACTGGCCGGGCCGGGTGCCGGCGGGCGCGGTGAACCGCGATCTCGTTTCGAGCGTTGATTTCCTGCCGACGATTTGTGCGGCCGCCGGGATTGCGCTGCCGAAGGATCTGCCGCCGGACGGCCGCAGCTTCTGGCCGCAGCTCACCGGGCAGAAGGGCGAGCCGCGTGAATGGCTTTATGCGTGGTATGCGCCGGACGGCGGCGCGAAGGCGGTGCATGAGTTTGCCCGCACGCAGGCCTACAAACTGTATCGCAGCGGCGCGTTTTACGATCTGGCGCAGGATCCGATGGAGAAACGCGCGCTCGCGGTCGCGGACCTCACCGGCGAGCCGGCGAAGGCGGCACGCACGCTGCAGGCGGTGCTCGATCAGTATGCCGAGGCGCGTCCGCGGGAACTTCTGGAGCCGCGGGTCACCGCCAAGCAGGCGAAGAGGGCGGGGAAGGCGGAAGGGAAGCAGAAGCAGTGAACTTTGAACTCCGGCGGCATGGGATGGGTCGGCGGGGCGCGTCCCGGCGGCCGGGGCCGGGAAGCAGGGGATGACGACGTCGATCGGCAGCGCCGCGGCGGTGTTGCGGTGGGTGCGGGAAAGCGCTGGCATGGCCGCACTCCCTCGGGTGTCGGTGCAATGACGCTTCTCCCCTTTCGCGTTCTGGTTTTCTTCGGCTGGCTGTGCGCCCACGCTGCGGCCCAGGAGTCGGTCGCGGACCTCCTGCAACGCGGCCTGGCGAAGCACCGCGACAAGGATTTTTCCGGGGCGATCGCGGTTTTTTCCCAGGCCATCGCGTTGGAGCCGAACAACGCGCTGGCGTTCCACACCCGCGGTGCCACGCACGCGGCGGCGAATGACTTTCAGCGTGCGATCGCGGACTTCACCCGGGCGATCGAGCTGAACCCCACGTGGCCGCAAGCCTTCCGCAGTCGCGCGACCGCCCGCATGAAGGCCAACGACCTCGCGGGTTGGACCGCCGACACCGACCGGGCGAAGGAGCTGGAGTTGGCGGCGCGGAGTCAAACGGACAGCTCCTTCGCGGGCAGGCCGCCGGCGGCGATCTGGGCACCCGGACCGGCGAAGCCCGCGGACCCGGCCGCCGCCCAGCTGCTGCTCCGTTCGGCCGCCCGCAACGCCACGGGTGACGCCAAGGGGGCGGGCGCGGATCTGGACGAGGCCGTGGAGCGCTGGCCCGCTGAGGCGCGGGTGCACGCGGCCCGGGGCCAGTTCCGGTTCAGCCGTGGCGACGGCTCCGCCGCGCTCGGGGATTTCGAGCGCGCCCTGCAACTCGACCCGAACCTGACCGAGGCCCGGATCTACCGCGCGTTCATCATCACGCGGCTGGGAGATGTCGCGGGTGCGCTGGCGGAATACGACTGGCTCATCGCGCACCAGCCGAGTTCGCCAGCCGGCTACTGGGGCCGGGGGGATCTGCGCCAGGAACTCGGCGATTATGGCGGCGCGATCTCCGATTACACGGCGGTGCTCGGGGCGCAGCCGACGCACGCCAAGCTCTACGTCAACCGCGGCAACGCGCGCCGGGTGCTGGGCGAGCAGGCGGAAGCGCTCAAGGACTACGGTCACGCCCTGCGCCTCGACCCGGCGGACGACGCGGCCTGGTGGAACCGGGGGGTGGCACGGGCCCGTGCGGGTGACGCGGCGGGGGCGATCGCGGATTTCGACGAATGCCTGCGGCTCAAACCCAATCACTTCCTCGCGCAGCTCGACCGGGCCCGCGCGCGGATCGGACTTGGTCGGACGGCCGAGGCCTTGGCCGATCTCGATCGGGCCCTGAACGCCGCGCCGCGTCAGCCCCAGCTGCTCTACGCCCGGGGATTGGTCCTCGATGCGCTCCGCCAGCCCGCGGCGGCGGTCGCCGATTTCACTGCCGCCATCGCGCAGGAGAAGACACTCAACGGCCATTACCACCAGGCCCGAGCCGCGGCGCGGGCCGCCGCCGGCGACCTGAACGGCGCGGAGGAGGATCGACGGCTGGTGCGCAAGGCCGCCGCCGCCCTCAGTCTCATGGCACTCTCCCGCCTCGCCAGTGAGAACGGCCGCAACGCCCTCGGTCTGCTCGACGACGCCATCGAACTCGATCCGGAGACGGCCGACCATTACGTCCAGCGCGGGAAACTCCACCAGCGCTTCGATCGCCACGCGCAGGCCGTGGCCGATTTCTCGCGGGCCTTGGAGTTGCGGCCGGACTTGAGCGAGGTGTCCGCCGCCCGCGCCGAATCCCTGCGCCGTCTCCAGCCGCCGGTCGCCCGCCGGGTCGGGGAGAAGTCGAATCCCGCGCCGGCAAAGTCCGGCTCCGCGACCAAGCCGGGCGCAGCCTCCGGGCAAATCCCGGCCCTGCAGCGCACGTTTCTGGAGAAACAGATGAAGGGCGATTTCCCCGGGGCGCACGCGGGCTACAGCGAGGTGATCCGGCAGCACCCCGGCGAACCTTCGGCGTTTCTACGACGCGCGACGATGAACCTTCTTCTGGAGCGCACCGGCGAGGCGGTCGCCGACCTTGATCGGGTGCTGGAACTGGATCCGCCTGCCAACCTGCGCAGTTTTGCCCTGATGCTCCGCGGCGTGGCCCGCCAGGTGCAGGGCGACTGGATAGCGGCCGTCACCGACTTCGCGGCCAGTCACGCCGCCGTGCCCAACCTCCCGCCCAAGACCCGCTTCTTCCGCCACCATCTGCTCCCGCGCCTGGGTCGGCGGGACCCCGGCGCGGGTCTTGCGGCAGTCACCGCGCGCATCGACCAGGAGTGGCTCCGGCTGCTGGGCGGCTACCTTGAGGGCGGAGTGACGGAAGCCGATCTCCTGGCGCGCACGGACGAGGGGGATCCCAACGCGATCGTGCGCCGCCGCAGCGCGGCCTATTACCACATCGGGATGACCCAGCTGCGGGAGGGGCGCCGGGAGCGGGCGCGCGAATTCTTCCAGCGCGCCCTCGCGGTGGACATGACCCTCGGTCTCGCGAGCGAGGAACGGATCGCCGAGCGCGTTCTGGCGCGGGCCGAACTGGCGCGCCTGACCGTGCCGTGAACCCGCGCGCCTCGTCTCAAGGCCGCGCGGTCGCGGCGCCGGGATTTCCGCCCCATCGGGCGAGCAGGTCCGGATCCTGCGTCTTCTCTGCGAGCAACCGTCCGGCGCGCTCGGTCATCTGATTCCCCGCAAAGCGGCTCGTCATCACGGCCAGTTCGGTTTTCGCCATGTCGACCCGGTCCAGCGCTACCAGTGCCTGGATGCGAAACCAAAGGTTCTGCGCCTCCAGCGGCCGATTGACGCAGCAGGCCCGCGCGGAGTTCAGAAAGGGGAGCGCTTCCGCAGGCTGATGGAGCAACACGAGGTCGCGGCCGAGCGCATGATTCAGGCCGCAGTGGCTGCCGTCGAGGGCGAGCCCCTTGCGGTAGTGCACACCGGCCTGCTCAAGCAGCTTGGGGTCGTGGTTGCCGTGTTTCCATTGTGACCAGTAACAGTCGCCGAGCAGGGCGAAGACGGTGGCATCGGGTCGGCGCTGCAGCGCGGATTCGAAGAGCGAAATGGCGGCGGCATATTGCCGGCCTTCGAGTGCGGCGATCGCCTGGGCAACGAGGCGATCCGCGGAATTGTCGTCGGGGGAGGCGGACGCGGAGCGATGCCCGCCTGGCGTCGATCCGGGTCGGCCGCACCCGAGTTGAAGCAGGGTAACGAAAGTAAGGACAGCCACGGTCAACGCAGTCCGAGATGGAGGAGGTCGCATGCGAGGTGGCGTCAGGGGTGGGTGGGGAAACTTTGCGGCGGCGCGGCGATGGCCCGCCGCCGCGGAGCGCAGCGGGGCTTGGGGCGGAGCTTACGGCGCCGTGGGCGCGGGCGACTTTTCCCGGCCGCCGAGGCCGAGGAAGAAGACGATGATGGCGCAGATCGTCATCGAGCCGGCGAGGAAGTAGAGGCCGCCGACGAAGGAGCCGGTCACGGTTTCGATTTTGCCGAGCATGTAGGGGCCGAGCTGGCCGCCGAGGTTGCCGATGGAGTTGATCATGCCGATGCTCGCCGCGGCCGCCGTGTGCGAGAGGAAGAGATACGGCATCGTCCAGAACGCCGGGTGGTAGGCCTTGAGCCCGCCGAGCGCGAACATGAAGCAGGCGATCGTGAGCCAGAGGTGACCGCGGGTGAGCGGCGCGAGCACGAGGGCGACCACGGCGATGAGGATCGGCACGATGGTGTGCCAGCGGCGTTCCTTGGTGCGGTCGGAGTTCCATCCGACGAAGAGCTGGCCGCCGAGCGCCATGAACGCGGGCAGGGTCGTGAGCCAGGCGAGCTGCGTGTATTTCAGCTGATACCAGGAATCGAGGATGCTCGGGAGGAAGAAGACCACGCCGTAGCTGCCGGTGACGGTGCAGAAGTAAGCGAGCGAGAGCAGCGCGACTTTCGGGTGCCGCAGGCCGCTCCAGAGCGACATGTGCTCCTTGGCCTTGGGCTTGTCGCGGGCGAGCTCGGCTTCGAGGGCGGCGCGTTCCTCGTCGGTGAGCCAGCGGGCGTCGCGCGGCCGGTCCGGCAACAGGAAGAGAATCACAAGGCCCAGGAATACGGCCGGGAGGCCCCACGCCACGTAGACCCACTGCCAGCCTTTGAGCCCGAGGAAGAGCGGATGCTGCACGACCACGCCGTTGATCACCTCGGTGGTGCCGGGCTTGAGCATGAGCGCGCAGATGGGCGGGGCGATCACCTGGGCGACGGGCGTGGCGATGAAGAAGAGGGCAAGGGCCTTGCCGCGGTCGCGGGCGGCGAACCAGTGGGAAAGAAACACGAGGACGCCCGGGAAGAAGCCCGCTTCGGCGAGGCCGAGCAGGAAGCGCACGGCGTAGAACTGAAACTCCGCCACGCCGAGCTGTTTGCCGAAGGTGGCGTGGATGGCGTTGACGCACCACTCCGAGATGCCGAGCGGCACGCCGACGAAGGCGGTGAGCGACGCCATGATTCCCCACGTGACCATGATGCGGCAGAGCCACAGGCGTGCGCTCCAGCGCTCGACGATCACGGAGCCCGGAATCTCGAGCAGGAAGTAGCCGAGGAAGAAGATGCCGGCGCCGAAACCGATCACGGCGTTGTCGAAGCCCGGGAGGTCCTTGGTCATCGTGAGCTTCGCGAACGCGACATTGGCGCGGTCCACAAACGCGATCACGTAGGCGAGAAAGAGGATCGGCAGCAGCCGCCAGTAGGCCTTGGCGCGGGCGGAATCGAGGGGCGACTTGGGAGACGGGGACGACATGGGCGTGGGGCGGAGCCGGCGGGCGCCGACGGGGTGGGCGGGTTGTAGCTTCGAAGCGGACCGTGGCGAGGGCGGAAACAGGCGAAAAGGCAGGAATGCAGAAGCCTGGAAGCCGGGAAACAGAATCCCCGCGGCGGGGATGGGATCGTGGCTTGCTGGATTCCGAGTTCGGCTGGATCGAAAGGTTCGATCCCGGCGTCCGGCGAAACTTTGGCTTCGGTCGGGCCGGCGCTTGACCGTGGGCGGGCGGCGGGTCGAGGTTCGCGCCCGTGCCGATGCCGCGCCCATCGGTCCGGTGTCGGGCACGGATCACGCTTACCCTTACCGCATGCATCTCTTCGCGACCACTTCGGCCCCGGCGTTGACCGTCGGACCGTTTCTCCTGCTCGGGCTGGCGGTGCCGGTGATCCTGCTGGGTGAGGCGTTGGCGCGCCGGATCGGCTGGGTGCGGCGCTCGAACATCCCGCCCGCGATCCTGGGCGGGCTGCTGGTCGCGACGGGATTGCTGGCGCTGGCGGAGTGGGCGCCGGGCCGGCTCGCGATCCAGGGCAATTCCGGCAGCGCGTGGTGGCTGTGGCCGGTGTTGCCGCAGTGGGATTTCACGGCGCCGAAGTCGACGGATGTGGAGCGTCCGCTGCTGATCCTGTTTTTCACCTGCATCGGATTGAACGCGAGTTGGCGGCTGGCGCGGCAGGGTGGCGTGCCGCTGCTCATCTACCTCGGGCTCGCGGCGGCGCTCGCGGTGGTGCAGGCGGTGCTCGGCGGGGCGACGGCGTTTGCGCTCGGGCAGCCGCCCTTGCTGGGCATCATGTCGAGCAATGTGTCGCTCATGGGCGGTTTCGGCACGGCGGCGGGATTTGCGCCGGAGTTCGAAAAGGCCGGGTTGACGGGTGCGGCGACGATCGGGCTCGCGGCGGCGGCGTTTGGCGTGGTGGCGGGCGGCCTGATCGCGGGCGCGGTGGCCGGCCGCCTGATCGCGCGCCGGCTGCGGCGGACCGGCGGGGCGACGGCGGCGGCGGAAGAGGCGGAGAACGGGGCGGAGGGTGGTTTTCTTTCCGAGCTCGCGGGGCTCGGGCGGACGGCCGGCGGCACGCTGCTGCACCTGCTGGTGCTGGTGGCGTGCATGAAACTCGGCGCGTTCGTGAGCATGTTCATCCAGCGGGCGGGGATCACGTTTCCCGTCTACATGGGGGCGATGATCGTCGCGGGCCTGGTGCGCAACGGGCACGATCTGCTCGGCGGCAACTGGCTGCGCACGGAGCGGGCGGATGCGATCGGTTCGGTGGCGCTCACGTGGCTGCTCGCGGTCGTGATGATCGACCTGCAGCTGGCGCAGCTCGCGCACGCCGCGCTGCCGATGCTCGTGATCCTCGTGGTGCAGGTCGCGGCGCTGGCGGCGCTGACCTACTGGGTGGTCTTCCGCGTGATGGGCCGCGACTACGAGGCGGCGGTGATGAGCGCGGGCATGATCGGCTTCGGTCTCGGGGCGACGTCCAACGCGCTCGCCTCGATGCGCGTGCTGGTGGGCCGCTTCGGGCCGGCGCCGCGGGCGTTTCTCATCGTGCCGATCGTGGGCGCGTTTCTCATCGATTTCGCCAACGCGCTCGTGACCACGACGGCGCTGAATATTTTCCGGTAGCGCGGGTGGGACGGGGTCGGTCGATTCGATCCGGGTTGCGGGAGGGCGCTTTTCCGGCGCCGAGTCGGGGCATAAAGCCCCTCCCACAGTGGAACGGCCGTTACGCGGAGGCGGGGCGGGAGTCGGGCACCTGTTCCTCGAGCGGGGTGACCGGATCGATGAAGAACCAGGAGACGGCGCCGATCACGTAGACGACGGCGAAGACGTAGAAGTTCACGTTCCAGTCGCCGCCGGCCCAGGTGAGCACGATGGGCACGCAGAGGGGCGCGAGCATGCCGCCGAAGTTGCCCATCATGTTCATGCTGCCCGAGAGGGAGCCGGCGTATTTGCCGCCGACTTCCATGCACGCGCCCCATGCGCCGGGCATGGCGAGGTCGTTGCCGAAGCTGGCGAAGCCGACGGAGAGCATGGCGAAGAGCGGGTTCTGGAAACGCGTCGCGATCACGAGCATCACGCCCGCGCCGGCGAGACCGACGACGCCCATCACGCGCCGCGTGGTCGCGCTGCCCCAGTGGCGGGCGAGGCGCTCCGAGACGACGCCGCTGAAGAGCGAGCCGAGGCCGCCGAAGAAGAGCGGGATGCAGTTGAGCAGCGCGCTTTCCCACATGCCGAGCTGGGGGAAGGATTCCTTCAGGTAGGTCGGCATCCACGTGATGTAGAAATACCAGCTGTAGGACATGCAGAAATACTGCAGCCACAGCATCCACACCGTCTGCGAGCGGACGAGTTTGCCCCACGGCACGTGGCCGTGGCTGGTGGCGTTCTCGGCGGCGTTGCCGATGATCCTGAGTTCGCCGGCGTTGACGGAGGGGTGCTTGCGCGGGTCGTCGCGGAACCAGCGGTAGAAGAAGTAGGCCCAGACGATGCCGATGAGGCCGAAGGTCGTGAACGTCATCCGCCACGACATGAACGTGAGCACCCAGACGACGAGCAGCGGCGTGAACGCGCCGCCCCAGCGGGCGCTCAGCCACATGATGCCCTGCGCCCGCACGCGCTCGCCGGGCGGGAACCAGATCGTGAAGGCCTTGGTGACGTTGGGAAAACAGCCCGCCTCGCCGACGCCGAAGAGGAAGCGGAAGATCACGAGCGAGACGATGCCCCACGCCCAGCCGGTCAGCGCGGTGAAGATCGACCACATCACCACCACGCGCATGAGCACGAGCCGCGGGCCGATCTTGTCGCCCAGCCAGCCGCCCGGGATTTCGAAGAGCGCATACGCGAGGCCGAAGGCCGAGAAGGCGTAGCTCATCTGTTCCTTCGTGAGGTTCAGATCCCGCATGATCAGGTCGGCCGACTTCGAGATGCACACGCGGTCGACGTAGGTGATGATCGCGAGCGTGACGGCGAACCAGAGAACGGTCCGACGGGCGTTGGAGGGCGGCGCGCCGTCGGAATGCGGTTGCGGACTGCCGGGGTGGGCGACGGAGGGTAACACGCCGAGGGAGCAGACCGGCGCAGGCGGCCCTGTCAACCCGCGTCTCCGGCGGTGCGGTCCGACGTGTGGCATAGTCGCGCAACCTCGGTGCCGCCGGCTGCGTCTTCGCACCGTCGCCCCAATTCCGTATGCATTCCCCTCGTCCCTTCCGTTCCGCTCGTTCCCTGCGTTTGCCGCGCGCGCGGCGTTTTTCCGGTGTCCTGCTCGCGCTCGCCTTCGGCGCCGCCCAGGCGTGGGCCGGGCCGTGGCAGACCTTGTTCGACGGCGGTGACCTCAAGGCGTGGACGACCTTCGGCAAGCCCGAGGCGGCGATCGCGTGGAAGGTCGAGGCCGGTGTGCTCGCGGGCAACAAGGGCGCGGGCAATCTGGCGACGCGCGAGACGTATGCGGATTTCGAGCTGGAGCTGGAGTGGCGGATCTCGGCCGGGGGCAACAGCGGGATCATGTTCCGCGTCGATCCCAAGGCGGCGCGGCCGCCGATGAGCGGGCCGGAGATCCAGATCCTCGACGATGCGCGGCACAAGGACGGCAAGAGCGCGCTCACCGCCGCAGGCGCCCTGTATGCGATGTATGCGCCGGCGAAACCGGCCGCGAAGCCGGTGGGCGAGTGGAACACGACGCGGCTCAAGGTGCAGGGCGCGCGCGTGCAGCACTGGCTCAACGGGGAACTGGTGGTCGATGCCCAGATCGGCAGTGCGGAGTGGGAGCAGCGGAAGGCGGCGAGCAAGTTTGCCAAGTTTCCCGAGTATGGCCGGGCGGCGGCCGGCGTGATCCTCCTGCAGGATCACGGCGATCCGGTGTGGTTCCGCAGCATCCGCATCCGGCGGCTGTAGTGCCGCGGGCGGGACGCGCAGCGGGCGCTTGCGTGCGGCCCGTGGAGCGCGCAGATCGTTCGGGCGCGTGAGCGGAGCCGGATCCGCCGCGGCGCCCCAATCGCTTCCCCCCAAATATCATGCTCCCCTCGTTCCGATCCCTCGTGTGCGCCGCGCTCGCGGCGTTCGCCCTCGCTCCGTTCGCGTCCGCCGCTCCCGCGGCCAAGCCGCTCAAGGTGCTGCTCGTCACGGGCGGCTGCTGCCACGACTACGTCGCGCAGAAGGATATTCTGAAGCAGGGGCTCGAGGCGCGGGCCAACGTTGTCGTCGAGCACATGCACACGCCGGACAAGTCCACCCGGCCGCCGCTCGCGCACCTCAACGACGCCAACTACGCGAAGGGCTACGATCTCGTGATCCACGACGAGTGCGCCGCGGGCGTCGAGGAGCCGGAGCTGGTGCGCAATGTCCTCGCCCCCCACGTCGCCGGCGTGCCGGCGGTGGTGCTGCACTGCGCGATGCACAGCTTCCGCGTGGTGAAAGATTACAGCCGTCCGCAGGCTCCCGGTTCGGCCGGCGCGCTCTGGTTCGACTTCCTCGGGTTGCAATCGAGCCGGCACGGTCCGCAGCTGCCGGTCGTGGTGACGTTCACCGATGCCAAGCACCCGATCACGCTCGGGATGAAGGAATGGACCACGGGCAACGAGGAACTCTACAACAACGTGCAGCCGGTCTCCGTGTATCCGAAGCACACGACACTCGCGACCGGCTACCAGAAGGGCACGGACAAGAAGGGGAAGAATTTCGAGGACAAGGCGGTCGTGGTCTGGACCAACGAATACGGTCCGAAGAACGCGCGCGTCTTCGGCACGACGCTCGGGCACAACAACGCCACGGTGGAGGACGCGCGTTATCTCGATCTGCTCACCCGCGGCCTGCTCTGGGCGACGGGCAAGCTGGGCAACGACGGCAAGCCGGTCGCGGGCTTCGGCCCGGGCGGAAAGTAAGTCGTGGAAAATCCACGCGCGCCACGGGGCGCGTGCACACGAGGCCGCCGCGAATCGGCGGCCTTTTTCATTTGCGGCATGGCCCGGCGCGGCGGGGGCTCCTGCAGGCCCCGGCCCGCGACGTTCAGGGGAGCTTCGAGCAGTAGTCGAAGAACCCGATCTGCTCGAACGCGGCGCGGAGGCCCGCTTCGTCGACCGGCGTGGCGGCGCGGAGCGGCAGGCGGACGGGGCCGCAGTCGAGGCCGATGAGTTTCATCGCGACCTTGCCGGCGACGATCCCGCCGAAGCGGTCGAGGGCGCCGATGAATTCGATCGCGCGCGCCTGGTCGCGGCGGGCGGCCGCGAGGTCGCCGCGGTTGAACGCGTCGATGATGCGGTGGTAGAGCGGGGCGGCGAAGTTGTAGGTGCTGCCGACCGCGCCGGGGGCGCCGAGGCTGAGGCCGGCGAGCAGGATCTCGTCGCGGCCGAAGAGGATGTTGAACTTGCCGCCGCCGTAGGTCGTGGCGCGCGAGAAATCCATCAGGTTCTCGAACGTGAACTTGATGCCGACGAGATTGGGGATCCGTGCCTCGGCGGCGGCGAGGAAGTCGGCGGCGGAGAGCGCGACGCCGGTCATCGACGGGATCGTGTAGTAGTAGAACGGCAGCTGCGGCGCGGCGGCGGCGACCTGGGCGCACCACGCGACGAGTTCGTTCTGGCTGCCGGGCTTGAAGAACGACGGCGCGACGGCGGCGATGGCGTCGGCGCCGATGGCCTGCGCGTGCGCGGCGAGGGCCCGCGCATCGGCGAGGCAGAGATGGCCGACATGGACGATGATCGAGAGGCCGGGCTGGCGGGCGGCGACCCAGGCTTCCGCGATGGCGCGGCGCTCCTCCGTCGTGAGCGAAGGACCTTCGCCGGTCGTGCCGCAGATGAAGGCGCCGCTCACGCGGTTGTGCGCGAGGAGCCGGGCTTGTTGCGCGACGAGTTCGAGCGCGACGGAGCCGTCGGGGCGGAAGGGAGTGTGCGGCGCGGCGATGAGGCCGGTGAGGTGTTTCATGGGCACGGCGGTGCGGAGTTGAGCCGCGGAGACTGGGAAGCGCGGTGCGGGGTGGGAAGCGCCGGGAACTGGTTCGGTGCTGGGACCTTTGCGGCTTGCGGCGTCGACGCACAAAAAAACCCTGCCGCGCTAGCGCGCGCGGCAGGGCCGGGAGATCGACGAGGTTTCGACGGACTCAGCGGGTCGAGTCGTAGAGCTCGCCGCCGTCGATGGCGGTGTCGCCGCGTTTATCCTTCGGCACGGAGACCTTCACCATGCCGGTCGCACTGCCTTCAAAGTCGGAAGCCTTGAAGTGGATGTGGTAGACGCGGCCGTTGCCTTTGCCGTCCCGCTCCGAGCGGATCAGCACGGTGCTGCCCTGGATGATCGCGTCGATGGCGGTGTCGCCGTCGCCGAGACCATTGGTGGGCTCGTCCTGCGTGACCTTGGTGATCGTGATGGTGGCGTTGTTCTCCGGATCGATCACGCCGAGGATGCTGATCGGCACCATGGCGTGATTCGGCGGCCAGAGGCTCTCGGTGCTCGCCTTCGCCTGGCTGACGTTGGGCGGGGTGTTGGTGTTGAAGACCGAGACAGCGGCGGTGTCGGTGCCGGTGAGGCCGTAGGGATCGGTGACGACCAGCTTGAACTGCAGCGCGGCGCCGCCGGAGCCGACGAACGGCGCGGTGAAGCTCGGCGCGGCGGAGTTGGCGCCGCTCAGCGTGACCGCGGGGCCGGCGGTCTGGGTCCAGAGGTAGGTGAGCGCGTCGCCATCCGGATCGCTGCTCGCCGCAGCGCTGAGCGTCACGGTGGTGGCCTCGCCGGCGTTCTTGTTGCCGCCGGCATCGGCGATCGGGGCGCGGTCGACGTTGGCGACCTTCACGTCGACGGTGTCGGTCGCGGAGGCGCCGGCGATGTCGGTGACGGTGAGGGTGAACGTGAGGGTGACGCTGGCGTTGGGATCGCCGCCGACGTTGAGCAGCGGAGCGGTGAAGGTCGGCGTGACGGATTGGGCGCCGGCGAGGGCCACGGTCGGGCCGGCGGTCTGCGTCCACGCGTAGGTGAGGGCTTCGCCGTCGAGATCGGAGCTGAGGGCGCCGCTCAGGGTGACGGAGCTGCCTTCCGTCGTGCTCTTGTTGATACCGGCGTCGGCGACCGGGGCGTTGTTCACGTTGCGGATCTCAACGGTGCACGAGGCGCTGGCTTCGCCACCGAAGCCGTCGGCGACGGTGACTTTGAAGCTGACGGAGCCACCGCCAAAGGGCACCAGCGGAGCCACGAAAGACGGTGCGGCGGAGTTGGGATTAACGAGCGTGACGGTCGGGCCGGAGACCTGTTGCCAGGCGTAGGCCAGCGGATTGCCGTCGGGGTCGCTCGCGGTGGCGGAGAGCGCGACGACGGTGCCTTCGTCCTTGGCGCCCGGGCTGGTGGCGCTGACGACCGGGGGCTGGTTCACATACTTCACGTTGACCGTGATGGTGTCGGCCGCGGAGGTGAGCGCTGAGCCGAGGAACGCGCTGTTGGGGTTGTCGGTGACGGTGAGGGCAAACGTGAGGACGGCGCCGTCGGGGCCGACGTTGGGCGCGGCGAAGCTGGGGGTCGCGGTGCCGGCGTTGCTGAGGGTGACGGGCGTGCCCGCGGTCTGGACCCAGGCGTAGGTGGCGATC
>JACCEC012895491.1_pt1 | contig 18667 bp, 15 predicted proteins | sample 7450121 | NCBI WGS metagenome assembly JACCEC01 (sample SAMN15323455, study PRJNA562643) | freshwater metagenome | isolation source: river surface water | place: USA:Blue River Watershed | collected 2017-08-18 | reverse complement strand
GCGTCAAAGGTTATGCCATACGAACAAATTATTAATCTGTGAACGAACGCTACGCGGAACATAAAAGGATGTAAAACCATTTTGTCATTATTACAACAATAGAATAATGACAACACAATTAGAAGGTATTCATCAAAACATCCATAATAAATTAGAGGTATTCATCAAGAACCGGAAAATCCCCAATATTATTTTTTATGGACCTAACGGTTCCGGGAAAACGTATATCCTGAACCGGTTTATTCAGGAAGTATATGGCGGGGATAAAATCGCAATGAAAAACTATGTTATGCGCGCGAATTGTGCGCACGGAAAGGGGATCCGATTCATCCGCGAGGAATTGAAGTTTTTCGCGAAGACGAATATTGACTTGAAAGAAGGCGCTATTTTCAAATCGGTTATTCTGACAAATGCGGACAAACTGACGATTGACGCACAATCTGCATTGAGACGATGTATTGAATTGTTCAGTTCATCTACGCGGTTTTTTATTGTGGTTGAAAATAAGGACAGCCTTTTGAAACCGATTCTATCGCGGTTCTGTGATATCTATATTCCGCCACCGGTGAGCGCGAGCGCCGGGATGCCCGTTAATTTACATAGATACTTTGCAGACCGCGCGTGTGGCGGTGATATGTATAAAATCATAAAGGCGAGAGATCACACATTATCAGAATTGATTACAATCCATCCTAGTTATTTAGTCAGTGGAGAAGGAGGAGGTATGGTCGCCGAGACCGAACCAACCCGTGAAGAATATACGCGAATACTGGATTTATCTGTGTCGTTATACGAACAAGGATATTGTGCTTTAGACGTCATTGATTTCGTTCACACCTACCCGAATATGATAGAACTCAAACGATATGAGCTACTCATTATGTTTGATAAGGTGAGAAAGGAGTTTAGAAATGAGAAACTTTTAATGCTGTATATGCTTCATTTTATTGTATTTCGTTGTAAAATGAGTTTAGAAAATATTTCTTTTATGTAATACCACCCCACATATCACTGACTATAATACATCAGTAACACAATTATGGATGATTATTCTGTGACATCATTGTATGAGTCCAAGAACGAATGGGCGTCTCGCCTTGTGAATATATTGACCCCTTTAGTCCAAGAAGGCTTTCGGTCTATTCTTGACGAGGCAGTGAAACTCTGTGTTGGAAACAAAGAACAGGACAAATACTTGATGACATTCCAGAACCTTCTCTCGCGAGTTCCCAAATGGAACCCTAATATCATAAAGGACGAAACCGCGCGAATTAAAGAACGCAGTTCTTGCGGGTATTTAGAAGATTTGATTACGTGTGTCCATATCATTCATCTCAAATGTATGACAGTTATGCGAGTTGGAAATAAGCAGAAGAAGGTGGATATTAAAATTCCGCAATTGTCGGATTTCATTCACAAGATTTACGTCAATAGCGCGCGAAAGTTATACTCTAATGTGTATATTTTTGAGAGAGGTATTCCGCCACTTCACACACAACGGAATAATCGTGAATTTGAAATCATTGTTAAGGAGTGTATTTATAACACCATCCGCGATAATATACCGGTAGAAGATTTGATTAAGATGTATTTAGAAGAAACGATTGAGGATGTTGTAGAGGTCACTGAAAATGAAGAAGTGATCAAACAAGACCCCATTATATCGGAAGAGGACGCGAATCTCTCTGCGAGGCGTCGGTCGTCCGGTTCATCTACGCGCAGACGGAGACATCGTGAGCGTGACCGTGTTTTAGACGAATACGATGGCAATGTCGGCGCTGATGCTGATGCCGACGCCCAAGCCGATGGCATTGGTGCTGGTGTAGGACAACTGGATTTTGTTGGCGAATTAAATGGCAGTAGTCCTCCCGAGTCGTCGTCGTCATCGTCGTCGTCATCGTCGTCGTCAGGTAATAATTATACGAACAACGCGACAACCACCAGCGGTGGTGTATCATTTGGAGAGAATCAAATCCGCACATTTGAAACAGACTCGCAAGAGAGAAAGAATGAATATATGACACGCGACCCAGATGACGCGGATGACGCGGATGACGACGACGACGGCGGACGGTTGAATATTGGCGGGGATATCAAATTGGATACATTGGATATCTATACATTAAATGATTCGCAAAGTATCAATGCCCCACCACTATTAGATGATATTGAAATAGTAGCGTAGAGAATAAATATTCCTATAGTAGATACATATACGTAGAATAATGGCGGGAGAAGACGACGAAGAAAAAGGTGCGTGGTATGACAATATTTTCCTGATAGACATACTTATATTTATATTTTCATTTGTGTTTTTAGCAATCGGAGGCGCGGTTATGTATTTTTGTTATCCGCCAGTGCTGATGGCATTCCAGACGTAACGGGTCGTATACAGAATCTATATTATACAGAATCCGTATAGGAATCCGTATAATATACGATAATTAATTGAAATCGTATGTATATATTTAGAACGATAAATAGTTGTAATGTTTACCTCTACGAAAACATTCGTCATCGGGGTGGTTGTCGCCATCGTTTATTTTTTATTGAAATTTATGGAGATGCGGTTTGTTGAAACCGACAACCAAAAACCCGTGAAGGTGCTTATCCGCGATTCTTTAGTTGTGTGTATTTCTTCGGTAGTAGCGGTATTTATATTAACCCAGTTTGGTGAGATTGGTGGTGGTGGCGGTAGTGGTATGGGCGGTGGCAGTGGCAGTGGCAGTGGCAACAGTAGCGCGCCAGCGGTATTTATAGATACACCCGGGTTTTAATCCACGTGGTCGTGGTCGTGTGCCGGTATTTCAGCGCAGGGCTCAATCCCGTGTTCGTAATAATGTTTTCCAACCTGGTTTAGGTTTGATAACATCAACCGCCACGCATCCTTATACGAATGCTCGGTATATTTCAGGGCTGACGACCATTTCTCGCAAAATGCGCGAACATACGGCGCAGCGATTGCATTTTTATACTGGGGCATTGACGGAAATAGATGATGTTCTATCTGAAAATTAAGATATCCCATAATCCACGTTACCAGCGCAGACCTGGTATAAATATTGACAGTGTGATTCAGAGCATATTCAAACCACAAGAGATGTTTGTTTTCAGGAATAACTGGCGTATATGAATGCGAGAGAGTGAAGTGTCCGAACAAACAAACGAATTCAAAGAAATTCGTCGCCATAAGAAGAAAATAGCACCACGCGATACCTCCACCAGAAACACCGCCGTTGTAAAAAATTAGTGGCAAGGATAAATGATGTGCGGTCATTGATATTACTTCAATCGTCGCGATACGATGTTGTTCCTTTGTCTTCGCAGAACACAATTGTAGAAATACCTTCTTCGGAAATAAATAATACACCCAAAATAAATGAACTATGATTCCACTTACTATAGGTAAAAAGAGCCACGCCTGAAGTCGCATCCACCAACGACTCATATAACGCGCTGGTAAGTTGCCGTGATAGGACGATTCAAATGCGCGATTAAAAAATGCGACAAGTGGTGTTGTATCCATATCCATATCACGCTTTATTTTTTGTGGTGCCGCGTGATGACGAAAATGTGTAATGTTTGTTAGCGCGCCACTTACACCATTTCCGAACCCCATTGCAAACGACTGAATCGCGCGGTCAATGGTGCGCGAACCGGTTAAACTGATATGCCCTCCTTCGTGTTGAATCCACCCACATCGCGTCTTAAATACGACGAACGAGAGAATGGATGCGTAAATATTATGCGAGGCAAGCCACGCACCCATCCCGAAATAGAATGCGATTTCAAGAAGGCGAAAATAAACGTGAATATAATCTGGTTCAAAACACCCTTGCGCGATGAGCTTCTCGCGCATCTCTCGGAAATCGGCGGTCATTGCTTTCTGTTGCTCGGTCAATACAGGTTCTCTCGCCGACACCGACGCACATTCACTCTCATTCTCACATTTCGGAAGTGATTGAAGAACCCGATTCACCTTTTCCGATGAACGATAATGAAATTCACGGAAGGTCTCCGTCGCATCCGATGTGTTTTTCACGTAGTTGATAATACTTCCACCGGGATGTTTGAAATCAGTGATGTCATAGGTCGTGCCTTCAATGGTAATAGTGTCGCGGGGGTTCATTACTCTATCCATTACTACAATATATCTTCTTGTGTTTATATAATATTACAGCATCTATTTCGCCGATGAACGCCGTCGTGACATCTGCGTCACCTACATTACTCATCAATGAGTTTCTCTCGGGTCTCACGATCGCGCTCTTATTGATTCCCGAATCCATCGCATTCGCATTTATTATGGGACTCTCCCCGAACACTGGAATCCAAAACACGATGGTGATGTCTCTCATCACGTCACTATTTGGAGGTATGCCAACAATGATTTCTGGGTCAACTGCTGCGGTCGCGACATCTATTGCTGGCGTTTCTACATTACTCGGGAAAGAATACATCATTCCGACCGTCATTGTTGGCGGGTTCATCCAGATTTTAGCTGCTGTAACCGGTCTCTATAAATACGTCACATATGTGCCAAAACATATTATGTCGGGGTTTTTGATTGCGTTGGCGGGGCTCATCGCAGTCCATCAACTGGATAATTTCAAAGACAAAGACCATAAATGGTTGACCGGGCTTAAACTGGCGAATACGACCCTATTTACTGTTGTAAGCACACTCATTGCGTTCTTTGGGGTCATTACAATTTCGCACAGCAAGGGCCAATACATCCAAATTCCAGGCGGCCTTATATCAATGTTCACAATCACCGCGTTTATCTACGTGTTTACACAATATTATAATATTGACCGGGTCAAAGACGCAGGAGAAATAAACTCGGGACTGCCCTCACTGATATCACTGGAAGGCATTTCCCCGAGTAAAATCAAATACGACGCCGAACGTCTTCTGAAAATGCTGCCGTTCTCGGTGGCGATGGCAGGAACCGGATTATTGGAATCGCTTATTATGGTGAAAGACGCCGAAAGTGCGCTGGGTATAAAGGGCGATTCATTTCGCGAAAGTCTCGTCCAAGGCATCGCGAATATCGCCACTGGGCTAACCGGCGGATTTGGCGGGTGTGTATTGGTAGGTCAAAGTAAGCTGAATTTGGCAAACGGCGCGAAAACCCAGTTTTCATCGGTGATAACGAGTGTGCTTTTTATCGTGATTTGTCTCTTCTTTGGTCGCGCCATCAATGAAATCCCGGTTGCGGCGGTGGTCGGTGTTATGTTACTTGTTGTATATAAAACCGGCGATTGGGATAGCCTATTCAAACCACAGTCATTTGACCGGCGATGGATCATAACAGTCATCACCGCAATGATCGGGTTTATATCGGGCAGTCTGTCACTTGGCGTCATCGTGGGTATCATATTGGATAAGATTGCTGCGCGGTAGGTAGCGTTGAAAACATAATAGTAAGATAGTAATAACGTGATTCCACCTCTCGGACAATCTATAAGAATACTAATTCAGTATAAATATATGATAAAATTGATATTATATATTTATAATTACGGTGGTGTCATCGTCGTCAACCATAATATGCCATTATCTCCTGCTACTGCCGTCGCTCCTGAATCTATCGCCGTTCATCTGGAACGCGCACCCGAAGAAGAATACTGGCCACTCACCCTCGCCGACGCCGATGCGTGGGACTTATCTTATATGAATGATTCGTGGTGTGCGGACAATTTGAGTGACGGTCTTCGCGCCGTTATCCGCGCCAACGCCTTACCCAGTATCAAATCCCGGGAAATCAACGTCTGGAAATATCTCTCGGAGTATAGCCCTCCAGCGAACCGCGGATTCCTGTTCAGCGCTGGCGAGAACGAAATTGTGACATTGGTCCAGGACCAGATGGAGATCGGTCATTCTGGATGTTCAATGGGCTGGACGATGCGGAATATTGAGTTCATCGCGAAGAACGGGCTTCCGGCACACCGAGAGATGTTTCTAACCCGCAATAAATAGGCAACGTATCAACATTTACAAGAATATGTGTATTTACGCCCCCCTTTAAGAATTTCGCCGACAATGCCGCGTGCTTCTTATATTTTTTATACGTTATCTTGTATCCATCAAACAATGGATTATGGATTTCCGTGGACGGGACGTGATGATGGACCGTGCGAGAAATCATCTTATACAGTTTAAAATCGGGATACCGCTCCTGGCCGTTGGATTTATAGAGAATATTCCGGCCTTTGTCATCCATCGTCCATTTCACAACCAATCTAACTATGGGGTCGGATTTACACAATTTTTCTACTTTACTCAAGTCGTAAATGAAATAGTCAAAAAGCGCACACGCGAGACGGCATAAATCAAAACTGAAATTCGGTTCTACAGTGGGCTTATCGGGGTTATAATAGGGCGGAAAGTTGTATTGTGTGGCGGCGTCGCCTTTGGGATGGAAACTGTCGCTACAGATGAGTTCACCGCGGAATTTGTATATCGCGCGGCCGAAATCAATGATTTTGAAAATACGACCATAAGTGGGAACCTTGTAATACTGGTCCTCATAGATATAATAAACAAACTCTTCTTTCGTTTCAATAAACATAATATTGTTTGTATGAAGGTCGTTGTGGGTAAACGCGAACATTTTTTGATAGATGATGAGTGTCATGATCACTTGAAATAAAATAGACGTCCATTCTTCTTTTGTTAATTCGTCGGTCATCATTATATGGTCCAGTGTGCTTACACATTTTTCAAGGAGGATTGCTTGGACGGGGAAGTCTTTGATTTTGACGATGATTTGTTCATCATCACTGTCATAACTTCCGCTCTCGCTGTCACTGTCGCTCTCGCCGATTTGAATATCATCGTGTGTTTGACTGACGTCGTCGTCCTCGTCGTCGTCGTCTTCGTCTTCGTCTTCAGGGCCAATCGTAGTATACGACGAATTTGACTGCGACGAATCACTGTCGTCCTCGTCGTCGTCCTCGTCGTCGTCGCCGTCTCGGTCTCTTGTCTGATTTTTTGGAGTTAACCCAACCTTCACATCATTTTCGTTTTCAGTCTGGGATGCCGAGAGATTTCCATCAGCGAGTTCGTCCACATTTAAATCTATGACCTCTACGGATGTATCTCCAATGATACACCCTGAATCCTCCACCGCAACCACGACTGGTGCGGTGGTGGTATATTGCTCTATACCGATTACTTCATTTTCCGATACATTTTCAAGAATATGGATCCGGTTCTTGATATTCGGGAACTCATCTTCTTGGATATAGCTATTCGCGCCAGTCGCGCCAATGATCGGTTTCATCTTGTGGCGGATTTTCATTAACTTGCTTATATTGACATCCGAGAGATCGCCGTCACCGGATTCGTCCTCACCAAACTGTGAATAATCAATCGTGAAAAGGTCATTCTCATATTTATTGAAAAACGAACACCCAACAAGATAATCAATATCATCAAACACATTGGTGGAAAATTCGCGTTGTTTACACAAATAACTGCCATAATAATCCAGACCGTGGACAATTCCGTGGGCGTGAAGTGCACGACTCGTCAAATAAGAGAAAAATCCGTCAACATAAGACGAATTATTTGTATTCAGTATTTTATCATTACACGTTTCAGGCGTAGAATTGTATTTGGGAAGTGAGCGCGTTTTATTATCCGGCTGTGTATCATATTTCCCCGACAAATACCGAATCGGATCAAGAAGTGGCGAATATTTGACAAAAATTGGGACATTATTGGTATTTCCGTTGTCGTCAATTATAATCGTTTCTAAATGGTTTAGGGAATGAGTGCGCTCGTCGTCGGCTGCGCGGTCGTCGTCGGCGTCGTCGGCGTCGTCATCGTGGCGAATGATTTGCGTCGGATGCGAGATGATATTTTGTAGATAATACCTTTGATTCAACTGGATTCCATTGTAATTACTTTCATTAATATCAAAAAATCGCGAATAGATCGGTATATAATTTTGAATATCATATAACAATGCGGACTCTATCGTGTCCGGTGTATATTTGTGTTTGCGGTAATGAATTTGAAATGCTGATACAACCGAGTCGCTCGTCATTGTTCCTAAATATAGAATCGGAATATTCTATTGATATGACTGATATGAATGATAACCAGAACTTTTATATTGATTTTAAACGGGCGGGCGTATTCCGTATTTCGTATTCCGTATTCCGTATTCCATTCATTCCATTCATTCCATTCGTAAAAATGTCATAAAAATAATATATGCCATTTTTATTACTACTATGAATTTGGAACTCGCGAAGTTTGAGATGAAGGCGATCAGTTTTCGTCCCGATGAAAACAAAGGCCCAGTCATCGTTCTCATTGGACGCCGTGATACCGGGAAAAGTTTCCTCGTTCAGGACTTGATGTTTCACCACCAGGATATCCCCATCGGGACAGTCATCTCCGGAACAGAAGCAGGCAATGGGTTCTTCGCAGCACACGTCCCAAAATTATTCATTCACGACGCTTATAATACAGCAATCATTGAGAATATTCTCAAGCGTCAAAAGGCAGTCCTAAAACAGGTCAAAAAAGAACAGGATATGTATAAGAAGTCATCCATTGACCCGAGGACGTTCGTTGTATTGGATGATTGTCTGTATGATAACAAATGGACGAAAGATGTGATGATGCGCCTCCTCTTTATGAACGGACGTCATTGGAAGATAATGTTAGTCATCACAATGCAATATCCCCTTGGTATCCCTCCAAATCTCCGCACGAATATCGACTACGTTTTTATCCTCCGTGAACCATATATTGCGAATCGTAAGCGAATCTATGACAACTATGCGGGTATGTTCCCAACTTTTGAGAGCTTTTGTCAGGTGATGGACCAGTGCACCGAGAATTACGAGTGTCTCGTCATTAATAATAACGCGAAATCCAACAAATTACAAGACCAAATCTTCTGGTATAAGGCACAACAGCACGGGCCATTCAAGCTCGGCAGTAAGGAATTCTGGGAAATATCCAAGAATCTCGGTTCTGACGACGAAGGAGAGCAGTCGTATGACCCTAATGCTGCGAAAAATAGCAAAGGACCGAAGATTAATGTTAAGAAGAGTAAGTGGTGAGGGAAAGTTGCTTATCTTAATCCTCATTTTAGAGTAGTAAGATTCCGAAATTATCATTTTAATCATATTTATGGAATCTTGCTCTCGGCGATACGAGAGCAAGATTTAAGTCTAACTAGTTTTTGAATATTGGTTTCGCCTATTTTGGTTTCGCATCACGAAAACAACTTAAAGACATCCGTATATACATAGTATAACATACGCTCATAACGATGTCCTTCGCCGCCTCTTCCGCAACCCTCAACATTGTTGAACTCATCGATAAAAACCCGATTACAAAGTTGTCTCAAAAATACAACAATCTTCTTCTTGCGAAACTTCAAGAAAACTTCAGCACATTCGAGCAGCAATTGTTTGTTGCTAGTTTTTATTGTTACCTCAATTATGATAAGAATACAGATTTTGTCGTTGATTTGGACCACGTTTGGAAATGGTTAGGGTTTAGTCAAAAGGCGCACGTAAAACCGATGGTTGAATCCAACTTTAAACTTGATGTCGATTATAAAATTGTCACTTCATCCGAAACCGATGAAGACCAGCTACCTCATTCACCAAACAAATCCGGTTCAGACAAACCTAAAAAACACGGCGGCCACAACAAGCAAACCATCAAACTCACAATCCGATGCTTTAAACTTCTCTGCCTTAAAGCACAGACCAAGAAAGCCGGTGAAATCCACGACTATTATTTGCGTTTGGAAGAAACATTGCATCAAATCATTGACACAGAGACCAGCGAACTCCGCGCGCAACTCGAACAATCCACCGCGCAACTCGAACAATCCACCGCGCAACTCGAACAAAAGAACGAAGTCATCTCCACCCTCAACCAAGCCACCATCACCCTCACCCAAGAAAAGAAACGTGCCGTCGAGAAAACTCTTATCAGCCAGTTCCCAGTTAACACCGAGTGTATTTACTTCGGCACAATTGACAACACCAACGCCGACAACGAGAAACTCATCAAATTCGGCCACACCAACAACCTCGCCACTCGCGTCGCCGACCATCATAAGAAATACACGAACTTCATCCTCGCCGCAGCATTTAGAGTCCATAACAAAGTCGAAATTGAGAACTACATCAAAGACCATCCAAAAATTAAGCGTCAACTTCGCACGATTGAAGTCGCCGGTAAAAACAAAACCGAAATCATCGCATATGACAGCACCAATTTTACCATTGAACGACTGACAAAACATATTGAGGGCATCATCCAATCAAGAATGTACAATGTTGAAAATTTTAACCGCCTCCTTCAACGCAATCAAGAATTAGAGGCCGAGAACGCAAAACTCGTCAGTGACCTCGAACAAAAGAACAAGGCCATCCACGACCTCACCCTAGCAAACAATGAACTCCGCGAGAAGACCGCACAACAGTCGCAAGCGCTTCAAGTCGTCGCGACCGAAAACGAATCTCCGTTCAATCAACACATTCTTCTCCCCGATAATGAACTCACACAAAAGTTTGACGAGTTCGTAGCAACCTGCTGTATCGTGCGCCCTGATGTGGAAGAGGAATCCGTAAACCTTGAAGGGCGATTTCGTCTTTGGTCGCACACGAAACCCGCGAAAGAAACCTTCCACGCATTGAAACATTATATGGACGTGAAATTCAAACCCAAGCGCATCGACCGTATTCACGGTTATCAAGGTATCAAGTTGAAGACAGTGGAATACAAGAAGGTCATCGCAACCGAGGCCGAAAACCCAGCACAGTTCAGTGTTGAAACCTTTATTTTCCAGTGCTGTACGTTCTCCGACCGTGGCAAAATCCTGAATTCTACACTTCTGAAAGAGTATCAGCAATGGAAAATCTCTGTGGGACAGACACCCGGTGAAACCGATTTGAAGAATTTGAAGACCTACCTCAATGCGTGCCCCAATGCACTCAAATCGACGATTTGGTTTGAAACGACGGCAAATGAAGGCTACTATGGTCTCTATCTGAAAGAGAATTACTATTCCCTTAATCAAAGCGCCGTTCTGGCACAAGGCGCAAACCCAATCATCGGCATCCAACTTTCAACCACCGGGAAGAAGGTTGAGAAACGTTTGGTGAACTCAAATCAAGTCCTCAAAACTTGGAATACAATCGCGAAAGCCGCCACGGATGAAGGCTTTTCCACCGCCAAAATGAGTCGCAGTGTCAAAGACAAAACAGTCTTCAAGGATTATTATTACTGTGTCGCACAGTCCGTCTAAGTAACGAGTCACACGACCAGTAATAATATAATTACAATATCTCCGGATTATAATCTTATGGTTTATTATAACTCATTATTCGTTCTTGAATGAAAACTCTCCAATTTACGAAACCGAATACCGCGTCTTCTACTGATTTTTCCGCCGCATCTGCCGAACCAAAGAATTCATCTCTTAGTTTTGGTGGTGGCTACAGCCAGTCTAGTGGTTGGAATGCCAACGTTACATTTACCAAGAAATGGTAGATAAGATAATCTATAACATAATCATAACATTATTATTACTGTATCTCCCAGTAGTAATAATGACCAATTTTCATTGTTTTCATTTAGAATATTCAAATACTAATTGCCCGCCCCTGCCAACCGCGACAACCCGTGGTCGCTATTCTTATCCATCACGACATCCTCGCTTTCAAACAGTTCCTTGCGCATTTCTTCTACGGTCATTGAAACAGATGACGAGTCGTCCGCCACGTTCCAAATGCCACCGCCGACACCCTCGCTCGCACTGTCCTTCGGCTTCGCATCCACCAACGTCTCGCCATCCTTCGCCAACATCTGCGTGAGCTTGTTCCCGCTCTCCTTCGCCAACTTGATATTCTCTTGGATCGCCTTCGTCTTCGTCTCCTTGACACGCTTGTCAAATTCATTCTTGGCCTGCTCCTCGTTCTTCTTCTTCTCTGCCATCAACTGGTTCAAGGTCTCCTCCATATACTCTACACGACCAGTCTTATATGCGTCAGGATGAAAAGGCACCCACAACCCGACCGGTCCGACGAATACGTCGTGGTTCGGATCCACCTCACGCAACATCTGGCAACGCAACTCGGCCTCCTTCTGTGAACCGAACACACCGCGCACCTTCAAACCGCGGACAGTTGTCTGGAAATTGTGCTTCTCGTTGAATTCGGCCTCAAGGTCGTCCTCGTGCTTGTCCAAAAAGGTTTTATACTCGTCATAGATATTCGTCTTCTGAAGGATTTCCTTCTCTTCTTTAGCAAACTCCTGAAAATCCGCGGTCAATTTATCAAAATTCACGTGGTGCTTAAATGAAACGAAATTAAGAAACTGGATGAACTTCTCCATTGACTTTTGATAGTCCCAATAATGAAGAAATTTCTCAAATAAAAAATGTTCCTTCTGTTTCAAAATTGATTCTGGCGAAACAAAAGACAAACACGCGAACTTCTGTCCTGCGATGGGCTTGTCTTCCTCTAACAAGTCGATATATTTAGGATTGACCATACCAGTTTTGGTGTGTTTCAGTTCAACGCCGGAAGGAATAGACATCGCGGAATGAAATGGAGCCGAATGAAAGAATGGAATGTATAATATACTACATTATAGTTGTTTAAGTGATTTAACGCGCGACTGTTGTAAATATTAATTTCTTAACATTATTTATAATAAATAATCAAAATGTCTGGTGTTTTTGATTTAGGCGAACTCGTGAAGAGAACCATTAAATATTTGGTAGAAGGTATTATGGTGGCTATTGCTGCTTACGCCATTCCCAAACGTAGTTTGTCATTTGATGAGGTCGCGTTGATTGCCCTCACTGCAGCCGCCACGTTTAGTATTTTGGATACGTATGTTCCCAGTTTGGCTGTTTCCGCCAGGACTGGTGCTGGCTTCGGTATCGGCGCCAACCTCGTCGGCTTCCCCACCCCCCTTCGCGTCTAAATACCCCCATTCCATTCCATTTCATTCTACTCCCCGTAATATATGCTTCTTCAACTAGTATATATTACAGCAATGGTGAGATCCGACGACATCCGTAATTGGATTGGTTTCCCCCCTCCTAAAAAAGAGAGTGGCGCAGTGACCGAACTACGCGAACGGTTCACGTCATACCATTATCATATCGTGGAACGCGACCCCGACCGTTTTAGATTGTTCGTCGCTTTAGCGATTGTGTATATCATTGTTCTCATCGTCCAACCGACCCGATATTATTGGTGGTATCCTTCGTTCAATCTCACACTACCCGGTTTCGGTAAAGCATTCCCAGACAGTCGCACAGAGATCCATATCGTCGTCGCAGAATATATTATGAAGCGAATGCCAAGTGATGTCACATTTTTCCGACTTACGGATATGAATCCCGCCGCCGCATTTACCCCGATTATTACACCCGACGAAATGTCCGTAGTGGAAATGGAACACATTATAACGCATACTCGCGTCGTCTTCATAACGAAAATGATGAAATGGTTCTATAATCGCGCCCGACCTGCACAAATCGCACCCGACATCATCAATGAGGCGAATGGAACTCTTTTACGGTCAGATTCTGCATCAACCCCCGCATATCCATCAGGCCACGCAGTTCAGACCTATTATTTAGCGAAAATACTCGCACGGAAATTTCCCGCCAAAACCCAGGCGATTATGGAAGTCGCGACCAAGTGTGCGAATGTCCGAATTATGGCAGGACACCATTACCCGAGCGATAGAGACTTCGGGTGGTGGGTCGTAGACCGATATTTAACAGACACATAGATTCGTGCTTTAGGCGCTACATACGTCTTCGCGGCGGAGGCTTTTTTACAAGATCGGTCATCAATTTCTCATAATTTACGTCCATCTTTTCAATATCACTATACCCAGCCCGCTGGATTACACATACCGGCGTAATAAGATACCATCGGTCAACACGTTGGAGTTGTTTCCAATACGCATCGCACGCATATACAGACGGGTTTCCAGGATTCGCAATAAACCCCGCAAGCCCTTCTTCCAAATTGTGCAGTAACGTATCATAATACCGACTACATACTAAATAACACCCCGTCGTCTGGCAATTCGCAACCCGAAAACACTCCGGCGCTTCTATTTTAAATGGCGGATAATTATTCCCGGAAAATAATACGACGTCCCATTCATCACGAAATCGCGAGAGAAACGACGACACTTGATGCACAAGCACTTCAGGGTGGATAAACAAGGCGTCATCTTCAAATATGAGAACGTGATCCCACCCATTATTCTTGGCAATACGAATACATTCAATATGGCTTTTCGTGCAACCAATTGCGCCATTGTTGGCGTCCCGGATGGCCGAAAAACGAGCAACTGGCGCAAACGCGAAATCCCGCGGGTATCGTTCATAGAGTTCCGCGATTTGCTTTTCAAATAATTCGCGCCGATCAAAACGTGAATCCAGATTGATGTAAACGGCGTGTTTTATATCGGAAAAGTTACGAAGCATTGATTGTAATGTATATATTGAGTAATATTTCGTTTTATATAATAATTGTAATTATTTATATGTTTATCATCATATTCGGTTTGTTGTAAAATGACTCCTCCAATAAATATAACATTTAGCTCATGTTTGTATCGTATGAAAAACCGACACGGCTACGAAAAACATATGAATTGGTTTCGCGAGTTTATTCGGGTCGTGAACCGGTTTTATCTGGTTATTTATACTGGCGAAAATGAATACGACGCAATTTGCGATGAAATACGAAAGCTGGAGGGCGATACCCAGCGAAAAATCAAGGTGATATGTAAGCCATTTTCGGAGTTTCACAATTATAAATACGAGAGATTTTGGATGGATAATAATGCGCGTCCCGAATGTAAACTCGCGAAAATCGCAGATTGGCGTCTCAATATGTTGTGGTGCGAAAAGACCCATTTTGTAAGAGAGACCATTGAAAACAGATATTTTGACACCGAATATTATGGGTGGTGTGATGTCGGGTATTTTCGCGATACGTTGTCATCCGCTTATCGCGAGAGAATACGCGAACACTGGCCGAATCCGAATATAATCAACCGTCTTTATAAAGAGAAGGTATACTATGGATGTAATATATCGCCAGAGAATCTATATAAGGGGTATACATACAACGCACAGCATTTTCAAAACACGGTAAAGAGAGATGTATATCATCCAAGCGCACACATATTGAGCGGGGGGTTTTATATCACTGGACGCGAAAAAGCATTATGGTGGTGTTGTCGGTTTCAAGAAATTCTTGAACTTTATATTACAAATAATGATGTGATTCAAGACGACCAACACATCATCGCACATTGCGTTTTCACGACGAACGGCGGATCTATGCAGGCCACGAACCCCGATTTTTGTATCATAAAAATAAACGAAACAAATGAAGACGCGCTATGGTTCTTATTCAGGGATTTTCTCTTATAAATACAAACTTAAACCGACACCATTTGTATTATATATTGTTACAATGATTACAGCCACCATTATGGGCGGGTTAGGGAACCAGCTGTTCCAAATATTCACAGTCATCGCGACGGCCCTTCGCAATCACGACACGTTCTTTTTTATGCAGCAACAGGAAGTACCGGGCCATCCCGGACACCCCCGTTATACACATTGGTCCACATTATTGCGTGGATTACGCCGATATCTCACACCCAGTACTCCAATTACCGAAAAAATGTTTCAGTCGTTGCCACGGTGGGATGAAATCGGGTTTCAGTATACGGCAGTCCCCAGTGAAACGGTGAAGTATCCGAAACCCCTCTGTCTTCGCGGTTATTTCCAGAGTGAGAAATATTTTATAGATAAATACACAGATATATGCGATATGATACAACTGCGAGAACAACAAAACTGGATAAAGCATCTTTATGGAAACGAGTCGTGGAGTGGCGATTACTCTGGTGGAAATGATCCGACGCGAACACGTCGCGAATTAGTAAGCATGCATTTCCGCATTGGAGACTCGGTGCTGAATTTACACATCCATCCGGTGATTACGGTAGACTATTATTATCGCGCGATTTCGCATATTGTATCGGCGACCACGGCCTCATCCGGGTCAACGACGTCGTATTCGTTCCTTGTCTTCTATGAACCGTGCGATAAGGAAATCGTTCTCAAGCACATTGCCGAATTAAAACGCCGGTGTGCGACCGACACCGACGGGCCTACGTACGGTCGCGATATCCAGTTTCATTTCGTCCGAGATACCATCGCCGACTGGCAACAGATGCTTTTAATGAGTGTGTGCGACCACAATATCATCGCGAATAGCACATTTAGCTGGTGGGGTGCGTATTTTAACGCCAATCCAGGGAAGGTTGTTTGCTATCCAAGTGTTTGGTTTGGGCCAGGCGCGTCCCACGATACACGGGATTTATGTCCGGCATCGTGGGCGAAGGTGGATGCGACGATGACGGGGGTATAATCAAATGTATAATATTTTCATATTCGTATATATTATATTCTATTCTATTCTTATTCTTATTCTTATTCTATTCTATTCTTATTATGGAAAGACAAATCGTTAATGTGCTATCAATTGAGACAATAGATTATATTCTCTCGCGTCAGGAGGTTGTGGACGCAAAGGAGCGGATTAACGCAAAAACCGCGTCCGCGTCCGAGAAATTTACTCTCGCGCTTACACCTATGATTCGTTCGGAACTGTTTGGGCGTATGGGACTCCAGTTATCACACATCACCACAATCCCAATGCGTTGGGTGAAGGGAGATACACCAGCACATCACGACACCGGTATTTCCAGGTTTACACATACACATTTAGTATATTTGACAGATAGCGCCGGCGACCTTGCCGTGGACGGCGTTATGTTTCCTATTCGCCGCGGATATGGTTATATCTTTTCCGAAGGAACCTCCCACGAAACGGTCGGAACAGACGCCGACTCTGAACCGCGTCTTTTACTCGGTCCAATGAGCGAGGCCGGATTCGCTGTGGGGGAAGCGCCCACCGGTATTGCCTATCCCGGCGGAACCACCGTTTATATACGACAAGTAGCAGTCGGCGAACCGCTATATTATAGTATTGATATGGTTTCGTGGACGGAGCTCTTTTTATACATCACCGAATTTATAAATTCCGACCAACTTCTCGGTCTATTGACCATTGAATTCACAACAGATATTACAATTGATGGAACTGTAGGAGGAAGTGTCAGCAGTTATTTCATCTGCGGGTCAAACGGTATTCAATTCGGGTCTAGAACACTAAAACCAGACGGGACTCGTCCCGTTATCACGATACACGATATTACTGATTATCCCGGCCTCATTCAAAACGGCAATAGTATTGGAAACGGTAATAGCGACATCTATGCGATGAATCTGGAAATCCGTGCATCAGGCACCGCGACCCTCGCAAATGGGGGCGGTTGGATAGGACAAGCGTATTTCGGGAAGGGGACCACCGGGTCCAATAACATTATTTTGAATTGTCATTCCACAGGGGAAACAGGCGTTGGATGCGGTGGTATCATCGGACAATATGCAGGCCCCGTGAAATGCGTGAGTTGCTCTTCGTCGGGGATTATAGGGGAAGCGGGTGGCGGTATCATCGGTGCGAATTCGCCATCCACAGCGGGTGCGTTGAGTTGCGAGTCGTGCTGGACGACCGGCGTCATCGGAACTTACGGTGGCGGTATCACCGGCCAATCCACTGGTGCCGCCAATTTCGCAAACTGTTATTCTACCGGAAATATGAACCAAAATGCGGGAGGTATTTCGGGGCGGTATTCTGGTAGTTCCTTCGGACACACCATCAGTGACTGCTATAGCCGAGGTGCGATTGGTGAATATGGCGGCGGTATCATCGGAAGCGAATGCGGTGTAGTCGTTATCACCAATTGTTATTCAGTCAGCGCGATACCGGCTAGTGGTGGTGGTATTCTCGGAAATCAAGCAGGGAATACAACGAATAAAATCGTGTCAAATTGTTATGCCGTCGGTGCGACGAGCCACGTAAATGGTGGGTATATTATTCCGGGGTATAGCGACTTAACAGGTTCGGTCAATGTGGTGGACGGCACCATTGTTCTCGCTGGGAACGCTGCAAGCACAAACTGGAGTAATACCATCGCGAATACCGCGCTTACCGGCACCCCCGCCTCCGTGGCAGTACCCATCGGTGTGAAATGGGTCTACGCCGGCGCGAATACACCTTACGAAATCTACGCAATGGGATATACGCCATATGCGCGCACCGTGGTCGCGGGAACACCTCCCGCAATGGTGCGTTCTTTTGCGACCACGGTCGTATCTGGAGACACACAAACCGCAGCTCCCGGAATCATTACTGGCGGAGGCCGGACGTATGTGTTATATCGCGTGGCGGACGGTGTTCCTGCTTCGTATGGAGGCATCGGAGTAAACAATGTCACTGGTATTATGGCGACGTCGCGCGCCACTGAACCCGGTGTGTATACCCTGACTATTCGGAATACGGGGAGTTACCACTTCACCACCGTTACACTCACCGTGCTTGCGCGTCACCCGTATTCAATGTTTGGATTGTATACGGACAACGCGCAGGTATACTATAAATCGCACAGTCTTGCGAGTGGCGGGGTGGGAGGGGTGCGCAATCATAGGAAGAAGGCAAGG
>JACCEC010226891.1_pt1 | contig 18682 bp, 18 predicted proteins | sample 7450121 | NCBI WGS metagenome assembly JACCEC01 (sample SAMN15323455, study PRJNA562643) | freshwater metagenome | isolation source: river surface water | place: USA:Blue River Watershed | collected 2017-08-18 | reverse complement strand
TCGAAAGTTTTTGTGTCTAAGAGAAAAAGGACTTTTTTATTCTGCGCACTGGCTAGCCCCGAGCGCTGGTATATATTCCCGTCATATGTAGGATTGCCGACCATGTTTAATAGCTGTTCGGTCTCCCCCCAGTCATACACGCCCTCGGATGTCTCTATGTCGCCCCATCCTATAGACCATAGTATGCCTCTGAACCAGGTGTAATGTGCTAATTGCCCGTAAACGCTTGTAGTATCAGAAGGGCTATAAGGCCCGGTTGGAAAATACGTAGCATTTCCTACCATGAACGCGCCTATTTTAGCGTATATACCGGGATAGAAATTCGTCGTGCTCTCAGGAATCGTTTTTATTGCGCCTGAAGTATCACCCCGTGCGTAGAGAGAAAAGCCACCGGACATATCAGTCCTTACTCAGTAATAGACAGCCGTCCGCTGTCTACTTGTACGTAAAAGTTAACGGTGTTCGTAGAGACATTTATTTTAACAGTTTTACCCGCTGTTCCGGTAGCTACCGTACCGGATCCTATAGTAGTTCCCGACGCGATATACCCAGAAGAATTAGACGTAAACAGCCCGGTCTGTACGGAGGCATTGCCTACGTTTCGGAATCCAGCGCGGTACGGTGTCCAGGTATTAGTAGCACTGCTGTACGTCAAGCTTTGCATTGTAGTCGCGTCCAACACAAACGCTATTGTGCGACTAGCCGCTCCTGCGTTCGTGAATACCGAACCGTCAAATATTATCTCGCTGTATATCTTGAGCGCGGGCAACGTGAAAGTGTGCGCTGTAACCGCCGTACCAACCATAGCAAAAATAGGTACGCCCATACTGGCTACCCAGGGAGTTTCTAAGTCAATGACTGTGGTGCTGACTATCCCGCCGGTCTTAATTCGATGGAATGTACCAGTTGTCCAGTTTGTAGGGCTATTGGTCAAATACATGTAACAACCTCCCGCCGCAGACGCAGTTAGGCCGTGGACTGCACTGGACGTCGCTCTAACAGTACCGCCGTTATTAGCTACTGTCCATGTTATACCAGTATTCGGCCAGATTATACGGCGCGTCTCGCCTACTATCCTGTCGTATAAACACTCTCCGTCTAACGCGGTTATGTCCGTGCCATCAGAATAAAAAGAACTAGGAGAGCCGTGAACCCCTGAAGGATTCTTGACGATAAACGCCATGTTCGCCAACGCGCTTGCGCCTACGGCATACGCATCAGCCAGGGTGTCATACGTCAACGGGCCAGATATTACTGTACCGGACGAATCTGTTAATTTTTTCGTGGAATTATCCCAAGAAACATTCGCTCCGGCCTGTATGCGAATAGCTATTTCTTCATCACTACTGGGCAAAACGCCGGATACATAGACTACTGGCACATTGTAATACGCAGCGGAAACGAGCGTAGGAGTTCCTGTTACACGATACCGTAATACTGTAGCTCCGGCATTAGTATTGCTGGTAATATCGATTGTATCATTCGCAGTAATTACGGATATGAATCCCGATCGATCCCCGGCGTCATTGTCCGTTTTACTAATACGTAGAATAGTAGCGGCGGAAGCCGTAGCCTGATTGAAACGAATCTTACCGGCACCGGGATCGGCGTTACCTGTAGACGCACCGAACAGATATTGGAGTCCGGGTTTATCCCCTTGGGCACCTGTTGCACCCGTAGCACCTGCCAGGCCTGTAGCACCTGTTGCACCTGCCGGACCGGTTTCGCCGGTAGCACCTGCCGGGCCTGTAGCTCCCGTAGATCCTGCCGGGCCGGTCGGACCGGTCGGGCCTGTAGCGCCTTGAGGGCCTGTAGCGCCTTGAGGGCCTTGAGGGCCGGTCGCTCCCGTTTCTCCGGTGCCGCCTTTCGGTCCCTGTGCCCCCGTGTCGCCTTTCTTGCCGGGGTCGCCTTGGGGACCTTCGGTGCCGGTAACGGACAATCCCGGAGTCGGCCATACGCCGCCGGTTTTCGGGCCGAAGATCAAAGAAGGTAAACCGTTTTCCAGTTTTATGTAGAAATCATCGTCATCGCCTTCAGTCGTTGGGTCTGACGTGCCACTCAATATAGTGTTGACCGCTTCACCCGGAGAGCCTACGTAGCTACTCCACAAGCCTGTGAAGTCGCTCGCTACGGGGGGTTCCAGAGGAACGGCTGACACTTTAAATGCTATATAGTTCAGTCTACTGCCTGGTGACAATGAGAATCCAGTACCGTCCGAATCGCTAGCATAGGCGACATAGTTGTAATTATTTGCGCCAACAAGTTCTTGTACGAGTTTTTTATACTGAAATAAACTGGTTACCCAAGACATATGACCCCCTTAATATGCGTAGGTTGCTGCGTTATTAGCTATAAAAGCAAAGTCATCGCTTGGAATTCCTGCTGCCATAGGCGCACCCTTGCTAGAGACCATTCCAGCTGCCGCTTTAGCGTAATTGAGGGAACCATTAGCCACCGTTATTCGGTAGCATTGCCAGCCGGGGACAGCGGGCGAACGAGCCGGATCTAATGACCGGCTGACATAGATGTAGTCTGTATTGGTAATATCATCCATTATCGTAGTGACTGGATGATCTACCATATAAATAACTTTATCTCCAGGGGCTATTGACGCCATTTTTAACTCCTATCTATCGTTAGATCTCGTACCGCCGTACGCACCGAGTGCGGGCAATGTTCTCATGGCCGGATCACGAAGTAATAAAGCCGCTTCTGGTGATATGCCGTTATTAATTAGGTTTCCTATTCCTGCCGCCGCAGCATTAGCCGGTTGAGAGGTGTATAGCCTGGCCACCAAGCCGAAAGGAAGTTTCGCAAGATTTTCCAGGGATAGATTCTGCATCGATCTAGTAGCTGTGCCAGAATCCCCAACAATCGGTTTGAACGCTTCACCGAACCTAGCCGCGTCGTAAAAATCTGATTTATTTTTACCCATCACGTAGCCAGCTTTGTCTTTACTGGCCAGTACATTCGGAAGTGCGGCTTTACTTACGTCCCCTGTGGAAGAATTTACCACACCTGTTCTACTAGTAATAGTCATCAGGTTGCGGTACTGCTTCCGCGCATCATCGAAAAGCTTGGCGGTTTCGCCCGTCAGCCCTTTACGCAAATGCGCATCAGCTACGTCCTTCAATTCACCGAGGGCCATCCCTAGATCTCTGTCGCCTTGCCCCGTCATGTTTTTAAACGAAGCCTTTCCTAGTTTGCTGGCCATTTGTTGTAACTGTTTACCGCTGGCCTGACCGGACTCAACAAGTTCTGTAAAATTTTTTACAAGCGGATTGTCCTTAAAACTCATGTTCGCGGGTAATAATCCCTCGAGGCGCTTGTCTATGAGGTCTATTTTTTGCAGTACGTTAGGGGTCTCGATTTTACGTACTTTATCGTCTGCCACCATACGGTAAACCCCGGATATACGGTCTCGGGCCTGTTCAAGTATGGTCGAATTTACGTAATCGGCCTGTTCGCCTATCGCTTTCGCCGTTTCGCGGTTAAGCATGCCCGCATTATTGCGCTTGATATCATCGAACGCGCCTGATGTAAACGGGTTACTCTCCAGTGCCGCTTCCAGTTTTTGGAGGGTCTTTGAGCCGGACGCTTGTCCCGGTGTTACCTGAAAACCTAATTCCTGACCGCGTCTCATTAGTTCTTGTTCGGGTTTACTCAATCCCGCCGTACGCTCAACACTGCTCACAGCTTGTTGGCGCGCGCTGTTACCCTGGCCGCGCAGAGCCGCTATCAATTTATCGCCTACGTATTTGCCCGCTGCACCACCAGCCGCCCCGAAGGCCATGTTCTCGCCGCGTGACTCATTCTCTGCTGTAGGTTGAAGTGCTCCTAAACCTGCGCCGATTAGAGTTGAGCCTACGTAAGTATTCGCACCGGGTATAAACGCAGCGGGAGCCGCGACGGCCACATTCCCGAGTATATCGCCCGCTGTACCGGCTTTAGTCGAACGCAACCCCTCCATAGCCTGCTTGTGCTGCGCTATTTCCTCGGGCTTTGCCAACCCTAGCATTTGCTTGCCGCCTAGATACGCGCCGTACATGCCGCCGCCTATACCAGCCATGACATTTTCCAGGGTTGATTGCTTCTGCGCTTGCGCTTTATAGGGGTCTTGAGGTACGGCTTTAGCCTGTAACCTTCCCTGAATCTTGGCGATAACCTGTTCACGGGTCGCGCCTTCCGGCCCGTCGATTGAGTATTCCTGCCCGTCCGGTGCGGTTATGCGATACGTTCTCACCGTAATTCACCCCAGCCATCGTTTGACGGTGCCGCCGATTGCACAGGAGCCTGCACGGGTTGTTGACCTGCGCGTAACCTTGCACGGTTTATACCGTTTCTAAGAACGCCTTGAAACTCCTTAGCCGCTTTGGTGAATTCCTCTTCCGTATTGGCTTTATCCATACGAGATATCGCTTGCGTCGCTTTCTCTCCCTCAATTTGGGTAATTTGCCCGCCGCCTTTTAGACTCTCAAACGCCTCCAGAAACTGTTTGCCTTGCAGTTGTTTCATGGCGATGTCAAAACTCGCGGCATCTGTGCCAGGTAGCATCGATTGTATCTTACCGATAGGGGCGCTTTTCCCGACAGACAATTTAAACCCAGGATGTGCTAGAAGGTCATCCACAAGGCCGATAGTATTTTCACCTTGTAGTATCGCATTAGGCAAGTCAGCGGCCCCTTTTGCTTGCCCTATCGCCTGCTCGCGCGCACCGGCAATACGAGCGGCTTTTTGCGCTTGAAATTCCGGATCCATCTCCAGTGCTAGACGCTGTTGTGCTAGCCCCCGGTTCTGCGCATGCTGTTGCGCGGATTGCGCCATTTGTGCATATCCTTGCTGTAGCCGAGCGGCCTCACCGGGGGCCATCCCCACGCCCATAGCACCGCGTTGTTGTAATGAGTAGGGGTCAACGAAAGATATCTGCGAACCCTGGTTCACTTGCATAGCTTTTTCAGCAGGGCGTATCCCGGTACTGGCGGTATCGCCTGAGTCGAATACGTTATGAAAAACAGCGTTGCCCTTTTCGTCATACCCTTTCTGAGTAGATTTTACTTTCGGGGCCATTTTCAGCCCCATCTCAATCAGCCCCGGCATACCGGTCGATATAAGAGCATCGCTCACGTCTTTACGGCTGAAATTATCCACTCCGGATTCGGGGGAAAATTTCTTCATGACTTCTTGCATTTTGGATTGTTCGTCCAGTTTGTGCTGTGTCTGTTGTTGTTCTAGCCGAAATTTCTGCTGGTTCATATCCAGTTCTTGTTGTCGTCCAGCAGCATGTTGGCCCGCCATGTAACCTTGCATACCTTGCTGCATACCGTTGCCTAATGCCTCGCCAAAGGATATGGGGCGTTGGCTATACCCCGATGATTGGAGTAAACCGGTAGCCAGCCCCATCAGCCCCATGACTCGGGGGTCGTTCATATTCGTTATGTCGAATTTAGGTTTTTCTGCCATATCCACTCCTTAAGCCAATGCCCCGCCTGCACCGCCTAGGATAGCACCGCCTAATGCCCCGACTGCTGTTCCTATCCCGGGTACTACAGATCCCATCATTGCTCCAGCCATAGCGCCTGAGGCCGCGCCTCCTAAACCGCCTACTAATCTATTTTTACTAGCGCTTTGAGTCTGCACGCCGCCTATACCGGGATTAATCATGCTGTTATACTGGGATAGGTTTTGCCAGTTGAAATTCTGACCGCCTTGCAGTGCATCTATCAAAGCCCCGTAATTTACATCCTGCATATTGCCTACGCTATTCAACACCCCTAAGCCTTGCAATCTGTTATTAAGATTCTGCGTATTGGTGTTTAGTATTTGCGCGTTGTTCTGTAGCCCTAAGTTAGCGTTGAATTGCTGAGTATTCAGCGCATTATTTGCGTTAAATTGTTGCGCGTTTAAATTATTCTCGACGTTGCCCTGGTTCGCGGCGAACTGTCGTCCAGCATTTGCTTGTGCATTCTGGAAGGCTTGATCGTTTAACGTGCCCGCTGTTGCTTGCATACGGTTCTGAGCATTCTCATACGCGCCGCCGTACAGGCTAGTAAGCGCCGGCGCGAGATCTTGATTCAACCGGGATGCGGCCAGCCCCTCGGCTATGCCTTGACGCGAACCACCGTACATCCCGGAAGCCAGTGCCTCACTGCGTAACCCCGGCATGACGTTTTCGTTCATGTTACGGGTCAGTTGACCGGTAATAGCCGCAGCTTGTTGATCCAGGTACGGATTATTCGGTTGCCCAGATAATAACTGTTGCAAGGATTGAGTCGGATTTAGGGCCCCTTGCCCCTGCCGAGCTTGCGTCAGGCTTGTTTGGGGGGCTTGTATGCTTTGCGCGTTAACTTGTGGCGCACCTGCTATATTTGCTACCCCGTTGAAACGAGTATCGTAACCGCCCTGTAATATCTGTCCCGCGCCCCATTTAGCGTAATCCAGTGACGGATCGTTGTTACGATTCAATATACTCGCAGCGTAATTATCGGTAAATTGCTGCATTTGCGGCGTCCAGCCGCCTTCACCGTACAGCTTGCTAGCTTCCGGGAATACGCCAGCTATGCCTTTACCCTCCTTACCTATTAAGTAGGGTTGCGCTTCCGTCCAAGGAACATTAGTCGTTTTTCCACTACTTCCGCCGCCGCCCATTAGCCTAGCTCCTTAACAAAAGTTTCATACTTGTACTGGTAACCGTAACCGTTGCCTAAAATCTTTCCTATCGCCTTCCGGCACTTAGTATCTACCCATTTAGCCCCGGCTTCATTAGCGTAGCGCATTAGCGCCTCGTCTAATTCATCCCCCCATTGTGACCAGTCTTCTCCCCCGAGTAAAAATATAAATACCGATTTTCCGAGAGGGTATTCTTCTACCTTAGTGACCATCGCACATACGGGCTTATCGTAATTGGTTATAATCCAGCCTACTGTTTCGCCCGTCATCAAATCACGTAGAACGAAGTCCAATGGGTGCCGCTGTATGGTTCCTTGTTTTTCCAGTGCATCTAGCAGAAAGGGGCGCATATAAGGCCAATTAGCCGGAACATTGTCCGGATGCAGTCTCCATACTTGAACGTCTTTCTCTATAGCTTCAGCCATGCGCTTCCGTCATACCAGTAAAAGCCTTTTCCACTACCGGGATTCCAGTTAAAGCCATCGGTCACTCTGAAGTCCCCCGCTCTAGGTTTTGCCGGTGCTGCCACCGACATGGACAAATGTCCTGCGGCCAAACTGTTTATAGCTTTTTGAATGTTAAGCAATTCGTCTTCTAGGAAACGGCGTAATTGCGCAGGATCGTCAGGTACGATACCCGGTACATAGAATACATCGCTGACCGTGACATTTCTCATTACCAATTACCTTTGTCGATTAAATCAATATCATAGCTATCTAGCCGCCAATTATACGCTGAACCGGAACGAAATTTCAATGAGATATATCTCCCCGCAACAAGGCAATTATTCGATACTGTTTCGCCTATGGTATGGGTCATTGTTGTATATTGAGGGGTTTCATAAGGGTCGTTTTGACTCCCTACCTCTATGATTACCGTATCGCCGGTATTGCCCATAATCCGGGGTCTTATTTCACGGATTAATTTGATTTTCTCAGGTGCACCGAACGATAAGCCTTGTCTTTCCAGGGAGGAAACAGGTGGCACACCGGCAAAACTCGAAGCGGCGTCTAACAAATACAGTTTCGTGTCTGACGACCCCATCAATACCCTAGACGAATTAGGCACTTGATCAGGGCCGTTCCATGTGGTCAAGTCGCTCGACCATGGGTCGCCGTCAGAGGACCATGTGCCGGTCAGGCTATTATCTGCCTGCCCGTAGTTAGCGTGATGTATGCTCGGTAGCGTACGTTTGCTGACTGTTTTATCTTTGTAATTGTAAACTACTGCTGTATCGGGTGCTGTACCACCAATACTGGTAAAGCAAATAAATGCCTCGTTAAAGAACGGATTCTTAAATACAAAACACCGATGTGCTTGATCCACATCGATATTCTGAAATAACCAGCGCCGAGTTATTTTGTCCAGTACGGAATACGCCTGGTTACCATCATGAATGATAATATCGTCAGTAGTCAGTACGATGTGGTAGCCGTCTATTTCCACAATACAATTGCGGTTCATAGCACCCGACATCCCCATTACTTTCTGATTGCGCATTACCTGAGAACCGCCGGCAAAGTCCAATCTCCATACGGATTTTTCTTTGTATATGACCAGGGAATCGCGCAGCGCTAAGCCGTCAATTATCTGGTCGTACCCTTCTGCAAGATCGAATTCACCAGCATCAACTGTAGGATCGGTATGATCCCATGACGAAGGGACTGAACCCGGCACTGCGGGGTGCGACCACTTGACCATGTACGGGTAATTAGTTGTCGTTTTTGTTATATTCAGCGCTACCAGGAAGTTCCTGAAACTTCGCATTGACTTACAATAAGTATTCGATGGCCAATTGCTCAATGCCCGAAAGTTATTGGCGGTGTTCAAATCCAATTGCTGAGGGGGATCAACCGCGTTTCCGGGGTTCAAAATGGGAATACCGCCAATAACAGTTGATGTCCAGGAATTGGCAGTGGCCGCGTAATTTACGTCATTGCCCGCTGTTTGCCTGGTTAAATTAGTGTGTACCGGACTACCCGCCGTGATAGTTACGACATAAATTTTAGTCAAAGAAGCATATATCCAATATCTAGCTCCATTAATAATTACCGGGAGCACATGGTATGGCTCTACAGACGGCGTACCGTAAACTTCGCCATGGCCCAGAAACTGGCTGGCATAGCCGTCCAGGAAGCGTATGTTACTCGCGTCTGTCCAGGTGTTTATAGGCAATTCGTGTTTCGATAGATCCTGAATTACGCCATATTGCCCGATATTATTTACCCGTATGATCGGCATTATTTACCTTTTTCAAGAGCCTTTACACGTTTGTCTAAGTCTTTTATCAAATCTTCCAGGGTTTTAGGTTTTGGGGCTTTTTGCCACTCTTCAGCCGCGGCCCAGTCGGCCCGTATTTCTGCCTCTTCTTCGGGTGTCATGGGTATTTGGCCATCTTCTGTCGCTTTATACAGTGCCATTACGTCTTCCTCACACCGAAAAGTTTAAACGTACCGGTTAAGATATTTCCGCCGGTGGTCATGAATCGAATACCTTGCAGCGCGCCGGTTGTAACGCATACGCCTACCGGGTACGCAGTTAAAACGTAATCGGTATTCGCGCCGCTAATCTGGAACAGTGTTGATCTGGTTGTGTCGTACGGCCTTGGTATAACGATCCGAACGTACGCGGTCTCAGGTGCGCCGCCGCCGGTATTACCGAAGCATACGACGTACGGCTGGCCGGAGGTCAAACTGCCCACGTCTGTCCGGTAGTTGTACGCCGTGCCAGCGAGATAAGAACCGCCCTTCTTCGCTCGGAACGCTAAACTTAGCGAGGTGCTCGCTAAGCCGATGTTATACCCCTCAATAAAATATAGGTCGTATGTGTTGTTGAACGCGTGTTCCAGGTCTACAGAAGCGGCATTAGTGACTGTGACGGTGGACAGTAACCGCGCGTAAGGCGTGAAAAACAGCACGTCTTCATCGTACACGTCAACTACGCGCTGCGTAGCCGTGCCTATCCTTGTCAGGTTCCATGCAAGCTGCTTTGTCGGGTCGCTGGTGCCGTCTGCAAATACGGGGTCTTTATAGGTCTTGCCGCTGATCGTCTGCGCTCCGGTCGTAGTCGCAAAGTCAGTGCCTACATTCGGTTTCATGACGCTGATGTCAACGGACGCACTCCAGTCGGCGTCAACGCCGTCAGTGGTCATTATCTGGCCGCCCTTGCCCGTTTGTCCTGGTAGTGATGCCGCTGTTGAAGTCGCAATCACATAATCCAGCGTAGCAATCTGGGTTCCCGATGTGCCTGTGTCAGCTGTCGGTGCTGTAGGGGTGCCGGTCAGTGCGGGGCTTTCCAAAGGCGCCCTCAGGTCAAGCTGTGCCTGTATATTGCTAGTCACACCGTCAACATAATTTAGTTCCGTATGCGTAGGAGTAACAGCTCCGGCAACATTGGGGAACGTGGTTTTAACCGCGTGTTTGATGCCGCGTAAATGATCGTCACCCTGGCTCTTAGGATCGCCCGAAGTCGGATTAGTATCAACTAAGTCACTGATGTATGTAGGATTTTCCAGGCCCATGTCACATGTCCCCTGCTAAAATATTTGTTCTTCGGCTTCCGACTATCGCTGAATCCATCGTCAAGGTGGCCGCTGCTATATTCTCGAATTCTGCTTTCGCCGCCTCTTCCAGGGATTGCTGAAACAGCAATTCGTATTTTTGCGCCGCTGTATCGTCATCGGACAGTATTGCCGCTTCACGCAACGCGCCGTACAGGTAACACCCCGGGTAATTGGTCAAGACGTTATTCGTCAATGTCGAGGCTATAGCGAACCCTTTCTTGTACCGAAATACATACTGATATGCTCCGGCTAACGGGTAATTGAACACTATGTTCGCGCCGTCTATAGTGAAGTAATCCGGTTGACCTTGCGAATAATATATAACGGGCATCCGAACAGGATCGATGTAGTATATCTCAAGCCTATTACCATATTCCGTCATCCATAACGCTTTGTGGGAAATAAACCCGCTGGGAAGCGGTATGGTATTTGTTCCCACGATTCCATTCAACGTTGACTCTACTTCACCGAACCGCGCCAATAAACGGGCATTTATGCGTTTTTCTGCGAACGAAATATGATCCGGTATTGAACCGTCGTCCCGGTGGTGGTATTTAGCTACCGCCGCTTGCAGTTCGGTGTAGTTCGTAATTGCCATTATTTACGTTTACGTGCGTGCAAGGTTTTTACCACCCTAGGTTCAGGATCTTGCATACCGATCGGGCCTTCATCATTGTCGTGTGTGGTGTCTTCCGCATCGAAAGATTTAACGCCTCCTTCGATAAGATCATCCAGTGGGGAGTCTATTTCATTGTTTTTATTAACTATCCGCCCACCTTCGGCCAACAGTTGTTTTACTTCGTCCATATCGGACGTGAGCACAAATCCGCGTTTCTCTACATATATCTTCGGCATTTTGATGTCCTCTTTATGAGGCCCCCGAAGGGGCCTAAGTTATTACGATGTAGCGAACGGATCGGCTAAGGTGCCTGAACCTACGAAGCTACCTTCAACGCTCCACTGGGTAGCACTGATAGCTGTGAACTTGAGGGAACCACCGACTAGACCGCCGGTAGTTGTACCGCTCATGCTCAATGCCGCGTGGGTGGTGCCGTTACCCTGGAACACGTCCCCCGAATCAGCGACAGTAAAGGAGCCACCCATAACTGAACCGATCAAGAACACGGTTCCAGCGTTGTTGGTGATCACTTTAGCCGCACCGCTGGTAATAGCTGTGGTCACTCGGAACTCAAACTCCATCCCAAGAACAGGTGCTGGCAATGTGTACACCACGCCTGCTGCACGGTCAAATAGGCACAATGCGCCTGATTCACGCGCTTGCAGTGTCCGTATAGCTCCGACGCCTTGAATAACTTCGCGGTGTTGTCCGGGTACTACCAGGCCGTCAGGCCCGTTAAACCCGGCTAATGCTGGTACTGTAGAAATAGTCATTTCAGATCTCCTTAAACGTTAGCAGCGCCGATCATACGAACCGCCCATTCAGGCCGCAATGCAGCGAACCCATAGAGCATATCAATACGCATTACCGCGCGGTTATTTGCAATGTCACTTGCCCGCCATACACGTAACGAGAATCCTTCACGGCTTTCAATTGCGCATTTGTCAGCATCGTCAACCATTGGCAGATTTGCTGTTACGAACTGGAACGCTTCTTTGTGGTACATGATAGGCTGTACATAGTTCGTAGATGCAGCACCCACGAAAGTGATATCAGCGTCATTTACAGGCGCACCAGATGCATTTTGACGCGGATTAGCTGTATCGTAGATAAGTGCAGGCGAGAAAGGAATATTCGTCGTTGTAGCACCGGCTCCAACTACAAACTGTTTCAAATGCGCGTAAGCCGCTTTTGTCTCAGGATGTACATCATAAACACCCTCAATCGTGAAGATCATGCCTTCAGCAGGTGCAGCAGAGAAACCGTCAACTGTGATTGCCGTAATACCACTGGTCAATGTACCGTTGTTAATCTCACCGGCCACATCGCCGCTGTTTTGCAGCGTCCAGGTGCGCTCGTTTTCGTGGAAATCAGCCATAGCTGTACGGGTCACAAAACCTTCACGATACTGCTTGCTGATATCAACTTGAGGGTTGAAATACGCTGGCACACCAGCGACTAAAGCGGCCATTGTGACAGAATCAATCTGTACGTGGCGATCATCTTTAGGTGCAGCTTTTTGATTCAGCTTGGCGCGTGCCAGATTGGGCGTGGTCAAGCTGTTGATGGCTGAACCGGGGGTGCCTGCGATTTTCGGCGTTGCTTTCGTGTAATAGGTCAGCGCTTCGTACTCAACTTGAGAAATCAGTTTGAGGATAGCAGGACGAATGTACCGTTTGGTGAAAGCTGCCACGTCTTTAGGACTATCGGTCTTCAGGGCCAGATCGACGTGGTTGAATTCCATGTCAACGCCTTTCAGGTTCGATATTGTGATTGTTTGAGTTTCTTCGACGATAGGGGAAATGCTCATCGCATTGCCGCTACGCAGCAAGAATTCATTCGGTTTACGAACACGCAATGTATCGCCTATTTTCGCACCGGTTTTGGCAAACGATTCGTCATACTGCCGATCCACCGTGTTGAGCAATTCGCATTGCTCATGTAATTCTGATAACGCTTCACGCGCTACCATATCAATAAACTTATATGTATTAGCCATTTAAGCCTCCAAGATTAGATTAGATTATCTGTAACTTTTACGCCATTTTGCGTATTCAGCCTGGCTCATATCCGCGGGGTTTTTGTGCGACTTCGCGCCCTTCGTTTTCAGAGTTGTGACCGGACTCGCTAGCGGAACCACTTTCGGCTTCGCGGACGGTTTACTAATGACTTTGCTGCCTTGGAATGCCAGATTAAAGAGCTTCCAGATTCGGGGATCGGCTTTGACGCCGTCCAGTTCTGCTTCGCTAAAACCAAACTTGCTCTTAGCGAATTCTCTTATCTCTGCCGCACGCTGGGGCGACCAGTCTTTAATATCGCGCTTCAGTTCAGATTCACTTGCCTCAATGAGCTTGGCAGTTTCCTGCTGTCTTTGGAGGGTGGCTTCTTGCTGTTTATGCGATAATTCTGCTACTAATTGCTGCCTTTGCATTTCCAGGGCTTGGCGCTGGCTCATGAGCTTTTGCCATAACACCGGATCCTCATCCGTCAATTTATTCCAGTCTACTTTGCTGTACTCTTCAAGTTGAGTGTTGAGCGCGTAAACTTTTCCCACGTCTTTTTGAAACTCTCGCTCGAATTGCACTTGCGCTTCATGTGCTTTGCGTTGATCTGCAAGCGACATAGTTTTCTGCGTATAGTCCTTTTGCATCGACTTCACTGCTTCCGCAATGTCTTTCGGTACACGGTAGGACTTTTGATTAAATTCTAAGTCTTCATTACCGTCGTCCTCTTCTTCGTCATCGGCTCCGGACTCGTCGTCCGAGGCGCCTTCCGACTCTTCCTCGTTTTCGTACTCTTCTTTTTCGGATTCGTTCGTTTCCAATTCCTCAGAATCTACTTGACTGTCCTCAAATTCTTCGCTCATTGTTGTACACCTTCAGGTTGTGCCGTTGCCGGCGGGACTTGTTGCTGTGCATCCTGCTGCTGTTGAGCAAGGGCCTGCTGTTGCATAGCTTGTTCTTGTTGCGCATGTTGAGCCATTTGTATTTGCTGTTGCTGCTGCATAGCCATCTGCTGGCTGGCAGGGCCGTCCGGCGTTATGTCCGGTGTCTCTAGCAGTTGCTGCAAGGTCTGAATAACCAGGGCCTGTACTTGTTCAGGCATCATGCCGGTCTGCACGGTTTTTAGTCTGTTAGTTTCTTTGTCGTAAGCGTCAATTTTCAGCTTCTCGACCTCAATACGTTTGTCTTGCTTGACCCGTTCAACTTCCTGTTGCAATTGGCCTATGATCTGTTGCGCTTGAGCCTGCGTCTGTTGCAAGGCCTGTTGCAATTGCTGTATCTGTGGGTTCTCACCGATGATCTGAGGCGGCAACATGGCTTTGAACCGTTCTGCAATTTCCTGTGACCCGGGCCAATCCAAGTTTTTAGCGATCAAGTCGCTGATTAGCCCCGCCGCCGCTGGATTCACCCTAGCAAACTCAATCATCTGGCTAGCGGCTTCTTGCCTTTTAGTCGTATATCCAGGGCCCACGTCTACAACCACGTCATATTTGCCCGCTGTTAGATCGAATACGTTAGTAAAATCAGGCATTTGACCTTGCTGCCCCAACTTAACGTTGCTAGCTTCGCGCTTGTCTTCCCCTAGGATCCGAATGATTCTTCCAGGTTGGTACACGTGCGGTATCAAATCAATAATGATTCGACCGGTATGACGTAATGACCTGGAAAGGTTATCGATAAAGTGGAACGTACCGGTATCAGATTCGAGCTTACGAGCATTAATCGCGCGGCCTGAAACGGCATTATCCTCTTCCCCGATTGATGCACCAAACATGCCCATCGTTGCTTTGATGTCATCAGCGGCATTCAGTGCTTCTTGCAATACGCCCGCCGGTACGCCAGCAAACGGTTGACGCTGAGGTGGCATAGTGCCTTTTTTATACCGCAAGAACGCGTGATTTTTTACATTAGCCGTGAGCCACTTCTCGGTGTCTACCTCGAAAGCACCTTCCTCGCCTATAAATGGGGTCTTGGGAGATAATCCCACAACTTCTGTTGCTGTTGTGCGCCAGTAATTAAAATTACGTTGTGCGTCCTTGGATTCTCGGATGAGGGATTTAAACACACGTTTATTCTCGACCGTGACTTCTTCACCGTATACCGGGATAATCGGTATGTATTTACCCGCCCATTCGTTTTCCTCAAGCACTTCCTTACCGGATACGATGTATTGAGTAACTTTGTGGGACTTTGTAACACGAGACTCCACCTTTTGAATTCCGAGCAACTGATACATTTCCAGATTGGCTTCGTAAACGTCATTCTCTACAACATCGCCATCTGACAACAGGGAAATTTCTTTTTCTACCGGTTCGCGTTCCCAGTATTCAGCAATCCATACGCCGTCATCATTGATCCAGTCGTATTCGCCTTCTTCATCGATCTGAAAGTCAACCTGATCGGCGTCCGGGAAGCGCTCTTTGAATTCGTGCAATGGCAAACGGTCTGTGATAAAGCAACAATTCCAATCCGAACCATCAGCGCTCATCGCGTGCGGATCACCGACTACGGCGAATTGATTGTTTACTCGTTCGATCAATATGTCGCGGTCGAAAGTATCATCAGCCGCAAAGTCTACATTGACACGGATAAAACCGAATCCACCCGACACAGACTGTTGAATAGCAGTGTCGTAAGCAACGTCCGCTTCGCTGGAAACTTCGATATTGCGTATCAGACCATTGAGCACTTCGGCCGTTTTAACGTCTGCATTGTCATCCACTGGGAGACAACGAATAGATGGTTTATTCTGACGAGAATCGTTAACTACTTGACGTATATTCGCAGGGAGTTTATTGATCGTCAGACACGGGCGGCCTTCCTTGAGACGGTCTTGACGATCTTTCTCGTTCCACTGCTCGCCCAACATGGAGAATTTGATATCGTCCAGTGCGGCTTCGTAGTTGTCGCGAGAGACGTCGACAGCAAGCATATACTTTTCACGCACCTTTTGCATGAAATCTTTGTCGTCATCGCTCTCGCTTTTTTCTTCGTAATCCAAAACCGGCGTCTCCAAGACGTTAGGTTAGCGTGTGACGAAGTCACACGGGTGGTAGATTCTCTTTATACCTGTTTGTTATCACAATGTCAACCCATCCACCCACCAATGATAATCGTTTCATCGCGCCTGCTTTTTGGCTTGCCCATTATTTCTTCTACGGCCACGCACATAAGGCCAAAAGCGTCACAGTTATGTACGACAGCACCGTTCGCCAGTGAAAACTCGCCTGCATCGGGCACTGTCATACAGTACACGTCTTGACGTTCATTTAAGAATTCTACACTCTCCACTTTTAACACGTTGGCGGTATGCGTAGGTTTTACACTCCCTGGAACAGTAGACTTGTGCGTTTCCATTCTTTCTAATGAGTGCGGGAAATTGCTTTTCGCAAACAGGACACTGCTTTTCTTCACGTTTCCACTTGGTCCAGCTTTGTGCACGTTCGGCGTGTCTTTTATGCCATAGCCTACCCTCGGGGGAGCCATGCCATGCGGCGGCTCTAGTTCTGGCGAGTTCAGAAAACTCACGGTTTCCGGTTTTGTGGTCTTTATGTTTAAGATGCTCATTAGCGGGGATACATTCGAGATTAACGAGCCTATTGTTCTGTATGTCACCGTCTTTATGGTGTATGTGGCATCCTTTAGGTATTTCACCAAACGCTTGCCGCCATACATCCCGGTGGAGTTTTCTCCCGCCTCGTGACATGTAACGCTCGGAAGGCCACATTCTGTATAGCCCCCCGTCAAAGTATTGCGTGAGTTCGTCAAGGTAGATAGGATCTCGGAACCGTTCGTCAGGGATTCTGCGGATTTCCACCCGTTCACCGTCTTGAATAAATGATCCGGCGTACATTTCACCGTGAGACCGTCTGTGAACGTTACCGCTACAAGTCGGGCATTTTTGCGTGTCATTCTCGGATTCTGATACGTTTTCCAACCACATGATGTTAGCACCTCTCCATTTTCGGGAAGGTCTATTATCTGATACATTCCGTAACGCGTCAATACTTCTGTATCCGCCGTGAAGCATCCATGGCTCGACCAGTCGTGCTCGGGTCCGAGGCCTATATTTCGGTCAGCGTCCTTCCGTTCATGATAAGAGCCGAGCGCTTCGATTCCCGGCATCGTCGTCTCTTCATGGAAGAAGCACGAACCGAACCAACGCCTACCGGCCTCGATGCGAATCGACGCCGCGCCTCGCCCTTGGTTAGGAACTACCTCAACGTTGTAGCCGGCGGATTCAAAGGCGGATTGATAAGATACTGCAAAGACTTTATCTTGCGTTGCTCCGTCGTGTGGGAGCCATATCTGAGATTTACTTGGTTCATAGCCGTTTGACCTCATCCAGTTTAGGTGCGATTCCAGGGGTTGCCCTACAACTTCATAATAATTTAGTACGCGTATTTCTTTACCGATAACCTGTGCGACCCAGAATACAAACGCATCTGCCTTTGCTCCGGTTCCGCCAATATCCGCGAATAGATGATATTTCATCAACGGATCCGGCGGCACACGCCCAATTCGCCCGTCCTTGCGCGCCTCTGCAATATTTCTCGCGTAGTACGCGCCAACGCTCACGGTCGCGTATCCTCCCTCCCAAATGTGTTGATACTGATCTGGATTTATGCGCAGATCGTCAAGACGCTCTTGTTCGAGTACATCGGGGAAAAATGGATTGTCTGACCAATTGGCCTGGACTACAACGGCATTGCTCGGTGCTTCAGGGCCTCTGAACATAAAGTCGACAGGATCAGTCTTACGGCGAGGATTCCATGAAAACCATATTTCTGAATCTTCGGCACGAATCGTAGGGCGTAGCAATTGCAGGGAACGAGCGGACAGAGTTTGTGCCTCTTCTACCCACGCGCGGTGAAACCCTTCTAGGGATTTGATAGATTCGGCGGTATGGTCTTGCATACCCTGGAATGTGATAACGCCATCGCCAGGGGTCTGAATCACTTCCTTGAAGACTCTAAAGCCCTGACGAAGGCCGAGGCGATATTCTTTGAGTTTGTCCTCAATCAGCCTTTTTGACGACTCTTTGAGTGTCTTTTGAACTTCACGAATGCAAACGGCGCGTAGCCCTTTGATGTTGAGACAATCTTCGACTAGTGCCGCTGCCCTGTTGTGGCTTTTACCACTCCCCCTGCCACCGTACACCGCTTTATAGCGTGCTGGTCGCTCAAGGGGTAAAAAAACTCGCGGTAATTGGACATTTATTTCCATGCCCTACTTGTTAAAATCGTCAAGATAGGCTACACACAACACGTAGAGTAATATAAAACCCAGTATCATTAACATTATACTAAATCCGTATCTATAATTTGCTTAACTAACCTAATGTCAATCGGGCCGCCGTTCGCACCACTCAATTCCGTTTTGGTTACGTAAAATCCTAAAACTTTTCCGATATTTTCTTCGGCCTTGATAGCCGCTGACATCTGTCCGAGTTTCTCAGACGCATCGCGCAGTCGTTCTAATCGATAAATATGATCTTCCAGAGAGATTTGTTTCTTCACAATCACTGGATCGCGCAAGTCTTGAATTCGCTGTGCCACATCAGGATTCTTGGCCAATGTGGTAGCAGCTTTGGTCGATTTGTCAGCGCCGTAAGCCGCCGAGTATGCGCTTACAAGGCTCATACCAGCGGCTACGTTCTGCGCGAATTTTTCTTGTTTTGGAGTGAGTGCCATAATAGCGCGAATATTTTGTTCCCCCGATTACTCGTCGTTGATGTGGATACACGTAGCGTCGTAATTCCAATGCAATCCAGGAACTTTCCCGCTGGTTCCGCCTACACCAATGTATTCGTCAGTGTTCGCTTCGCCGTGA
>JACCEC010508206.1_pt1 | contig 18694 bp, 18 predicted proteins | sample 7450121 | NCBI WGS metagenome assembly JACCEC01 (sample SAMN15323455, study PRJNA562643) | freshwater metagenome | isolation source: river surface water | place: USA:Blue River Watershed | collected 2017-08-18 | reverse complement strand
GTTTTCCAGGCGTTGTGAGACACCATCACCAAGTTTCCCGGGATGCAAACCCCGGTCATGGGCCCTGTGTTGGGACAATGGGCGGGGATGACCTCCCCAGCGGTTAACTCAATATCGGCTAAAAATCGTTTATAGCGTTTCAACAAAACCCCAGACTCAAGGGAGGGATAGGGATACAAATAAGAATCCATGATGAACTTGTTTGAAAATTGGTCAATTCCCGATTAAACTAAGGTTTGCATTTTAACTACTGTGAATGTTTCGTGTCAGAAGAACCAAAACGATCTCGTTCGTTAGTCGGAATTGCCACCATTGTTGCAGTTGCCACCCTCATTAGTAAAGTCTTTGGCTTAGTTCGTCAACAAGTAATGGCGGCGGCTTTTGGTGTGGGGCCAGCCATTGATGCTTATAATTATGCTTATGTTATCCCTGGATTTTTATTAATATTATTAGGGGGAATTAACGGCCCGTTTCATAGTGCAATTATCAGTGCGTTAGCCAATCGAGACCGCAAAGAAGCCGAAGCTTTAGTAGAGACAGTTTCTACCTTAGTCGGAATTATTTTATTAATTGTCACCGTAGGATTAGTCATTTTTTCGACTCCTTTAATTGATTTAATGGCTCCGGGTTTAACTCAAACATCAGAAGGAATTGCCACTCGAAATATTGCCATTGAACAGTTAAAAATTATGGCTCCGATGGCTTTATTTGCGGGTTTAATTGGGATTGGATTTGGCACGTTAAATGCGGCGGATATGTATTGGTTGCCGTCTATTAGTCCGTTATTTTCTAGTGCGGCTTTAATCTTAGGATTAGGGGTATTAATTGGCATTTTAGGGGATGATGTTGATAGTCCAAAATATATGGTTTTAGGGGGAGAAGTTTTAGCGTGGTCAACTTTAGCAGGGGCGGTTTTACAATGGTTAATTCAAGTTCCGGCGATGTGGAAATCCGGGTTAGGAACCTTACGACTCCGATTTAATTTTAAAATTCCGGGGTTACAGGATGTAATGAAAGTCATGTTACCCGCTACTTTATCATCAGGAATGTTACAAATTAATGTCTATACAGATTTATTTTTCGCCTCTTATATTCCTCAAGCTGCATCGGCGATGGGCTATTCTGGGTTATTAGTTCAAACGCCATTAGGAATCATTTCTAATATGATTCTAGTGCCGTTTTTACCGCTTTTTGCCCGATTGAGAGATCCTGAAAACTGGCCAGAGTTAAAAGACCGCATTCGTCAGGCATTAATTTTAACAGCAATTACGATGTTACCCTTAAGTACATTAATGGTGGCTTTAGCGTTACCGACGGTGCGGGTCGTTTATGAACGGTATGCGTTTAATTTAGAAGCTTCTGAGTTTGTCGCCTCGGTTTTAATAGCTTATTCGGTGGGGATGTTCTTTTATTTAGGACGAGATGTCTTAGTCCGAGTTTTTTATGGGTTAGGGGATGGAGAAACCCCGTTTAGAGTCAGTATTTTTAATATTTTCTTAAATGGGTTATTAGATTTTATTTTAGTTAAATTTTGGGGTGCACCGGGTTTAGTTTTAGCAACGGTTGGTGTTAATATTGTCTCAATGGTGATGTTTTTATGGTTATTACATATTAGATTAAATGGTTTACCTTGGCGGGAATGGAGTGTACCGTTTTTAGGATTAACAATTATTAGTGTAATTTCTGGGACTGTTAGTTGGGGAACCTTACAAGGGTTAAGATTGTTAATTAGCAGTAATGATTTTTTAGTATTATTAATAGAATTAGTGCTTCCGGGTCTTGTTGGAATCGTCGTTTTTTCAATCTTAATTCTATTTCTAAGATTACCCGAAGTCGATTTATTAGTCTCCCGACTTCGCCAAAAGTTTCAACGATAATCACGTATGGGCGGGGTCTCCCCGCCCATATTAATCAACGCTTAATCACCCAATTTTAGAAATAATGGTTATGGCTGGGGTTGGCTTTGGGCGGGAAAACCCCGCCCCTACAGGATGGATTATTCTGCATTTTTTCTCATATTTCTACGCAAAATCCACAGTCCAAACCAAATGATTAAACTTAATAAGACAATTTTAGAAACGGGCCCTAAATATTCGTCAACTAAATCATAATGTTCGCCTAATAAATAGCCTGCACCTGTTAAGAAAATCACCCAAATTGCTGTACCTATGGTAGAATAGATAAGAAATGGAATTAACGCCATATCATTAAGTCCCGCAGGCAAAGAAATAATAGTTCTAACCCCAGGAACTAAACGACATAAAAAAACAGCCCTGCCGCCATATCGAGTAAACCAATTATTCGCTTTATCGATATCTGCGCCCGACACCGTAATCCATTTCCCATATTTATCTGCTAACTGTCTTAAGCGTTCTTCTCCAAAGAATTTCCCCGCATAATACCAAGGAAATGCTCCTAATATTGTTCCAATAATTCCTGCTAAAATAGCAGGTATGATTTCCATTTTTCCTTGGGAAACCGTATAACCTGCTAAGGGCATAATTAACTCAGATGGAATGGGGGGAAACAGATTTTCTAAAAACATTAATAAGCCAATTCCCAGATACCCCAGGGAGGCCATTGTATTTGTAATCCATTCAGTCATAATCTTTTTTAAAAATCAAATTGCTAAAAATAGAAACTGAGAAACCGGGTTTCTGAAGGAAAAATTTAATTTCATTCCCTAAACAACTTAGAAACCCGGTTTCTGAGGTAAAACCTATCTCAATCTAAACTGAATTTATGTGCCCGATGTCCAAGAATTGATATACTCAATTTGTTCTGTGGTAAGGCTATCAATTTTAATTCCCATTGCCACCAGTTTTAAACGAGCAATTTCTTGGTCAACATCCGTCGGGATGGAATGAATACCGGGTTCTAATTTGCCTTGATTTTTGACTAAATATTCACAAGCTAAAGCTTGGTTGGCAAAACTCATATCCATCACCGCGCTAGGATGTCCTTCGGCTGCTGCTAAGTTAATTAAACGACCTTCTCCTAACACAACAACCGATTTACCTGTGTTGAGTTTATATTCTTGGGTGAAGTTACGAACTTCTTTAATTTCGGTTGATTTAGCCGCTAAGGTTTTCAGGTCAATTTCAATATCAAAGTGACCGGAATTACACACCATTGCGCCATCTTTCATGACGTCAAAATGTTCACCGCGAATAACGTGCTTATTGCCTGTAACAGTAATAAAAATATCGCCCAGAGGTGCGGCTTCTTCCATTGGCATCACGCGGAAGCCATCCATCACCGCTTCAATGGCGCGAACTGAGTCAATTTCCGTCACAATTACATTAGCACCTAAACCTCGTGCCCGCAGTGCAGTACCTTTTCCGCACCAACCGTAACCTGCAACCACAATGGTTTTACCTGCTAATAAAATATTAGTGGCGCGGATAATTCCATCTAAAGTTGATTGACCTGTACCATAACGGTTATCAAAGAAATGCTTGGTATCGGCATCATTAACGTTCATGGCGGGGAAAGTTAACACACCATCTCTTAACATCGCTTTTAAACGAACAATTCCGGTTGTGGTTTCTTCCGTTGTGCCAATAATATCTTTAATTTGATCTTGACGTTCTTGAATTAAGGTTGCTACTACATCACTACCATCATCAATAATAATATTAGGACGATGATCTAAAGCGTTCTGCACGTGGCGAGTATAGGTTTCGGCGTCTTCCCCTTTAATAGCAAAAACCGGAATTCCGTAGTCAACAACTAAACTTGCTGCAACATCATCTTGAGTAGACAGAGGGTTACTGGCAATTAACACCGCATCGGCGCCGCCTAATTTTAAAGCAATGGCTAAATGGGCGGTTTCTGTGGTGACGTGACAACAGGCAGCTAACCGCAGACCTGCAAAGGGTTTTTCTTGGGCGAAGCGTTCTTGAATGAGGCGCAGCACGGGCATTTCACGTCCTGCCCATTCAATGCGTTGTTTTCCTTTCGGCGCTAGGGAGGGGTCTTTAATTTCGTAGTTTGTACGGACAGTTGTTGCAGTCATGTAGTTGTTTCCTAGACAGACAAATCGTTTCCAGTTTCAAGAGGATGCTAAACGTTAGCACCCTGTTGCTGACGTCCCGATGCAACTCAGGGTTCCTCGTCAGAATTTACGGAATTGTTGCAATTTATTAACATAAAGCCTAGCGCGAAAGGTGTCATTCGGCCATAGGTGACATCCAAAAACCGGGTTTTTTTATTGATTCAACAAACAATTCAACACAAAAACAACACAAGGAACGGCTACACTATTACCAATTAATCGACGGGCAGTTGAGTAGGAAGTAAGCATTTTAAACTCGTCGGGAAATCCTTGTAAACGCAGCATTTCTCGTTCCGTTAACCGTCGTTCTCCATTGACTAATAAATAATTATAGGATGCTCCGGCTCTTAAAGCACAGGAATAGGGATAAGCACTAATATGACCTGCTTTATTTTCATGCCAAATTGTCGTTTCAGTATAGGTTTTTCCTTGATATTTTACTAAACGGCTATTACGGATTTTTTCGGACGCATAATAAAACGCTGAAACTTCAGGTTCTAAAATATCGCTTAAGGGTTTCATCGGTATTTTTTGAAGATTCCATTGAAAGGATAATGATTGACGATAACCGACAATAAAAATTCGTTCTCGCTTTTGGGGTAAGCCACAATCTAAAGCATTTAAAACTTTATATTCAACAGTATAACCCAATTTTTCTAAAACTTCAATAATAGCTTTTAAGGTTTTTCCTTGGTTATGTCCGACTAACTGTTTAACGTTTTCTAAAATAAAATAATTCGGTTTTTTAGCAGCTAAAATTCGAGCAATGTCAAAAAATAACGTTCCTCTGGTGTCTTCAAACCCCTTAAGTTGTCCACAAATACTAAAGGGTTGACAAGGAAACCCCGCCAATAAAATATCATGGTCAGGAATATCTTCTGCTGCAATTTGGGTAATATCTCCGGCAGGTTGTTCTCCAAAATTCATCTGATAAATATTTTGAACATCAGGATCAATATCTGAGGAAAATACACATTTAAAGTTAATATTTTTAGCTTTTAAAACTTGCTCAATGGCAATTCTAAATCCACCAATTCCACAAAATAAATCGATATATCTCATTGTCCTGATTAACTGATTATCATTCTTATTTTAACATTTTATCCTTGAATATCTGTCAACATCACCACTTGATATTCTCCGGGGGTTTCTCCAGACAGAACAACAGCATCATGTTCTCCTTGAGGATCATAACTTAATTAAATTAAGGTTGCAATTCTGAAGATTGAGAGAGTTTCCGAAATAATGACTTTTTCCAGATAAAAATTGCGATCGCACTCAAACAAAACAACCCCATTACCCCGGCTAACGGATTTTGATCAATTCCGGTAATCGCTTCCGAAACTGTATCAGAATAATCAATTAGTTGCCCCACATTAATCATATAATATCCCCAAACTAACCCCCCATGCAACCCCATCGGCAAACCCAACCAACCGGACGGACTTAACGTTAAACGAGGGGAAGAAGGGGGAAACCAAGCCAATTTAGAAATAACTAAGATTGATCCTAATAATATTAACCCTGGAAATTGTAAAGCAGTTCTTTGAATTTCTGATAGAGGTTTAATAAAATGTAAAGCTGCAAAAATTAAACTATTAATTAATGATGCAATTTTCGGGGAATAATCCCGATTTAATTCATCCAGTAACCATCCTCTAAAAAATAATTCTTCTGCAAACCCAACTCCAAAAGCGACTAAAAACCCTTCTAAACTAATTCTCAAAAAATCAGGGTTAGGAGATTGCCATTGTACCCAACCGAATAGGGATTCGATTAGAAATAATCCGATTAAACTGATTAATCCTAATCCTAATCCTTTCAAATAATTTTGATAATTTTTAGAATTAAAAACCAACCCATAACGAGTTAAGGGGTGAGATTCTTGATAAATTGCTTTTACCCAAAAGTGAATTAAAACCAGAAACTCGATATAGAGAAAAATCAATGTAATAATACTAACAAAATTGCGATCGCTTACCCCTAAATAAAAAGGTGCTGCTAAAGGAAGCCAAAGCAACACCAATATCAGGAGAAAAATAATAATTCTCAGAAAAGCAGGATAATTTCTTAAAAATTCAAGATGGTATTTCAAACCTATTGTCCTATGATTAAGGAAGTTTATTCATCGGGTTCAATGGTGCTGATGAGTCCATGAGTTTTCAAGGTTTCGCAGTAAAATTCCGCGTGTTCTTGAGCACAAGTAATCACCAATGCTAGGCCATTCGTATGCGCTTCCATCATAATACTTACCGCCTGGGGTTGAGTCAAACTCGGAACGGTTTTCATCAACACCTGGACAACATACTCCATCGAATTAAAATCATCGTTATGCAGCAAAACCCGATAACGGGGTGCAAGTTTACGAACAGTCTCACTCTTTTGTACGGTCTCAACAGACACGGCTTTTTCTCCTTTTTGAAAAATTGAAAGGGTTTAGGATTAGTAAAATCTATAAATTATTAGACTTTATATAGTTTAGTGAATCCTTGCAGGAGCGACAAGGTTGTTGAGTGTCAACGTTAACCCCACATCTCAGGCCGGGACACGATAACATATTAGAAGGGAAATGCCCTACTCTAGTTTGAGTGTTTCAACCCTGTTGAGTTAATATGAGACGTAGAACCAAAATGGCACCTGCTAAATCTTCACTTTTTAATTACACAGCTTTAGCAGTGATTGGCGGGGTACTGATTCTGGGAATTGGGATTGGAATTGCAATTAGTTCCACAACCACCTTAACCCCAGAAAACGTCGCCTCCAGTCAATTTATTGATCGTAATGCACCAAGTACCGAAACCTGTATTAAATTTGGTGCCAGTGCGATGGTAACGGATCTGCGTGTCTTTGTCACCCTCAACCCTTTTAATGTTTATGTAACACAACCGAAACTCCAACCGGGATGTGTTCTGCGCACGAGTAACTGGGCAATTTTAAAACAACGGAATCTTCTGAATAATCAACAAGAACGAGATTGTAAACAACGGATGAATACCTTTGGATTTACCGGAGATTTAGAAAGTAATCCTACGATTAACTGTATTTATCAAAATGATAGTGCAGCTAACCTATTTATTAATCAACCGGGAACTGTTCCCGCACCGAGTCGACCAGAATCAGAACGATTTTAAGTAGTATTGATGGTTGAGCGTTGTTAATCTATCATCCTTGAAAATTGTCATCCTGAATAGAGCGAAGTGGCATCAAGAATCTCTGATGATTCAGCGAGAACACCGTGAGATTCTTCACCGAGTTTACCCTCGAACGAAGTGAAGGGTTCAGAATGACAATCAAGCATCAGCATTCAAGGGATATAGCAACCGGATTTGGTATTAACCCTCAACCGTCAACTCAATTATTGATTTACTAAAAAGAAATTAGGAGTTGTTAAATCTTGGGTTAATTGAATTGAAATCATTTGACCTGGTTGTAAAGTTGTGGGGGAAGGAGACGTTCCAATACCAATTCCAGCCCCTGCAACGGCACCCACTAACGCCCCAATTCCGGTAAATCCACTGACTAAAAATCCCGCTAAACTTCCCGCACCCGTTCCAATTCCCACTCGTTGAGGACTAACTTCTAAAGACCCTGGAATCCAGTTAGATTGACCTTGAATTGGAATACTTCGACCCTCTAAATTAATTGCTTGAGCAATAAATCGACTGCCTTTTGTTGTGCTTTCAAATTCTCCCACAATGGGGGTATCTGGTGGAACAATATAATTTCCTAAACTATCAACAATTCCGCCTTGTAATAACAACACATCCTGACGTTCTGAACGAGGAGTGAGCCGCACTTGATCTTCAGTGGGATACAGTAACGTTAAGGACGTTCCCCTGGGTAGCACAATCGCCGATGGACGAGGATTAAGATAAGATTGGGTTCCCGGTTGTCCCACAGGTGGTAACGGTTGACCAAAAGGGACGGCTTGGGGGAGAGAGTTAGTTCGACTTAATTGTAGGTTCGGTACAACAGCCGCCACAGGTTCAGAGACCACAACGGAATGACGATAACCTGATGTTTGGGGCACAAAAACCACTGTTTGAGGCGGAGGAGGGGGGGGTGTTAACGTTGGAAGCACCTGTACTTGAGTCGGTTGGTTCACCGGAACTCGGACAATTTGTAAGCTAGAATCTCTCACAGGTTGAGGGTTGGGTAAAGCTGTTTGTCGGGGGTCGTATTGACTGACAACCACAACCGTTTGAGGCGGTTGAGAGGGTACTGGAGGTTTAACCGTTGCTGTCGTTTGTTGAGAAGGTGCTGGAGGTTTAACCGTTGATGTGGTTTGAGTCGTGGTAGCCGTAACAACAGGTTTCGGAGTTGGCGTTGTCTGCGGTTGAGTCGTCGCAATATTTGTAGGAGTCAGAGGTGCTTCAGGGGGTAAAGTTTGCAGTAGCGGACGCAACACCCACAGGTTATCAATGCCAATTTGTCGTAAATCTAAGTCTTCTGGATCAATGGTAATCCCTGTGGCAAACTCTACCACTAATTGGGCTTGTTTGGGTTTCCTCTGGATTAAACTAACTTGACGGACAACCCCGGTTTCATAGTTTTCTGTAATCTGAACTTTAACTTCTGTATTCGGGAGGTCAAGGACTAAACGAGGGGGAAGATTATAAGCCGATACCTGGGGTTTACTTCCGGCGGGAAGTTCAACCTCGACAATTCCCGTGTTAGGGTCAATTTTCCAGTCTCCCATCACAGCCGCTTGTCCGATGACGGGATAGGCCGTTGTTACAGCTAGACAAGCGATAATACTAGAAGTTCTCAACAGCAGACTCCCATACAACGCAGATACATTTAAGGTGACTAAGGGTTGTACAGTTTGTGTAAATTTTTGCTTGAAGTTTTGCGTTTGCATGGTTCTTGCATGAAAACTCTAGTTTATGGAAGTTTTATTAGCACGTTTAAGGGCAAAATGCAAGTACAGACGTGCTATAGGACTCAGATTAGAGATTCCTGAAACCCTATGAAACTGATTCAAAAATGGAAACGATTAAGCTCCTATTTTGTGTTTAATCATCCCTGGTGTAGAATTCGACGTGATCGCGTTGAGCTACCCAATGGAACTATTATTGATGATTTTTTTATTCATGTTCGACCGGATATTGCCTTAGTTTTACCGATTACAGAACAACAGGAAATTGTTTTTGTGCGTCAATATCGTCATGGAGTTGAACAAATTTTATTAGAATTACCCGCAGGCGCATTTAATCCAAAACAAGAAAACCCTGAAGCAGCCGCGTTAAGAGAATTAACGGAAGAAACAGGTTATATAGCAGAATCTATTGTTAAACTGACAACGTTATATGATAATCCCGTTAAAGATACGAACTCTGTACATTTATTCTTAGCTCATCCGGTTAAATTGTTATCAACAACTTCCCTGGATATTACAGAAGATATTGAAGTGGTTTTGATTCCGATGGAAACAATAGGGGAAAAAATTAAAACCGGAGAAATTTGTGTAGCTGGTTCGGTGGCAGCTTTATTTTTAGGTTTAAATTATTTACAAAAACAAAGTTAAGGTTACTGATTTAAACAGAATGATTATCAAATTTTGATTACAAAAAATTATCCTATTTCCAGAGATTCTCTGAAAGTCTCGGTTTCAGAAGGGCGAGGCGACCTCGCCCCTAAATTTTAGGGTTAAAATCTATGTTTAATATCGGATGAATTAAGACACAGAAACAACCTGTTCAATGCTTTCATTCCCCATTCTATCAACGGCACGAATAGCATAATTTCCGGGGTTAACTCGAATCGAAGTTGTATTTTTATCCACAACTTTAACTAACTGCCAACCGTTAGAAAATTGTTGATAAATAGACCAAGACCGAATATCATTAGCAGCCGAAGGATTCCAAACAATCATTCCAGAATTGGCTTGAATAATTGTTGGGGTTTCTGGGGGTTCATTATCTAACCAAGGCATGGGGGGAACTAACGCTGGAGTCGGATAAAGCGCACTTTTAAAAACTTCATTAATGCCTTGACGATTATCGCGGAAAAACTTCATACTAAAAAAGATATTTCCTAAAGATAATTGAGGAGATCTTTGTCGAGAAATCGCCACCTGTCGTTGCAGTTCAGATACAGGCCATTCGTTGTCAATTCGATACAGAGCATTTCCGGTATAAATATGACGACGTTGAGGATTATTTTGTAACCACCAATCTAACAACACCGGATAACTTTGTTGAGGCGGATCAATTTTCCAATACAATTGAGGAGATAAATAATCCATCCAACCTTGTTCGACCCATAATTTCACATCGGCATAAAGGGAATCATATTGATCTAATCCTACAATTCCGGGTGCTTTTCCGGGGCGATAAATGCCAAAGGGACTAATGCCAAATTTAACATAAGGCTTAATGGATTTAATACCATCATGAATGCGTTTAATCATCAGATTAACGTTTTGTCGGCGCCAATCTCCTAAGCTTAAGTTTCCGCCTGCAGCACGATAAGCATTATAGGTTTGACTATCAGGAAAGGGAACACCACTTTGAGGATAGGGATAGAAATAATCATCTAAATGGATGCCATCAACATCATAGCGTTGCACCACATCCATAATAACATTAAACGTTTGATCTTGTATTTCCTTTGCGCCCGGTTCCATCCACATTAAATCCCCATATTCATAGGCATATTGGGGAAATTTTGCCGCCATGTGATTGGGAGCAAAGGGAGCATTTCCTCTTAATCTAGCGCGATAAGGATTAAACCAAGCGTGTAATTCAATATTGCGTTTATGAGCTTCTTCTATCGCAAATTGAAGCGGATCATAATAAGGTTCAGGAGGTTTTCCTTGGGTTCCCGTTAACCATGAACTCCAAGGTTCTATACTAGAACTATACAACGCATCTCCATTCGGACGTACTTGCAGAATTAACGCATTTAAGTTTAATTCTTGCATCCGGTTGAGAATAGCAATCAGTTCAAATTTTTGCTGATCAACTGATAAATTTGATTTAGACGGCCAATCAATATTCGCAACGGTTGCCACCCAAACGCCTCGAAATTCGCGTTGATGACTAATGCCACTAGCAGGATTGATCATTCCTTGAGCGAATAAATGATTTGATTGTTCCTGTCTAATTGTGGCGATATTAACAGATTTAGAAAGAACCGGGAATTGAACTAACGTTAATCCTAGAAATACGCAACAAAAGCATAAGGCTAAATAACGTTGAAACCGGGTAATTTTTCCGACGCTCAATTGTTGAATGTGATGTGTGAGTGAACGGGTAAAAGATTTTAACCGTTTAATACCCCTAGACCCAAAACGAGTCTGGTGTTGAATAAAGTTCTGATTCATGTTTATTTGTGGGAGAAGATGACCAGCAGCATGATAAATCAACAATTTAATAGCTTAACCAAAAAGGGGACATCTTACAAGGGATGTGATTCTAACCCTGAAAAAATAGCTATTTTTCCTGAGTCAATTCTTACCCATTTTCGCTACAATATTTAAGTACAACTTGGTGAAGGAAAGAAACAATGAGTGCAGTTAAAATTGGGATTATTGGGGGAAGTGGGTTATACAAGATGGAGGCATTTACCGATGTCGAGGAACTACACCTTAATACTCCCTATGGTTGTCCATCCGATGCAATTTTAGTGGGAACCCTAGAAGGAATGCGCGTGGCATTTTTAGCAAGACATGGAAGAAATCATAAATTTTTACCGTCGGAATTACCCTATCGTGCTAATATTTACGCCCTGAAAAGTTTAGGGGTTGAGTATATTATTTCCGCTTCGGCTGTGGGGTCTTTAAAAGAAGAAGTTAAACCCTTAGATTTAGTGGTTCCTGATCAATTTATTGATCGAACTTATCAACGAACTGCTACATTTTTTGGCGATGGAGTTGTAGCTCATATCGGCTTTGGTCATCCCTTTTGTTCTCACCTTTCAAAAATTTTAGGACAAGCGATCGCTTCCTTAAATTTACCCGATATTGATTATCATTTATCAGGAACCTATGTTTGTATGGAGGGGCCAGCTTTTTCGACAAAAGCCGAATCTAATTTATATCGCAGTTGGGGGGGAACCATTATCGGGATGACGAATTTAACAGAAGCAAAATTAGCCAGAGAAGCGGAAATTGCTTATACCACTTTAGCTTTAGTTACTGATTACGATTGTTGGCATCCCGATCATGATCATGTCACCGTAGAAATGGTGATTCAAAATTTACATAAAAATGCCGTCAATGCTCAAAAAGTAATTCAAGAAACGGTGCGAAGATTAAAAGATCATTTACCCGCTTCTGAAGCTCATTCTGCTTTAAAATATGCGATTTTAACTCCCCTGAATCAAATTCCCCCAGACCGACTCCAACCGTTAGAACTGTTTCTTAAAAAATATCTCTAAATTTAGGGTGGGCATAGCCCACCTAAGTGATCTGCAACTTAATAACAGAAATATCAAATTGAAAGGATCAATATCCGATGATCGCTCATCCCCAACCCCAACTCATGACTCCCCAGGAGTACCTAGAATGGGAAGAACAACAACCCCTGAAGTATGAATACATGAATGGGCAAGTCTTTGCCATGACTGGGGGAACTCTTCCCCATAACTCTATTGCCTTGAACCTTGCCTCCGCGCTCAAAAATCACCTGCGGGGTAAGGGGTGTAAAGTCTTTATGGCAGATGCTAAAGTGGGCGTTTCACAAAATGGCCCCTTTCACTATCCTGATGTCATGGTCACTTGTGATAGTCGAGATCAAACGGCTCGCCAGGTTGTTTATCATCCTTGTCTAATTGCAGAAGTATTGTCACCCGGAATAGAACATATCGATCAGGGCAAAAAATTTAGGAATTATCGTCGAATTGCTACGTTAAAAGAATATGTTCTGATTGAAGCAGAAACAATGAGTGTAGAGTGTTATCGACTTAATGAAAAAGAAAAATGGGAACTCACGGCTTATTCCCTTGAAGAAATTGATACCAACGAGACAGAGTTAGAAGTTCAGTTAACCAGCGTTAATTTCCAGTGTCCTATTTCTTTGTTGTACGAAGATGTTGTTTTTCCTGAAGACAATACGGAAGATTCTGTTGAAGGTTAAGCAGTTGATTGATATGATATAATCACATAAATTAACTACCCTTGCACGGATTATCATGTTAGCTGCCTCCCCGACCTATACCATTACTTGGGAAAAGTTGCCAGATGATTTTGTGCTGCCTGATGACCCTGTGGATAATATTAATCAACCTGTCCTAGCTGCCGCTTTAACGGAAGCTTTGCAACTGGCTGGAAAACTACCAGAAACAGCACTTACTCCAACTAACTATGGAATTTGTGCTACTATTAATGGAAAATTAGCCATTAAAGCTCCAGATTGGGCTTATATTAACCCTATTACTGTTAGCCGAGAAGAAGTTTTTCGTAGTTATACGCCCCATTTGCAAGGTAATATTCCCGCACTGGTGCTAGAATTTTTATCTGATACTGAAGGAGGAGAATATTCCGTTAAAGAAACCTATCCTCCGGGGAAATTCTTCTTTTATGAACAGATTTTAAAAGTCCCGAATTATGGAATTTTTGATCTCCAAACCGGAATTTTAGAACTCTACCGTTTGCAGGATAACCAACGCTATCGGCTGGAGTCAGCATCGGAGCAAGGCTGGTTTTGGATACCAGAAATGCAGCTTTTTTTGGGAATATGGCAAGGAACCCGCGAAAACCGTTCAGGCTACTGGCTGCGTTGGTGGGATGAACCCGGAAATTTACTCTTTTGGGGTACAGAACGAGTGGAACAGGAACATCAACGGGCTGAACAGGAACATCAACGGGCTGAAAAACTAATCGCTCAACTGCGCGCAGCAGGCATTGAACCTGTAGAATAATCCTTGTAGGGGCGGGGTTTTCCCGCCCAAACTGAGTTAGCTTTTAGATGGAATTATTCGTCGATTTCTCAGTCTGTGTTTATCATCTTCTAAGGTATATTCTTCTAAATCATCATCTTGAGTGGAAAGAGAATCTAACTTATCTTGTATGCCTTGCAGCGTTGCTTCCGTCACTTGTAAACAATCTTGTAGATCATAAACAATATCCTGAGATTCAGAAATTTTAGCATAAAATTCAGGAATAAAATCATCTTTTAGAGCCTCTAATTTTTGGGAAAACCTCCGATGATTTTCAGTGACTTTGAAAAATAAAATTAAGATACTCAAAACGCTGGCACTCGGAACCGAAACGGCTAATAAAATCCAGGCTGTTAACAAAGGATTAACTCGTCTTAGACTTTGGGAAACTTCCGCTTCAATTAACTCTCGAATTAAAATGCGATCACTCCGAGAATAAACTTGAAAAATAGGATTTTTTTGAATTAATTTTTCGACCTCCTGCGATTTAACAGCAAAAGAGATCATCTCAAAATTACCAAAATAAGAATAAAAAATTAAAATAACTTTTAAAATAGTCATAATTATTCAATAATTAACCATCAATATTTAACTTTTGAAATTTTTCATTTTGTCGAATTGGATCAAAATCCGGTTCTCGTTTTACTAATTTTTGACAAGCATCAGGATTTAATCTGATTGCTCGTTTTAAATTTTCTAGGGATAACTCAACATGACCTTGAACCGCATAACAACGAGCTTTATTATACCAAATTCTATAAAAATCAGGACGAATTTTTGCAGCTTTATTATAAGCTGAAATTGCTTCATCATATTTCTGAACTTTAGCTAAAGCAAAACCGCGATTATTCCAAGCATCCATATAATTTGGTTTAAATTCAATTGCTTTTTGATAGGATAAAATAGCAGCATCATAATGATGTAATTTTCCTAAAGCTACCCCGCGATTATTCCAAGCATCAGCATAATGATCCCGTAATTGAATCGCGCTTTCATAAGATGCGATCGCTTCATGATAACGTTGTAGTCGTGTGAGAGCAACCCCGCGATTATTCCAAACTTCAGCTAAATCCGGTTTCAATTCTAAAGCTTGATCATAGATTTGAATTGCGACTTCCAAATTTCCCTGTAAAAACAATTGATCTCCCTGTTTAGCCAAAGAAACCGCTTGTTTGAGGTCTTGTTCAGGGGTAGAACTAGAAGGTTTTTGTTGAGAAGATTCAGTTTCTAATTCTGGATTTTCTGATAACAATTCAGCCGAAGATTGAACCTGAATAATAGGAACTTCAAGAGGTAGATTATTTTCAATTTCCCCAGAAGCTGAAAACAGCACAGGAATTAAAACTTCTTCAGCGTTTTCTGATGGCGTTGACATCTCATTACTTGTACTTTCAGAAATTGATTCGGCTTGAATTACCGTTGGAACTCCATTTTTAGGCGGTTGTTCTACCCAAACTGCTTCAATCACAGGTAATGGCGTTTGAGTGGTTAAGGTTTGTAAGGTTTCATGAGCTAAATCATTTTTATTTTGTAATTGATGTAAAATTAATTTAGCATCGGTGAGTACCCGTTCCATCTCCATCAACGTATCGACTTTTAAACTTTCGATTTCTTGTTCAGCAATTGCGGTTTGTTGAGCTAACTTTCTTAACAAAAACCAAACACCGCAGGCTGCAATTGTATTTAAAAGTAATAATAAAAGTAAGACTAAGCTTAATAATCCTAGATGACGACGAAAGGTATTATCAACTTGAGTTTCAACTAAATCTTGGATCTCTTTTTCCTGTGGCGAAGATTCCGATACAGTTTGGTTTTGAGCCAAGGGTACAGCAGAGGATGCCGCCGATAAAGCCGTGAAAAAGAGTAAAATAGTTGCAGTAGCGATCCGACTCCCTAAAGCAAATGGCTTAGGTGTGTGCTTCCCCACTGTCCCAAATAGACAAAAGCTGAAGACAATCGCAAATTTATGTTTGTTTTTCATAACTTATAAGCGTAAATCGAGGAAATCCAAATGGGAGATACCCAGGATCAAATTATCCAAGAACAGAAAGAATTAAGAAATACTATCATGTCTGAGTGGATCGAGATCGGGACTATTGTTGCAGCGCACGGATTAACAGGTGAAGTGCGAGTTTACCCGAATTCCGATTTTCCTGAACGGTTTCTCGAACCGGGAACCCGATGGTTATTGCAACCTGGGCAAACAGAACCTGAACCTGTGGAATTGTTGAATGGCTATTTCATGCCCAATAAAGGAATTTATGTTGTTGAAATCGAGGGAATTGAAAATCGAGATCAGGCGGAAGCTTTACAAGGTTGTCCGTTGTTGATCACCGATCAAGATCGTCCCCATTTAGAAGAAGATGAATTCTATGTTTTAGATTTAATTGGATTAGAAGTTTTTGATCAACTCAAAGCTGAACTGATTGGTAAAGTGGTAAATGTTATTCCCGCCGGAAATGATTTACTAGAAGTGCAGTTAAATTCTCCTCAACCCTCCCCGGAAGTCACTGAGACTGAACCCACCCCAGAGCGTCCGGGTCGTAAATCAAAACATAAACGGAAACTGAATCAACCTAAAACCGTTTTGATTCCCTTTGTTAAAGAAATTGTGCCGATTGTGGATTTAGAGCAAAAACGGATTGAAGTGATTCCCCCTCGTGGGTTAATTGACGACTAATTGAGCGAGAACCGGGCTATTTTCATAACTGTCTCCCTTGAAACTAACCTAATTCTAAGCAGAAGGATACAATGCAGTGTGATAGACTCTAATCTTGCTGTCTGAGATCTTGCCATGACTGACCTAATTAACGATTCATTAGACAATCTACCCCGCGAGGTTAGGGTAAACCAACTTCGCAATTTGATTGAAACCCTGCATATTGCTGATGAAATTGCTACTAAAGGCTACTTAATCAGTAGTTCTGAACTGGCTGATCTCATGGATATTAATGCCAGCGCTGTTACCAGTCGAGGAGATAATTGGGCATGGCGCAATTGGGAAGTATCCAGAGTGCGGCGAGAAGGTAATCAAATTCTCTGGCAATTAGAACGAGTAGACTAACGTAGAAACCGGGTTTTTTAACGTTCCTACCATGATTTCATTCCCGAAGTCAGGATCAGAAACCCGGTTTCTTGGGTGGGTGGTTAATTTTTATCGTAAACCCGACCCCGCCATTGAATTTGGGTTTGAGTTGCGGATATCCATAATCGTAATACCGCTACCCCATCAGCAAGGGGAGATAACCAAAATACCCAAGGTTGTTTAGCTTGGGTGAAATCATAAGATAATGAGATAGCAGCCGTTAATATCACCCGCAAAAATAGTAAAAAACCATTTAATCCTAATAATATTGAGCTTAATATTCCGGGTAAGGATAAACTAGAAGCAAAGCAGAAATTAATCAGAAATACAGGTAACGGTAACGCTTGAACTGCTAATAGAATGAATAAATCTGACCATAATTGAGTTTGAGAACAAGCATCTTTAAGATCTAGCGATCGCCCCCAACCTTCCCAAGTATCTTTTAACCCATCATACATTCTAACCGTTAATACATTGGCTCCATCTAAGAACCCAACCTTAAACCCTTCTTTAGCGATATTTCGAGCTAAAGTAACATCATCACAAAAGGAATTTTTAGCGCTAGAATATCCCCCAACCTTTTCTAATACCGAACGGCGACATAAAAAACATTGACCATTTGCCATGACTCGTTCGGGTTTTTGAGGTGATAAATCCGGTGAACCAAAGCGATAAACTAACGTCATTAATAAAGCAGGTTGTAACCACAATTCCCCCGGATATTTGAGAATAAATTTACAGGATAGGGATAATAAATCATATTGATTTGCGATCGCTGTTTTCACCACACTCGCCACTAAACCCGGTTGCGGTAGAGTATCCGCATCAATGCCTAAAATCCATTCGCTTTTTTCAGAACTGTTTAAAAATCCTGTATTTAAAGCCCAAGGACGACCCACCCAGTCAGACGGTAAAGGGTCATCTAAAATTAATCTAAATCGGGGATCAGATTCAGCAAATTTTTTAACAATATCTTGGGTTCCGTCTTGGGAATGGCTATCAACAATTAAGATTTCTCGAACTTCGTAACTTTGTCGGGTTAACCCTTCTAAACAAGGGGTAACTCGCGCGGCTTCATTTAACGTGGGAACCACAATACTCACTGTTCCTAATAAGTCACCCGTTGGCGACTGAGGTTGTAACGGGGGAACTCGAATGGCTCCTTTAAATAAGCGAGATAAAATAATAATTGTGGCTGGAATTTGTAAGATTAATATTATTGAAAATAATAAAAACCAGAAATTAATCTCGGAAAAATTGGCAATATTTAAGAAAATTGGATTTAACATTAAAATGAGTTTGAAGTAAATTTAAAGTTTTTTTTATAAAAAAATAGCAATTGAAGTCAGTACCCCAATATAATTATTTACAGATTTCTAATTTCCTTTTCCCTGTTCGCTGCTATTAATAAAATAAGATGGGCAAAGCCCATCCTATTTTAAGGCTTACTTGGCAACAACTTCAACAGGAGAGGGATTGATCTTGTCACTGGGTAATAAACTTTCCATAGTTTCTAAAGAAGGCTTAGCATTCCACCAGAAAATAAAGGCAGGAATGACCCCGAATAAAATACTTAATGCCGTTGGAAATAGGAAACGAGCATCTAATTCAACAACGGTAATAGCAGCCCCAAAGAAGAAATTAGTCAGATAAACAATCAAAGGAACTGT